>Ga0316622_100000344_pt1 | contig 26185 bp, 14 predicted proteins | sample OWC_Aug_OW2_C1_D_FD_207646 | JGI IMG/M metagenome (GOLD analysis project Ga0316622, IMG submission 207646) | Wetland soil microbial communities from Old Woman Creek delta, Ohio, United States - OWC_Aug_OW2_C1_D5_C | ecosystem: Environmental > Terrestrial > Soil > Wetlands | place: USA: Ohio... | reverse complement strand
CTACCAGGAAATCTGCCCGCTGCGGCTCATCGTGGCGTCGAACTTCGAGCCGAAACAGTTCGGCGCCTACATCACGGCCGGCACGTGGTCGAAGGGCGCTCCCAAGATCTTCTTCGCCCAGTGGGACATCGACGCGGAGGCGGTCGTCAAGCGCCAGGACGTGGTGTCGTTCAGCATGGGGCCCCTGCCGAACGTGAACCCGACGAACCTGCCGACGGCGCTCAAGGAACTGGCGGAAGACGCCAACAAGAAGACCAAGACGGTGAGCCTGAACGGCAACCTCGATCTGACCAGCTACAAGAACATCCAGCCGGGCTTCTGGTTCTCGGACGGCACGAAGACGATCTTCTACCGCATGCCGACCATGGAAGAACTGCACGACAAGCACCGCGCGTGGTGGCGGCACCTGTAATCTGACCCCGGGTCTTTAGACCCGGGGTTTCGTGCGTAGCGCGAGTCTCATGCGCCCCAGCGCCTCGGCGAGCGTCGCGCGCGGGCACGCGAAATTGAGCCGCACGAATCCCTCGCCCCGCGTGCCGAACCACGCGCCGTCGTGCAGCGCCACGCGGGCCCGCTCGAGAAAGAACTGCTGGGGGCTGCCGGCGATCCCGCTCTGCCGGCAGTCCATCCACGCCAGGTACGTGGCTTCGGGCGCCACCATCGCGATGCCCGGAAATTCCCGGCGGACGTAATCCGCCACGAAGTCGCGGTTGGCCTGGAGATAGGCCAGCGCCTGGCCGAGCCAGTCCTGCCCGTCGCGATACGCCGCCAGGGCCGCGGCGAGCCCCATGTTGTTGATCTCGGAGAAATCGGCGTCGCCGGCGAAGCGGCGGCGCAGCTCCGCGTCCGGGACGATCGCGAACGAGCAGCGCAGTCCCGGCACGTTGAACGTCTTGCTGGGCGCCATCAGCGTGACCGAGCGGCGCGCCACCTCCGCGCCGAGCGAGGCGATGGGCACGTGGCGGCGGCCGTCGAACAGCAGGTCGCAGTGGATCTCGTCCGAGCAGATGAGGATGTCGCGGCGCAGGCAGAGGGCCGCGAGGCGCTCGAGGTCAAGACGGCTGAACACGCGGCCGACCGGGTTGTGCGGGTTGCAGAAGATGAAGACCCGCGTGCGATCGGTGGCGGCGGCCTCCAACGCGTCGAAGTCGATCTCCCAGCGGCCGTCCGGCCGCATCACCAGCGGGGCTTCCTGGTGGATGGACCCGTTGTGCTTCGGCGCGCCGAAGATGGGCGGATACACGGGCGGCTGGACGAGCACGCCGTCCTGCGGCGTCGCGGCCACGCGGCACACGTGCATGAAACCGGCGAGGACGCCCGTCTGGAAGACGATGGCCTCCGGCTCGACGGGCCAGCCGTACAGCCGCGCAAGGCGATCGACAATCACCTCGCGCAATTCCGGCGGCTCGTAGCAGTACCCGAACACGCCATGCTCGACGCGCGCGCGAAGGGCAGCCACCACCGGCTCCGGCACGCGGAAGTCCATGTCGGCCGTCCAGAGCGGGAGCACGTCCGGGTCGTAGACGTGCCACTTGGTGCTGTCGGACTGACGGCGGTCGATGGGTTGGTCGAAGTCGTAGCGCATGAGGCGGCTCACAGGTTGAAGGACAAGTAGTCAGTAGTCAGTAGCCAGTAGTCGGTAGCCAGTAGGAATGCCTGTCTCGCTGCGAATCAGCGTGACGGCTCACCGGTGTCTTTCTACTGGCTACTGGCTACCGACTACTCTCGGCCGCGGCGCTCACTTGCCCGGCCGCGGCATTCGTCATATCGTAACGCCCACGCCGCCATGAGACCATCGGGCACCCGCAGCCACGACGCCACGCACACGCCCTTCTCGCTTGCGGGACGCGTGGCGGTTGTCATCGGCGGCACGAGCGGCATCGGCCGCGCGATCGCGCTGGCGCTGGCCGACGCCGGCGCGGACGTGGTGGCGTCGGCCCGGCGCAGCAATCTCGTCGAGTCGGTGGCGGGCGAGATCGAGGATCGCGGCCGGCGCACGCTGCGCATGAGCGCCGATGTCGCCGACCGCGCGTCGCTTGCCGCCTTGCGGGATGCGTGCCTCGCACGCTTCGGCCGCCTCGACGTTCTCGTGTCGGCCGCCGCGGTCACCAGGCGCGTGCCCTCCATCGAGATGCCTGACGCCGACTGGCGCCGCATCATCGACACGAACCTGACGGGCACGCTGCACGCCTGCCAGGTGTTCGGCGCGCCGATGCTCGATCAGAAGGCCGGCCGCATCATCACCATCGCGTCGCTTGCCTCGATGGTCGGATTCTACGAGGTGGCGGCCTACACGGCCAGCAAGGCCGCCGTGGCCGGTCTCACGCGCGCCCTCGCAGTCGAGTGGGCCCCGAGCGGCGTCACGGTCAACGCGGTGGCTCCGGGTGTCATCCGCACGGACCTCAACCGCGCGCTCATCGACTCGCCGCGCGGGCACGAACTGCTCTTGCGCACCCCGATGAAGCGCTTCGGCGAGCCCGACGACGTGGCGGGCGCGGCGGTGTTTCTCGCATCGGATGCCGCGAGGTTCATCACCGGCCACATGCTCGTCGTCGACGGGGGATTCCTCGCGAGCGGGGTCAATCAATAGGGGCAAGGGGCAAGGGGCAAGGGGCAGAAGCCCGTCACGCCACCGCGGGCGCGCCGAAGTGCTGCTGCACGACCAGCGTGACGGCGCCGCGCAGTCGGGGCTGCGTGGCCGGATCGGTGGGCACGATCGACGGGTGCAGCATCTGCAGCGTGCGCTCCTTGACGATACGTTCGACGATCGGGCCGACGCGAGTCCAGGCCGCGGTCACTTCGCCGACAATCACCACCACCTGCGGCGCCAGGCCGTTGATAATCGGCGCCAGGCCCACGCCGAGGTAATGCGCCGAGCGTTCGAGCGCCTCGATCGCGCGTGCGTCTCCCGCGTCCGCGAGGCGCAGCACGTCGGTGATGGCCGGCGCCGCGGCCGGCGCGCCCGCCAGTTCCACGAAACTCCGAACCGTGGCGGTGTTCGACGCGTACTGCTCCCAGCACCCGCGCTTGCCGCACAGGCACGGGTGGCCGTCCTCGACGATGGTGGCGTGCCCGAACTCGCCGGCCATGGCGTCGTGGCCGTGCACGAGCTGGCCGTTCAACAGGAGGCCGACGCCGATGCCTTCAGACACGGTCACCGCCACCAGGTGCTTCACATCGTCGGCATGCCTGCCGAACCACAACTCGGCCAGGGCGCAGGCGCTCGCGGCGTTCTCGACCGAGACGGGCAGTCCGACGGCCGCCTCCAGCTGCTGCCGGAGATCGACGGCAGGCCACCGCAGGTTCGGTGCGAATACCAATCGGCCCGCCGAGTCGACGCGGCCCGCCACGCTGACGCCCATGCCCTCGCAGACGATCTCGTTGTGCGCGCGGCGGAAGTCTCGCGTGGTGCGCGCCACCTCGGTGATGAAGGCCGCGGGCGAGGGCGGCGTGGGCCAGGCGGTTTCCATCACGAACCGCGCGTCGAGCCCCGCGAGGGCCACACGGGTCGTGCCCGGCCTCACGTCGACGGCCAGGATGCCGGCGCGTTCCACGTTCAGGTGCAGCGCGCGGGGCCGCCGGCCGCGGCCGGTCGTACGGCTGGCCCCCTCGGTGACCCAACCTTCCTCGATCAACTGGCCGATGATGGCCGAGACGGTGCTGCGCTGCAGCCCCGAACGGCGGGAGAGCTGGGCGCGTGAGAGCGGCTGATGGCGCCGGATGAGATTGAGCGTAATCCGGCGGTTGATGTCGCGGGCCGTCTCGCTGGTGGCGACGGTGAAGTTGGTGAGGTCGATCTTTCTCACTTGTTGTCGCCTCGAACTATAGGAGACGGTCCGCGGACTGTCAAGGCGGCCCGGTGTTGCGCCCGCGCCGCCGCCTGCGTATGCTGGCCCTCGCCGGCCGCGCCGCCACTCGAGGGAGTTGAACATGCGCATCACGTCGGGCAAGGTCATCGTCTGCAGTCCCGGGCGCAACTTCGTCACCCTCAAGCTCGAGACCGAGGACGGCCTCTACGGCCTCGGCGATGCCACGCTCAACGGGCGCGAACTGGCCGTCGCGAGCTACCTCGGCGAGCACGTCCTGCCGCTGGTCGAGGGCCGCGACGCCCGCCGCATCGAAGACATCTGGCAGTTCCTCTACAAGGGCGCCTACTGGAGGCGCGGGCCGGTCACGATGACGGCCATCGCGGCCGTCGACATGGCGCTGTGGGACATCAAGGGCAAGAGCCTGGGCGTGCCCGTGTATCAGTTGCTCGGCGGCGCGTCGCGCGACGCGGTGCTGGTGTACGGGCACGCGAGCGGGGCCACCATCGCTGAAACGACTGCCGCCGTCGCGCGCTACGCGCACCGCGGCTACAAGGCGGTGCGCGCGCAGTGCAGCGTGCCCGGCGTCACGCATGCGTACGGCATAGGGTCGGGCGACCACTACGAGCCCGCCAAGACCGGGCTGGCGCCCGAGGAGCGATGGAGCAGCGAGCGCTATCTCGCCTTCGTCCCCGCGGTGTTCGAGGCGCTGCGCCGCGAGCTCGGTCCCGATTTGCATCTCCTGCACGACGTGCACCACCGGCTCACACCCATCGAGGCGGCGCGCCTGGGCCGATCACTCGAGCCGCACCACCTCTTCTGGATGGAAGATCCCACGCCGGCGGAGGACCAGGATCGCTTCCGCCTCATCCGGCAGCACACGACGACGCCGATCGCGGTGGGGGAAGTGTTCAACTCGGTCTTCGACTGCCACCGGCTGATTGAAGGGCACCTCATCGACTACATCCGGGCCACCGTGACCCACGCGGGCGGCATCAGCCACCTGCGGAAGATCGCTGCGCTCGCCGAAGTGCACCAGGTGCGCACCGGCTGTCACGGGGCAACCGACCTCAGCCCTGTGAGCCTGGCCGCCGCCCTGCACGTGGATGTGAGCGTGCACAACTTCGGCATCCAGGAGTACATGCCGCACGCGCCGGAGACCGAACGCGTCTTCTCCCATGCGTATTCGTTCGAGGAGGGGACCATGCACCCCGGCGAGGCGCCGGGCCTGGGCGTGGACATCGACGACGTTGCGGCCGCTGCCTGCCCGTACCGCCGGGCGTACCTGCCCACGGCACGGCTCGAGGACGGGACGGTCCACGACTGGTAGGCGCCGCGGGAGAAACAGGGCGATGCCGTGTCGGACCGGCGACAGGCGTCACGGTTACGGAAATCATTTGACACCGAATTGTGGCGGGAGTATAAGGGTGCCGTCTTTTTAAGTTCGGATGTCGAACAATCACCAGAGAACGTCGGCGTAGCCAGCACGGTCATTGATGAGGGGGGAATCTTCTATGTTGCGACAGCATCGCTTCGGGCACCTTCTCGCGGGCGTGGTGCTCGCCGCGGCCTTCTGCCTGGCCGCCGGCCTGCCACTGTACGCCCAGACGACGAGCGCGTCGGTCGCAGGGACCGTCAAGGACGCTCAGGGGCTTGGGCTCCCGGGCGTCTCGGTCGTGATCGTCAACCAGGCGCAGGGCACGGAACAGACCGTGGTGTCCGACGAAACCGGGGCGTTCATCTTCCCGTACGTCCAGCCGGGCACCTACACGCTGAAGTTGACCCTCGCGGGCTTCCAGACACTCGAGAAGACCGGCGTCCTCGTGAACGCCAACGACCGGCTGATGGCCGGCAACTTCACGCTCACGCTCGGCCAGCTGAGCGAAACCGTCCTCGTGACGGGAGTGTCGTCCGACATCCAGCTGCGGAGCGGCGAGCGCGCGTTCACGCTGCAGTCGGTGGCGATGCAGAACATCGCCGTCAACGGCCGGAGCTTCTTCGGCCTGGCGGTCCTGGTTCCGGGCGTCGTCGGGGACAGCACGGCCTCCCAGGTCAGCAACCTGCAGGTGAACGGCCAGCGCGCCAACTCGAACAACATGACGATTGACGGCGTCGCCAACATCGACACGGGCGACAACGGCGGCAACATGGCGCAGACCAATCTGGACGCCATTGCCGAATTCAAGGTGCTGACGTCGGCCTACCAGGCGGAGTACGGCCGGGCGGTCGGCGGCCAGGTGCAGGTGGTCACGAAGAGCGGCACGAACCGGTATTCAGGCTCGGCCTACTGGTACGCGCGGCGGTCGGACTGGAACGCGAACAGCTGGACGAACAACCGGGCGGGCATCGCGCAGTCGAAGAGCTCGCGCAACGACAGCGGCTTCACGTTCGGCGGGCCGATCAAGAAGCAAAAGCTGTTCTTCTTCTACTCGCAGGAGTTCCAGCGCCGCAACGACCCGGTCGGCGAGAGCCGCGTCACGGTGCCGACCGATCTCGAGCGCGCGGGCGACTTCTCGCAGAGCCGCGACAACAACGGGAACCTGTATCCGTACATCCGGGACTACCAGCTCGCGCAGGCCAACCCCGGCTGGGGGTGCAGCGCGACCGACACGCGCGCGTGCTTCCAGTATCAGGGCGTCCTCGGGCGAATCGACCCGAGCCGCCTCTATCAGCCCACGCTGAAGACGCTGAGCCTGTGGCCGAAGGCGAACGTCTCGGGCCAGGTCGGCTACAACTACTCGAGCCAGACGCCGTCGAGCGCGCCGCTGAACCAGTCGCTCATCCGCGGCGACTACCAGCTCAACAACAACTGGCGGTTCACCGGCCGGTACATGTTCCACACGAACAAGTCGGAACTGCCGTACGGCATCAGCGGGTGGTCCGTGCGGAGCAACGTGGACACGTTGAACGTCATCTCGGACGTGCCCGGGCGGAACTGGATGGTGTCGTCGACCGGCATCATCAACAACACGACCTCGCTCGAAATTTCGTTCGGCAGCGGCCACAACTCGCTGAGCCACACGGTCAGCAACGACGCCTTCACGCGGACCGGCGCGGGCATGACGAACCTGCCGATGCTCTACACGGCGCCGATCCAGGAAGACCTGCTGCCGCAGCTGACCTTCGGTGGAGGGCGGATCGGCAGCCCGGTGTCCCTCAACTCCGGCCAGGCGCCGTTCACGAACTTCAATACCACCTACGACCTGGTCGTGAACCTCACCAAGGTCATGGGCACGCACGCCGCCAAGGCCGGGTTCTACTTCCAGCGCAGTCAGAAGCCTCAGAGCGCGTTCGCGAACTTCAACGGCGCCTACGACTTCTCGAACAGCGGCAACAACGCCTACGACGCGCAGCACCCCTTCGCCAACGCCGCGCTCGGCATCTACAACGGGTTCAACCAGGCGTCGTCGTATCTCAAGCCCGACTGGGTCTACAAGAACTACGAGTTCTACCTCCAGGACAACTGGCGGACGACCAACCGCCTGACGATCGACTACGGCGTGCGCTTCTACTACCTGACGCCGCAGTGGGACACCACGCTTCAGGCCTCCAACTTCCTGCCCGACTCCTACGTGAAGTCGGCCGCAGTCCGGCTGTTCCAGCCCTCCGTCGTCAACGGTGTGCGCGTGGGCTATGACGCGATTACGGGGCAGGTGGTGAACTCGGCGTTCATCGGCCGCGTGGTCCCCGGCAGCGGCGACCGGTTCCAGGGCACGTTCCAGGGCGGCAAGGGCATCGACGAGACGCTCACCGACGGGAACAAGTTCAAGGTGTCCCCGCGCGTCGGGTTCGCCTACGACATCTCGGGCGAGCAGAAACTGGTGGCGCGCGGCGCCTTCGGCATCTTCTACGACCGGCCGCAGGGCAACCAGGTGTTCGACCTCATCACGAACCCTCCCGGTCTGCAGGTCACGAACCTGCAGTGGGGCCTCGCGAAGGACATCTCGCCGACGGGCGCGCTCTACGCGCCGGCGGGCCTGGCGCCCAACGTCTACGAATGGAAGACCCCGGTGGTCTACCAGTGGAACGTCGGCATCCAGTATCAGTTGCCGGCGAACTTCGTCCTTGACGTGTCGTACGTCGGATCCGAGTCGCGCGACCTGCTGCAGAAGCGCCAGATCAACGCGCTGCCGTACGGCACGACCTATCTGCCGTCGAGCCAGGACCCGACGCGCGGCCAGACGTGCACGGGCTGCTCCTCGCTGAGCAGCACTCCCGGCGCCAATGCGCTGCCGACCGACCTGCTTCGTTCGTCGTACCCGGGCTACGGCGCCGTCAACCTGTGGGAGTTCTCGGCCTACGCGAACTACAAGGCCCTCCAGACCACCGTCAGCCGGCGGTTCACCAAGGGGCTGATGTTCAGCGTCAACTACACCAGGAGCTCCGCGAAGGGCATCGCGGGCGGCGACTGGGACGGCGCCCGCATCGACGGCAAGGACCGGGAAGCCAACTACGGGCCTCTTGGACAGGACCGGCCGCACAACTTCGTGACGAGCTTCGTGTACCAGGTCCCGAAGATGTCGGACGGCGTGTTGGGCTACCTCACCAATGACTGGCAGGTCTCGGGCATCTATCGCTGGGTGAGCGGCGCCCCGTACGGCGTCGGCTACAGCATCTCGGGCATCGGCGCCGCCAACCTCACCGGGTCCGACCAGGGCGCGCGCATCGTGCTCAACGGCGATCCGGGTAGCGGGTCCAGCGACGATCCCTACAAGCAGTTCAACACGGCGGTGTTCACGGCGCCCAACTACGGCAGCAACGGCCTCGAATCGCCGCGCGTGTACATGAACAACCCGCCGATCAACAACCTCGACCTGTCGATCTCGAAGTCGTTCCCGTTTGGCGGGTCGCGGCGCCTCGAAATCCGGGTCGACGCGTTCAACGCGCTGAACCACACGCAGTTCAGCGGGATCAACGGGACGGCGAACTTTGCGTCCGCCGGCAGCACGGTCATCACCAACCTGCCGTACGACGCGGCGGGCAACCTGGTCAACAGGAACGGCTTCGGCACGGTCAGCGGCGTTCGGGCTGCGCGAAACGTGCAGCTGATGGCGCGCTTCAGCTTCTAGACCGGCGCAACAGCGGTCAGGCGACGGGGCCGGCGTCCTCCTCCTCCCAGGGCGCCGGCCCTTCGCTTTGCCGGAGGCCATTGGCACGTCGACCCTGAAGGGTCGACCTTCGTCGAGCTGGAGGTCGAGGCTTTCCTGCCCTGAGCGAACGTGCAAAGGCGCGTGAGTCGAAGGGAGCCTCGACGATCAAAAACACCCGGGAGAAGAACCGTGCGGACAGGAATGACTCGTGCAGTGCTGCTGGGGCTGGCGGCGGGGTTGCTGGCCGGGAACGCGATGGCCCAGGTGATGACGGCTGGCGGCCTCGTGAAGGGAACGACGTCGGTCGACGGCAAGGTCCGTATCTTCATGGGGATTCCCTACGCCGCGCCGCCCGTCGGCGAACTCCGCTGGCGGCCGCCGCAGCCAGCGGCGCCGTGGGCGGGCGTCCGCGGCGCGGCCAACGCCGGGCCGGCGTGCATGCAGGGCCAGATGTTCGGCGACATCTCGTTCGACCAGAAGAGCGAGGACTGCCTGACGCTCAACATCTACGGCCCGGCCGGCGCACAGAGCGGCCGGCTGCCGGTGATGGTCTGGATTCACGGCGGCGGGTTCCAGGCCGGCGGCGGGCCGGAGCCGCGCCACGACGGCCAGGCGTTCGCGCGCAAGGGCGTGGTGCTCGTGACGTTCAACTACCGGCTGGGCGTTTTCGGCTTTCTCGCGCACCGCGAATTGACGGAGGAGACGGCCCGGCAGGTGTCGGGCAACTACGGCATGCTCGACCAGGTGGCCGCGCTGCGGTGGGTGCAGGAGAACATCGCGGCGTTCGGCGGCGATCCCGGCAACGTGACGATCTTCGGGGAGTCCGCCGGGTCGTTCGCCGTGAGCGGCCTGATGGCGTCGCCGCTCGCCAGAGGGCTCTTCCACAAAGCGATCGGGGAGAGCGGGGCGTTCTTCTCGGCGGGCGGCGGCACGCTCTCGCTGGCTCCCCTGGGCGACGCCGAGAAGGCAGGCGCCAGGTTCGTCGAATCGACGGGAGCGGCGTCGATCGCCGCACTGCGGGCGAAACCCGCCCAGGAGGTGCTGGACGCCGCGCAGAAGACCAGGCAGTTCTTCGCGCCGATCGTCGATGGCGACTTCCTGCCGTCCGACGCCTACGCCATCTACGCCGCGGGCCAGCAGCACCACGTTCCGCTGCTCGCGGGGTGGAACGCTGATGAAATGCGGGCCGCCGTCACGCTGCGGCCGCAGAAGCCGACGGCGCAGAGCTTCGCGGAGGACACGCGCAAGCGGTTCGGCGCGCACGCTGACGCGATCCTGAAGGCCTACCCGGCGGTCACCGACGCCGAGGCGCTCGAATCGGCGGCCGCCCTCGGCAGCGACATGTTCATCGGCTACGCCACGTGGAAGTGGATTGAACTGCACGGCGCAACGGGCGGGGCCCCGGTGTACCGCTACTCGTTCGACCGCAAGATCCCGGTGCCGCCGGACAACAAGGTCAACGGCGTGCCCGCCACGTCGGCTGACATCGGCGCCCGCCACGCCGGCGAGATCGAATACGTCTTCGGCACTCTCGACCGCTCGCTCCCGAAGGTGCCGTGGGAAGCCGCTGACAGGGCGCTGTCGGACGCCATGACGGCGTATTGGGCGAATTTCGCCCGCACGGGCGACCCGAACGGTCCGGGGTTGCCGAAGTGGCCGCGGTACAGCGCCAGCGACCGCCGTGTGCTGCACCTCGACGCGACCATCAAGGACGCGGGCGACGCCATGCGGCCTCGGTACGAGGCCATCGACGCCTTCGTGACGTCGCAGTCGGGCCGACAGTCAACAGGGAGGCAGGCACCATGAAACCAAAACGGCGCGAATTCCTGCAGGCGGTCGGCGCGGGGGCAACAGGCCTCACGCTCTCGACCCCAACACCGTCTTCCGCCCTCGGCTCGCCGGTTGCGTCGCCGCCTCCCGACGCAGATGGCCCTGTGCTGATCGTCGGCGACAACATCGCCGTCGCCGAGACCACCAGCGGCAAGGTCCGCGGCTACATCCTCCGCGGCATCCACCACTTCCTCGGCATCCCGTACGGCGACGACACGTCCGGCGCGAACCGGTTCATGCCGCCTCAGAAACCCAAGCCCTGGACCGTCGTCTTCCCCGCGCTCTGGTGGGGCAACTCGGCGCCCCAGAACATGGACAACCGCTACGCCAACAAGTACGCGTCCTTCAGGGACCGCTGGAATTACGACGATGTCAGCGAGGACTGCCTGCGGATCAATGTGTGGACGCCCGCCATCCAGGACGGCAGGAAACGGCCCGTGATGTTCTGGATTCACGGCGGCGGCTTCACCAGCGGAAACGCCATCGAGCAGGACGGCTACAGCGGCGAGAACTTCAGCCGGCTCGGCGACGTCGTCTTCTGCTCGATCAATCACCGGCTCGGGCCGCTGGGGTTCACCAACCTGGCCGGCGTGGGCGGCGATCGCTTCGCGGCCTCCGGTAACGTCGGCATGCTCGACATCGTCGCGGCCCTGGAATGGGTGCGCGACAACATCGAGCGCGTCGGCGGAGACCCCGGCAACGTGACGATCATGGGGCAGTCGGGCGGCGGCGCGAAAGTGTGCGCGCTGACGGCCATGCCGTCGGCCACGGGGCTGTTCCACAAGGCCGTGGTGCTGAGCGGCGCGTCGCTCAAGATGGGCGACCGCGACTATGCGGAGAAACTGGGCGCCTACGTGATGAAGGAGGCCGGGCTCGCGCCCGCGGACATCGGCAAGCTGCAGCAGATGCCCTGGAAGGACTACTACGCCATCGCCACGAAGGCGCAGCAGGCGCTTGCCAAAGAGACGGCCGGGGCCGGCGGGGGGCTGCGGCGCGGCTTCAACCCCTTCGTCGACGGCCAGGTGCTGCCGCAGCATCCGTACTCGCCCGCCGCAGCGCCGGCGGCCGCGAAGGTTCCGATGATCATCTGCTCCACGGTCCAGGAGCAGTCCGCGAGCTGGGCCGACTCGTCGCTCGAGCACATCACTATGGACCAGGTGATCGAGCGCGTGAAGCAGCGGGCGGGGTTCGGCGCCGGGTTCGGAGACAAGGCGGGTGAAGTCGTGGCGGCGTACGCGAAGGCGTTCCCGGGCAAGAAGCCGGTCGAGATCTGGATGCTCGTGAGCAGCAACCGCCAGAACGTGGTGGCCCTTGCCGACGCGAAATCGGCGCAGCCCGCGGGCGTCTATGTAGCTTGGTTCGGCTGGCAGCCGCCGCTCTTCGACGGCCGGCTTCGCGCCTTCCATTGCGTGGACATCTGCTTCTGGTACTACAACACGGATCTCATGCTGAGCCACACGGGCGGCGGCGCCCGGCCGCGGAACCTCTCGGCGAAGATGGCCCAGTACCTGCGGGCGTTCATGAAGACGGGCGACCCGAATGCCAAGGGGCTCGCAGCGTGGCCGCGCTACACGCCGGCGAAGGGCGAGACGATGATCCTCGACGATGTGTGCGAGGTGAAGAACGATCCGGACCGGGAGGCGCGGAAGGCGCTGCCGACTATGGCGTGATCGCAATCGCGGTCTTCAGCGTCAGCGCCGCGTCTGCCGACGAATTGCCGACCATGAACTCGACCTGCGTGCGTTCGAGAGCCCAGGCATGGCGCGCCACATCCCAGTAGGCCAGGTCCGTGCCGCGCACCGGGATGCCGACGCGCCGCGTCTGGCCCGCCGCGACGGTCACGCGCGCGAAGCCGACGAGTTTCTTCGCCGGACGTTCGATCGGCGATCCCGGGAAGCGCGCGTACACCTGTACCACCTCGTCGCCATCCCGCTTCCCGGTATTCGTCACATCGACGCTTACCGTGGCCGTGTCAGCCAGCGCGACCGACCGTTTCGACACGGCGAGGTTCGCGAACGCGAAGGTCGTGTAGCTAAGGCCATACCCGAACGGGTATTGCGGCTCCGCCCTGGCGTACATGTAGGTGCGGCCGTGGCGGATGTCGTAGTCCATCATCGGCGGCAGGTCGTCAAGCGAGCGAGGCCACGTTTGCGTCGTCTTTCCGCCGGGGTTGTAGTCGCCAAAGATCACGTCCGCGAGGGCCGTGCCCTGTTCCTGGCTCGCGTGCGTCATCTGGAGAATCGTGGACGCGTTCGCGGCGGCCCATGGCATGGCGACGGGGAAGTTCGCCACGACGACGACGATCGTGTTCGGGTTGGCATCGTAGAGCCGCCTGATGAACTCCTCCTGGCCGGGCGGCAGCGTGATGGCCTTGCGGTCGACGGCTTCCTTGCCCTCGCTCGGCGACGTAACGAGCGCCCATCCGGCGTTGCCCTCGGGGTGATTGCCGACGCATACCACGACGGCGTCGCGCGTCTTCGCGGCCTCGAGCGCCGCCTCGCCGAACTCGCCGACCCACGTCACCCCCACCGCGCGCGAGCCGGCGGGCGCCGCCGCGCCCACGCGTTCGAGCCCCTGGCGGGGCGACACGGCGTAGGGCGGCGTGCCCGAATACCAGTCGAGCAGCACGGTGTTCGCCAGCGGCCCGACGACGAGCAGCGAGCGAGTCCTCTGGCGATCGATCGGCAGCAGGCCGATGGAGTTCTTCAGCAGCACAATCGACTTGCGGGTGACCTCGCGGACGAACGCCCGCGTTTCCGGCCTGGCCCACGGCTCGGGGTCGCCGGCGGCGCCGATGCGGGCGTACGGCACGCGCTCGGGCGGGTCGAGGAGGCCCAGGCGAAGCGACACCCGGAACAGCCCACGCAGTGCCGCGTCCAGGTCGGACTCGGCCACCGGGCCGCGCTTCACGGCCTCCGCGAGCGGCTCCTGCTGGCGGTCGAGGAAGTGGTTGATGCCGGCCTTCACGCAGGCGGCCGCGGCCGCCGGCAGGTCGGGGAAGGCCTTGTGATCCGTGACGAGCAGGCGCAGGCCGCCGCCGTCGGTGCAGATGATGCCGTCGACGCCCCACTCGCGCATCACGATGTCGCGCCACATCGGGTGCACGTGCGCGGGCGTGCCGTTCACGGCGTTGTAGGCCGCCATCAGCGCGCGCGAGCCGCCCTCGCGCACCGCGCGCTCGAACGGCCACGCGTAGTACTCGCGCCACAGGCGCTCGTCGAAGTTCGACGACGAACTGTTGCGGCCGTCCTCGTTGCTGTTCGCCAGGAAGTGCTTCAGGAGCGCGGCCGTCGTCCAGTAGCGCGGGTCGTCGCCCTGCAGGCCTCGCGTGAACGCCGTGGCGAGCACGCCGGCGTGGAAGGAATCCTCGCCGTACACCTCCTCGGTCCGGCCCCAGCGCGGATCGCGCGCGAGGTCGGCGTTCGGCGCGCGGACGATGAGGCCCGACCGGCTGTACTTCGGGCTCTGGTAGAGGTAGCGGGCCTCGAGCGCCTCCTGCGCCGCGACGCGCCGGACCAGGTCGGCGTCCCACGTCGCGCCCAGCCCATACGCCTGCGGGAACTGCGTGGTGGCCGTCGGGTTGCGCTGGCCCCAGTTGCTGGGCCCGCCCTGGGCGACGCCGTGATAGCCCTCGATGTGCGGCGATCCGACCACGCCGAGGCGGGGCACCGAGGCGCGGATGCCCATGCACTCGATCTTCTCGGCGAGCGTCATGCGCGAGATGAGGTCCGTGATGCGCGCCTCGTCGGCCAGCGCAGGGTCCCGGAACGGATAATCGTGCACCGCGCCCTGTGACGCGAGGCGCGCGGGTGCGAGAATGGCGGCGGCGAGCAGGAGGACGGTGATGAGGAGTCGGCGCATGGTGGGGAGATTCTACGACGGATGGCGCATGGCCGCAGCGGGCGTGGGCGCGGCCGCCGCCTGCGGCCTGGTGTCGCTCGTGGCCGCGCCGGCCGGCGTCCAGAGCGGACCGATCGCGAACGCCGCCTCGAAGTACATCGATCCCTTCACGCCGCGCCCGCGCGTCGTGGTGATGACGGACATCGCGAACGAGCCCGACGATCAGATGTCGCTCGTGCGGTTCCTGCTCTACGCGAACCAGTTCGACACCGAGGGCCTCGTCGCCACCACGTCGACCTGGCTGAAAACCGGGCCGCGGCCGGACGTCATCCTGTCCGTCCTCGAGGCGTACGAGCAGGTGCAGCCGAACCTGATGACGCATGCGCCGGCGTTTCCGGCCGGGGAGGAGCTGAAGCGTCTGGTCGCCGCGGGGCAGCCGGGCTATGGCATGGCATCGGTCGGGGCCGACAAGGCGACGCCAGGCGCTGAGCTGATTCTCCGCGCGGCGGACAGGCCGGACCCGCGCCCGCTATGGGTGCTCGGGTGGGGCGGCACCAACACGCTGGCGCAGGCGCTTGTCACCGCGCGCGCGACGCGCACGCCGGCCGAGGTGGACGCGCTGGTCGCGAAGCTGCGCGTCTACGCGATCAGCGACCAGGACGACTCGGGGGCGTGGCTGCGGCGCGAGTTCCCATCATTGCAGTACATCGTGTCGCCGTCGCCGCAGAACGGCGAGGAGTATTACCTCGCGACATGGACCGGCGTCAGCGGCGACCGTTTCTACAGGAACGCGCCAGGCGCCGATTTCTCGACGTTCACCGACGAGTGGATCAACGCGAACATCCGGAGCAAGGGCCCGCTCGGGAAGCTGTATCCCTACCCGTGCTGCATCCACGAGGGCGACACGCCGTCGTTCCTCTGGCTGATCGACAACGGGCTCGCCGGCGCAATGAGCCCGGCGTTCGGCGGTTGGGGCGGACGCTACGTCTGGCGGCAGCCTCGAGGCGAGCCGCGCCCGTTCTGGACGCAGGGCGGCGACTCGTTCGCCGGACGTGACAGCTCGCGCGACACGCTCGCAGGCGCCGACGGCAAGCCCTACACGTCCGACCAGGCCACGATCTGGCGCTGGCGCACGGCGTTTCAGCACGACTTCGCCGCCCGGATGGACTGGACGATCAAGCCGCCGGCCGAAGCCAACCACAATCCGCGCGTGGTGGTGAACGGCCGGCCGGGCACCGAGCCGATCGTGCTCACCGCCCAAGTCGGGCTGCCGATCGCGCTCGATGCGGCCGGTACAACCGACCCCGACGGGCATGCGCTGAAGTACACGTGGGTGTTCTACCCCGAGGCGGGCACGGGCATTCCCGATCTGCCCGTCCTGCGTCGGCAGCGGGGAGCAGCAGCCGGCGGCGCACCTGCGTCGGGCGGGTTCGCTCCCCAGGTCCCGATCGGTCTGCGCGAGCCGCCGCCGCGCCTCGTGATCGAGAACACGTCAGGCACCCGTGCGACGATGGTGGCGAAAGCACCCGGCATCGCGCACGTGATCCTCGCTGTCGAGGACACCGGTTCGCCCAGCCTCACGTCCTACCGCAGGGTGATTCTCGACATGCTCCAGGCGCCGCCGGGCGTCGAGGCGCCGCCGCCCGTTGACTTGACGGCGGAGCAGGACCACCGCCGGATCACGGGCCTGCTCGGCATCACGTCGATCCGGCCGGGCGCGGATCCCCGGAACCCGCAGGCGCCCAACCCGGTGAACTACGACGAGGCCAAGGCCGGCCCGCACTCGACGCTGCCCGATCCCCTCGTCCTGAAGAACGGCCGGAAGGTTGCCGACGCGAAGACGTGGTGGGAGAAGCGGCGGCCGGAGATCGTCGAGGACTTCGATCGTGAAGTCTACGGTCGCGTGCCGAAGACTGCGCCGGGCATCGAGTGGCGCGTGGCGTCGACGGCGGCCGAGAAAGTCGGCGGTATTCCCGTCACGACGAAGGCCCTGGTGGGCCGTGCCGACAACTCCGCGTTTCCGGCGATCAACGTCGACATCGAGATGTCGCTCACGACGCCTGCCGGTGCGAACGGGCCGGTGCCGGTCATCATCGAGTTCGGGTTCCGGTTCCCCGCCGGGTTTTTGAGGCCTCCCCGGCCACCAGGCGCGGCGCCCGATGGACCGAGCTGGCAGGAGCAGCTCATCACCAGGGGCTGGGGCTACGCGATCCTCTCGCCAGCCACCATTCAGGCGGACAACGGCGCTGGCCTCACGAAGGGCATCATCGGCCTGGCGAACAAGGGGCAGCCGCGCAAGCCGGACGACTGGGGCGCGCTGCGCGCATGGGCCTGGGGCGCGAGCCGCGCGCTCGACTACCTCGAAACCGACCCCGCCGTCGACGCCAGGCGCGTGGGCATCGAGGGCCTGTCGCGCTACGGGAAGGCCGCGCTGGTCACGATGGCCTACGACCAGCGTTTCGCGATCGCGTTCGTAGCCTCGTCGGGAGCGGGTGGCGCGAAGCTGCACCGCCGGACGTACGGCGAGCTCGTCGAGAACCTTGCCGGCAGCGGCGAGTACCACTGGATGGCGGGCAACTTCATCAAGTACGCCGGTCCACTCACGGCCAACGATCTGCCCGTCGACGCGCACGAGCTGATTGCGCTGTGCGCGCCGCGGCCGGTGTTCGTGAGCAGCGGGTCGTTCGAGGTCGAGGGCGGCTGGGTGGACGCCAAGGGCATGTTCCTGGCGGCGGTTGGGGCCGGCCCGGTCTACCGGCTCCTCGGCGGGAAAGACCTCGGTACGGCGGAGTTTCCGCCGATCGAGACCGCGCTCGTCGATGGCGACGTGGCGTTCCGCCAGCATCGCGGCGGCCACACCGCCGGGCCGAACTGGCCGACGTTCATCGAGTTCGCCAGGAGGTACTTCGATCGATGAGCACGGGGAGGTGCAGGCCGGCCGCGGGTCCTGTCCGGGCCGTTCCCGTCTGTGCTCGGGTGAACTTCGCTTGTCTTCCCTGCGCGCAGACGGGAAGCGCCCCGGCCACCCACGGCCCGGCCTCGCAGACCGCCGTCGTCTTCAGCCTGCTGCTCCTCGCGGTCCTGGTGCTGGCGCCGACTGCGCAAACCGACCGCCCGGTCGAACCTCGATGGGTCGGCACGTGGATGTCGGCACAGCAGCTGGTGGAACCCGCGAACATGCCGCCGGCGCCGGGCTTCACCGACGCGACCCTCCGGCAGGTCGTGCGCGTGTCGATCGGCGGCCGGGTGCTGCGCGTGCGGTTCTCCAACGAGTTCGGCCGCGCGCCGCTCGACCTGACGGCGGCGCACGTCGCCCGGCCCACCGGCGGCAGCGGCATCGACGCCCCGACTGACCGCGCCCTCACGTTCGCCGGCCGTCCGTCGGCATCCATTCCCGCGGGGACGGCGCTGGTCTCCGATCCGCTCGATTTCGAGCTGCCACCGCTCGCGCAGCTCGCCGTGACCATCCACGTCAGGGGCGCGCCGCCGGAGGTGACGGGCCATCCAGGTTCGCGGACGACCTCGTACCTCGTGGCCGGCGACGCGGTATCTGCTCCTGCGCTCTCCGACGGCGTTCTGGTTGACCACTGGTACTTCCTCGCGGGCGTCGAGGTGCTCGCACCGGCCTCAACGGGTGCCGTGGTCGTGCTGGGCGATTCGATCACGGACGGCCGCGGATCGACGACGAACGGCAACGACCGCTGGCCGGACGTGCTCGCGCGGAGGCTGCAGGACGCCCCCGCTGCCGCCGGTGTCGCGGTGCTGAACGCCGGGATCGGCGGCAACCGGCTGCTGCGCGACGGCCTGGGCCCGAGCGCGCTCGCGCGCCTCGAACGGGATGTCCTGGCGCAGCCCGGCGCGCGCTGGCTCGTCGTGCTCGAGGGCATCAACGACATCGGCACCGCATCGGGGGGGCGGGCGAAGGGCGAGCCGGGGGCCACGGCGGATGACATCATCGCCGCGTACGGTCAGATCGTCGACCGTGCGCGCGCAAAGGGCCTTCGCGTGTACGGCGCGACCATCATGCCGTTCGAAGGATTCACGTACGCGGGTTACTACACGCAGGAAGCCGAGGCTGATCGGCAGCGTGTGAATGCGTGGATTCGGACGAGCGGGCGATTCGACGCGGTCATCGATTTCGACGCCGTGACACGGGACCCGGCGCAGCCCGCGCGGCTCTCGCCGGCCGTCGACGGGGGTGATCACTTGCACCCGTCCGCCGCGGGTTACCGCATCATGGGCGAAGCGGTCGATCTCAAGCTGTTCACGCGATGACCCCGGGGCTGAAGCCCCGGGGCTCCACACCTAGTCCGCGACATTCAGGATCACCGACTGCAGATCCTCGTCGCGGGAGGATGAGCCGACCATGAGGCGGAACTCGCCCGGCTCGACGCGCCACTCCATGTTGATGTCGTAGAAGGCGAGGTGCTCCGGCGTGACGTCGAACACGACCGTCCGCCGCTCGCCGGGTTCGAGCGTGATGCGCTGGAAGCCCTTCAGCTCCTTCACCGGGCGCGTGACGCTGCTCACGAGGTCGCGGATGTAGAGCTGGACAACCTCGTCGCCGGCGCGCTCGCCCGTGTTCACGACGTCGACAGACACGCGCGCCGTCTCGCTTGCAGCAATCGCCGTCCTGTCGAGCCGGAGGTGTTCGAACGCGAACCTGGTGTAGCTGAGGCCGAAGCCGAACGGGAAGAGCGGCGCGACCGAGTCGAACAGGTACCCGCGCCGCGCGGACGGCTTGTAGTTGTAGTACGCGGGCACGTGGCCGGCCGAGCACGGAATCGTCATCGGCAGCTTGCCGCCGGGGTTGACGTCGCCGAACAGGACGTTGGCCACCGCGGCGCCGGTTTCCTGGCCGAGATACCAGAGTTCGAGAATCGCATCGGCGCGCGCGGCGATCCGGCGAATCGAAGCCGGCCGGCCGCTGAACAGCAGCACCACGATCGGCCTGCCGGTGGCGGCGACCGCGTCGAACAGCTCGTCCTGTTCGCCCGCGAGATCCAGGCTCGGCCGGTCGCCCAGATGGTTCACCGCCCACGCCTCGCGCGAGGTCTGCTCGTTGTCCCCGATGGCGAGCACCACGACGTCGGCCTGCGCGGCGACGCCGGCGGCCTCGCGGATGCTGCGTCGATTCCCGTCCGGGTCGGCGGGCGTGACCTCATCCTGCTGCCAGGATCCGCCAATCGTGATTCGGCAGCCCTCGTGATGGAGGACCTCGACGTCGGCCGGCGCACGCAGGCGGATCCCCTGCAGCACCGTGTCGGCGTGCAGGGGCACGCCGCTGTAGCCGCCGAGCATCAGGCGGTCGGCGTTCGGGCCGATGACGGCGATGCGGCGTACACCGTGTTCGTCGAGGGGCAACAACCCGCCTTCGTTCCTGAGCAGGGTGATCGTCTTGCGGGCGGCTTCCAGGGCGAGCGCGCGGTGGAAGGGGTCGCGCACGACGGCTTCGGCTCGGTCCGGGTCGACGTATGGTTCATCGAAGAGGCCGAGCAGGAACTTGGCGCGCAACATCGGGCGCACCCGCTCGTCGATCAGCGATTCGGGAATCACGCCCTCGCGCACGAGCTCGACCAGGTGAGGGTAGCAGTCGATGTCCGGCAGCTCGATGTCCACGCCGGCGCGCACGGCCAGTTCCGCGGCGTGCCTGCCGTCGCGGGCCACGTAGTGGCTGGTCGCATTCGTCTTCGTCTCGTTCAGTTCGCGGACGGCGAAGTAGTCGGATGACGTGAACCCGCGGAACCCCCACTCGCCGCGCAGCACGTCCTCGAGGAGCCAGCGGTTCGCGTGGGAGGGGACGCCGTCGATCTCGTTGTACGACGGCATGACGCTCAGCGCGCCGCCTTCCTGGACGGCCGCCTTGAACGTCGACAGGAACGTCTCCCGCAGGACGCGCATCGAGACGTTGACGGGCGCGCAGTTCGTGCCGGACTCCGGCTGCCCGTGGGCCGCGTAGTGCTTGAGCGTGGCGATCACGCGCGTCTTGTCGCGGAACGCGGCATCGCCCTGGAAACCCCGCACGGCCGCCACGCCCAGGCGCGCCACCAAATACGGGTCTTCGCCGAACGTCTCCTCCACGCGGCCCCACCGCGGCTCGCGCGCCACGTCCACCACGGGCGTGAGCGCCTGGTGCGCGCCGCGCGCCCGCGCTTCGGCGGCGGCCATGGCGTAGAGCCGCTCGACGAGTGGCGGGTCGAAGGTCGCTCCGAGGCCGATCGGCTGCGGGAAGCTCGTGCCTTCCTTCGCCGCGTGGCCGTGCAGGCACTCCTCGTGGAAGATCACCGGGATGCCGAGCCGCGACTCTTCCACAAAGAACCGCTGGATGGCGTTCGTCAGCTCGGCCATGGCCCGGGCGCCGAGGCCGCCGCCCGCATCGCTGGGGCGTCCCACCTGCCCGAGGCCATGACCGTGACCGAAATGCTCACGCGCCTTGGCGGCATCGAAGCGGCCCTGCTCGTCGACGAGCATCGCCGGTTTCTTCTGCCACACGCACAGCATCTGGGCGACTTTCTCATCGAGCGTCATCCGCGCGAGCAGGTCAGCCGTCCGCTCGTCCGCGCTCCTCGCCCGGTCCTGGTACGGGAAGTGTCCCGACGCGGTGTTCATCGTGAGGCCTCCACCGGCTGGTAGCGCGTGCGGCGTTCAGTGAGCTCCGCCTGGATGCGTTGGCCGAGCGCCTTCCCAATCGGGTAAACGGCCAGGCACACGAGGACAAGGCCGAGCGCAATCGCCGGATAGACGCTCGCCCCCAGCCTGATCCCCAGCAGCGCGCGCCCCGATTGCGCGGCGTTCGGCACATAGCCGTAGGCGTCGATGATCCACGCGCTGAGCGCGCCGCCGAGGCTCAGGCCGGCCTTCAGCGCGAAGAGGATGCCGGCGAACATGAACCCCGTGGCGCGGCGGGAGGTCCTCCACTCCGAGTAGTCCGCAACATCCGCGATCATCACCCACAGCAGCGGCACCGTCGGCCCCCAGCCGACGGCCCACAGGATGCCCAGCCAGAAGAGCAGGCCGACGGACGTCGGCCCGACCAGGAACACCGCCGCCGTCGCCACCGTCGTGACCGCTACCCCCGAGATGAAGACGGCCTTCTTGCCGAACCGGTCCGCGAGAGGCTTCGAGAGGATGATGCCGGCAATCTGCACCAGGCTTCCGACGACGAAGAACAGGCTCAGGCCGACGGCGGCGGCATTGGAGTTGTCCGGCTTCACGAGCAGGCCCAGGCCGTCCAGGGCGGCCTTCCACCCGGTGGCTTCGCCGCCGAGGCCCGCGAGCCCGACCGATCCGAGGAACGCCCGGATGCTCGCCTGATCCATGTAGTACGCGAAGAAGTAGTTCGACGAGCTGCCGCGGACCACGAGCATGGTGAACACGAGGAGCGTCAGGACGAACATCACGATCCAGGGCCGGCACGTCAGCACGTCGCGCAGGTCGTCACGCAGCGGATGCCGTTCGCCCGGCGGCGCCTGCACCCGCTCGCGCGTGGTCGCAAACGTGACGAGGTTCAGGACGATGATGAGGGCGCCGAAGATGGCCATGGTCAGCGCCCAGCCGCGCGCCGAGTTGCCGTCGCCGAGCTTGGCGACCAGCGGCAACGGCAGCGCCTGGATGATGAACTGGCCGACCAGCGCGCCCACGAAGCGATAGCTCGCCAGGCTGCTCCGCTCGCTCGCGTCGCCGGTCATGACGCCCATCAAGGCCGAGTACGGCGTGTTGTTGGCGGAGTACAGCATCATGACGAGCGTGTACGTCAGGTAGGCGTACAACAGCTTGCCGGCCGGTCCCGCGTCCGGCGTCACGTACACGAGCCAGAAGATCACGCCGAACGGCACGGCCGTCCAGAGCACCCAGGGGCGGAAGCTGCCCCAGCGCGTGCGGGTCCGATCGGCCAGCGCGCCAATCGCGGGATCGAAGACCGCGTCGGCCAGGCGCAGGATGAGGAACATCGTTCCCACTGCCACCGCCGACAGCCCGACGGTGTCGGTGTAGAAACGGGTCTGGTAGAGGATCATCGATTGGAAGAAGAAGTTGGTGGCGATGTCGCCCATCGCGTAGCCCAGCTTCTCCCTGACCGGCAGCCGTGTTTCAGGTCGTGCCATAGAGGCCCCTATGAGACACATGTCGTATCAGTCGCCGCCGCTGATGGGCCGGCCGCTGAACTGCTGAAAATAGCCCAGGCACTTGTCGCGCCAGGCCGCCGCGTCCGACGCCTGCACGCGCAGCTTCGCCAGGACCGCGCGGTGGCGCTCCTCGTCGACCTTGCCGCGCAGCGACTCCCACGTGACGACCATCTGCCCGGCCGCCTCGGCGCCTCTCCGGTAATGCCGCACCAGGCCGTCCCAGAGCGTGCCGCCGGACGCGAGCCGGTGATCCCACGGCAGCCGGTGGAACCACAGCAGGAGGTTTTCGGGCGTCGTCTGCGGCTCGTTCCACTGCTCGCGCCACGGCGATCGGTACTGGCCCGCGGCATTGCTCCCGCGCGTGGTGCGGTCGAATCCAATCGCCGCCGCGTCGGCGCGGTGATAGTAAACGGCCGACCAGTCCGCGCGGCGCGGGTCGGGGTTCTCCGGCATCGGTGCGTAGTGGTCGCCGCCGATGAGGTGATGGAGGCCGAGCGGCATCGTGTAGTCCACGTAGGTCTCGCGCGACGCGAGCATCATCCGGCGGATGACGGCGGCGGCGCCCGCGTCGTGGGTCCACGTCATCGCGATCCAATCGTCGGCGATGCCCTCGGCCGAGAGGACCGGGTTCCACGCCAGCCGGCCGTACGCGAACCAGTTGGCCTGGCCGAAGTCGTGCCCGGTCCAGTTCGCGTCGCTGCCGGTGTTGGCGACACCCGCCAGGCCCGAGCGCCGGTAGCCATGCAGCGACCCGTCAACCACCCGGGCCACGGTCGCCCCCGGGCCGCTCGCGTGCGTGTCCGCGTCCAGGAACTCTTTCCACATCGGCGCCAGGTACACGAGGTGGGTCGAATGGCCCAGGTATTCCTGGGTGATCTGCAGTTCCGCCGCGAGCGGCGTGCGGGGCATGGCGCCGAAGAGCGGGCTGAACGGCTCGCGCGGTTGGAAGTCGAGCGGGCCATTCTTCACCTGGACGACGACGTTGTCGCGGAACGTCCCGTCGAGGGGCGTGAACTCGAGATACGCCCGCTTCACGCGGTCTGGGTCGACGTCAGCGTTGTAGACAAACGCCCGCCACAGCACCAGGCCGCCGTGCGGCGCGACGGCGTCGGCCAGCACGTTGGCGCCGTCCGCGTGGGTGCGCCGGTAGTCCTGCGGCCCCGGCTGGCCCTCGCTGTTCGCCTTGACGAGGAACCCGCCGAAGTCCGGGATGAGGCGGTAGATCTCGTCCGCCTTTTCGCGCCACCACCGGGCCACGGCCGGATCGAGCGGGTCGGCCGTCGCCAGGCCGCCCAGCGATCGGGGCGCGGCGAAGTTCGCCGAGAGATACACGCGGATGCCGTAGGGCCGGAAGACGCTCGCGATGGCGGCGGTCTTCTCGAGGTAGGGCCGCGACAGCGACTCGGGCCGGGCGTTCACGTTGTTCAGCGCGACGCCATTGATGCCGATCGACGCATTGGCCCTCGCGTACTCCTGGAGGCGGGGGTCCACGCGTCCGGGCAGCGCGGGCCACTTCCAGAGCGAGGCTCCCGCGTAGCCGCGCTCGATCGTGCCGTCCAGGTTGTCCCAGTGGTTCAGGAGCCGCAGCGCCATGCGCGGCCGCTCCACCACGTCCAGCGGCGCGATCGGCTTGCGCGTCTGCACGAGGCGCAGCAGGTGGAATGCGCCCCGGAGCACGCCCACCTCGGTCGTCGACGCGATGACGGTGACCGGTTGCGCGCCCGCAGACGCCGTCCGGATGAGGTACCCCTCGGGGCCCGCCCGGTCGAGTGCATCAGCCCACCCGAGGCCGGCCACCGTGCCGGAGGTCTCCGGTGTGCCGGCTACCACGGCGCCTGCCGCGGGCGCCGCCACGAGCGGCACATCCGCCCCGAGCAGGGCGCCGAGTCCACGCTGCAGCTCGGCGGCGATGACACGCCCGGTGGGCGAGGCCGTTGAAACGACGATCGCGGCAGCGGACGCGCGGTAGGTCGCGCGCAGCGCCGCGTCATCGACGGGGACCATGCGCAGCCAGAGGTGGCCGCCCGATTCGCGGCCGGCGATCCGTCCCGACGGAGAGAGGATGGCGGCGGCCATGGCCGCCGCCAGGCAGGCGCGCCGAGCAAAGATTCTCGCGGTCACGGCCGGCCCGTCACACGTGCGCCGCCTGGGCCGGCCGCGCGGCGTGCGCGCGGGCGGCGCGCACGAAGGCGTCGATGTTGGCCGTTGGCACGCCAGGCGGCATGCCGCCGCCGCACGAGAGGATGACCCGGCGCTGCCCCCGGGTCTCGCCGGCCAGCGCCTCGACCGCGCGCGCGACATCGGCCGGCGTCCCCGACGCGAGCACGTCCCGGGGTGGAATGTTGCCCATCAGCGCCACCGACTCGCCGGCCCAGCTTCGAAGCTCGGTCATCGTGTGCTGCACGCCGAAATTGAGCAGGTTCACGCCCATCTGCGACAGGTAGGGCGCGCAGCCGCGGCACGACGCGTCGTTGTGGAAAAACTTCACCGTGACGTCCGTGGCAAACGTCCGCGCGAAGCAGGGCAGCCCGAACGCCTCGAAGTCGCGCCGGCTGACAAAGCCCGCGATGTCGTCCAGCACGAGCAGGCCGTCAATCGACGGGAACGACTCGCGCTGCCACGCGACCCAGTCAACCAGAAAATCGGTGACGATGGCGAGCAGCCGGTGGACGGCGTCGGGGTCGGTCTTGAGGGCCGACAGGAACTCGGTGGTGCCCATCAGGAACGACGCCACGTTGAACGGGCCCCGTGTCACCGCGAACCGGATGCGGTGCCCGGACGCTTCGATCTCGGGCTGCAGCCGCGCCAGACGCTTGATGACGAGCGGCAACAGTCCGTGCTTGCGCGGGTCGGGCCGCTCGAGGCCGTCGATGTCGGCGGGCGTCCGCAGCACCGGCATCGGGAACGGGAACTCGTTCTCGCCCCAGACCGGCCGCGATCCGAACGCCGACGGCTCGGTGCACATGCCGTACTCGGACCAGAAGCCCGGCAGCATGAACACGTCCGGAAACTGCAGATGCACCAGACGGTTGGCGTCCATGAACGCGCGGTCGTCGGTGTAGTAGTCCAGGATCGTGCGGCCCGCCCAGTTCGGCATCCACGGGCTGTCGACGATGAAGCCGACGGGGGGCGGTTGAACGTCCTTGCCGGCGATGACCGCGAGCAGGGTGTCCCACTGGTGTGCGTTCATGGGGATGGCCGCTGGGGTGGCTGGGGCAAGCCACAATTTGTTTGCGCCACGAACTATATTGGCCGATCCGGGGGCTGTCAAGGGGAATCCCCCGCCTGTTTGCGAGGGATTCCCCGGCAGTCCAAATTGACTATTTCTTGAGCAAATCGTTCGCCTGGTGCGCCAGCAGGATGTAGTGCGCACTGATGCCCACGGTGTACTCGTTCTCGCCCCACAGGAACGGCCAGTCGTCCATGTTCTCGGGGAAATCGGGCTTCAGCACCAGTACGCCAGGCACCACGCCGCCCGCGATGAAGGAGAAGTCGG
>Ga0316622_100000343_pt1 | contig 26193 bp, 21 predicted proteins | sample OWC_Aug_OW2_C1_D_FD_207646 | JGI IMG/M metagenome (GOLD analysis project Ga0316622, IMG submission 207646) | Wetland soil microbial communities from Old Woman Creek delta, Ohio, United States - OWC_Aug_OW2_C1_D5_C | ecosystem: Environmental > Terrestrial > Soil > Wetlands | place: USA: Ohio... | reverse complement strand
GATCGCCGGGCCGGTCGAAGCAACCGCTCTGGGGAACATCCTGATGCAGGCAATCACCCTCGGAGAGCTTGACTCTCTCCACGATGCCCGTCTCCTGGTCCGGCGCTCATCTGGAATTGAAGAGTTCCCGCCGGGAGATGGTGACGCTTGGCAAGCCGCCTATCACAAGCTGAAATCCGTGGTGGTGCCATAGCGGCATCAAGCTGCTATGGCGGAAGGGAGCTGTATGCTCAATCCTCCTTATCCTGAACTGGATGACCTGCTGCAGATGATGGGACAGGCAGGCAGGCATCTGGCAGAGATTGAAGCCAGCGAAGGGGCTGCTGGCAACATCTCGGTCTGCGTGCACTGGCCGGTAGAGCCGCGAGCCTACTTTCCTGTAGCCGATGTCATTGATCTGCCCCAGGCTGTGCCGGAGTTGGCCGGCGCCACTCTCCTGGTGACGGGATCAGGCCGGCGCTTGCGGGAGATCATAGATGACCCTGCCGCCAATATTGCCTGCGTTGTGGTGAATGGCGGGGGCAAGACCGGTACGCTGTATACGGCCCTGCAGCGCCGCTTTGAGCGCGTGACCAGCGAGTTCAACTCCCATCTGGCCGTGCACTATGACCAGATGGTGACCACATGGACGAATTTCCATGCGGTTATCCACGCGCAACCGCGGCATATCACTTACTTGAGCCACATTCCCCGCTACCAGGACGAAGCATATCTCAACACCCATCTTCTGCGCTGGCAGCCGGAGACGATTGTCAACCTTCCGGAAGGGATCGGTCTTATTCCTTTCCGTGTCCCCAGCACCGCCGCGCTGATGGCTGCGACTGTGGGATGCCTGAGGGAGCACCGTATCATCATCTGGACCAAGCACGGGGTGGTGGCTCGCTCCGACGTTTCCGTCAAGCGCGCTGCCGACCGGATCGAGTATGCCGAAACGGCCGCCAAGTACGAGTACCTCAATCTCACCCTGGGGGAAGTGGGCCAGGGGTTGAGCGTAGATGAAATCCGGGCAATCTGCAAAACATTCAATGTCACACAGACCGTTTTTTGAGAGGTGATGGTGATGAACAAGCCCCTGGAATCTCAGGTACGATCCGCCTACCCCGAAAAGGGGGTACGGAGTACCTACCCCAGAAAGGGGGTACGGAGTACCTATGAGCTGGCCAGAGAACGCTACGCCGGGCTTGGCGTTGACACAGACGCGGCCCTGGCCCGGCTTGAGCCGGTTTCGATCAGTCTGCATTGCTGGCAGGGGGATGATGTCGGCGGCTTTGAGAATCCGGGTGGCGAGCTGAGCGGTGGGATTGCCGCCACCGGCAACTACCCCGGCAAGGCACGCAATGCCGCGGAGCTGCGCCAGGACCTCGACCTGGTTTACCACCTGCTGCCCGGCTCGCACCGCCTGAGTCTGCATGCCATCTATCTGGAATCAGAGAAGCGGGTAGAGCGCAACCGGATCGAGCCGGCCCATTTCTCCGGATGGGTCGACTGGGCCAGGGCGAACGGCCACGGCCTGGATTTCAACCCGACCTGCTTCTCGCATCCCTTGTCCGCATCCGGATTCACCCTCTCTCACCGGGACCCGGGCATTCGCCGGTTCTGGGTGGAGCACTGCATTGCCTGCCGCAAGGTGGGCGAATACTTTGGTCGGCAACTGGGTACGCCTGCGGTAACAAATATCTGGATTCCGGACGGTTTCAAGGACACCCCGGCGGACCGCCTGACGCCCCGGCGCTTGCTGCTCGAGTCCCTGGATGCCATCCTGGCGGAAAAGATCGACCCGCGCTACAACCTCGACGCGGTGGAACCCAAGCTCTTTGGCCTGGGCTCGGAGAGTTACGTCACGGGCTCGCTGGAGTTCTACCTGGGGTATGCGCTCAGCCGCAGGATCCTGCTGACGCTCGACAGCGGCCACTTCCACCCCACCGAGACCATTGCCGACAAGCTCTCCTCCCTGTTGCTCTATCTCGACCAGCTTCTGCTCCATGTCAGCCGTGGGGTGCGCTGGGACAGCGACCACGTGGTGACCTTTACCGACGACCTGCAGGCCATCGCTGGCGAGATTGTGCGCAACGATGCCCTGGAGCGGGTGCATATTGGGCTGGATTACTTTGACGCTAGCATCAACCGCATCGCCGCCTGGACCATTGGAGCGCGCAATACCCTGCGCGCCTTGCTCGTGGCCCTGCTAGAGCCCTGCGACCGGCTCAGACAACTGGAGGCCGCAGGGGATTTCTCCAGCCGCCTGGCTCTCCAGGAAGAGCTGAAGGCGATGCCGTCTAATGCAGTCTGGGATTACTATTGTCTGCAGAAGAATGTGCCAGTGGGCATGGATTTCATGCGGGTGATCAAGGAGTACGAAGGGCGAGAACTGGCACGGCGGAGCTGACATGATCGCGCAGGAGAAAGGGGCAAGAAAGATGCTCGAAACAGAAGGTGCCAGGGTCTGGCTGATACCTGATGGCTATCTTCCCACCCCGGTTCGGGATGGCAAAGCTTATCAGAGCCATGAGGCGGTGTGTGTGCTCAACACGGGCGCGGAGGAAGCTCACATCCAACTGGACTTTTACTTCGAGGACCGCGAGCCCATCCACGATGTTGCTGTCCTCGTAGGGGCAGAGCGCACCTTCCATATACGGCTGGACAAACCCGAGCACCTGGATGGGGTTCAGCTACCCCTGGACGTACCCTACGCCATTCGTGTTCGCTCCGACGTGCCGGTCATCGTCCAGCATACGCGGCTGGATGCCACCCAGATCAACCTGGCGCTGATGACAACGATGGCCTATCCCATCTAAACCGAGACGACGCTGAAGGATGCCGTGCTTGCCCCGGGCACGGTTTGACGTGGCTACCCACTTGTGCTATCCTGTCAGCCGGCAACAATCTGCACACTTACACTCCGGATCCCGTCAGCTTCAGAACGTACGAGCCGTGGAACAAGTCCTCCGGACTTGCCCGCAGCGGGAGCCGGTTGGCTGTAAAGAGGAGGCTACGCGACTGTGGCCTTTAGTTCACCCACTTTCGTGTTTCTGTTTTTGCCCGCGATACTTGCGCTACATTGTGTTTTGCCCAGGGCCTGGCGGAACCCGCTGCTCCTGGCAGCGAGTCTGATCTTTTATGCCTCGAGCGAGCCCGAGTTCATTGTCGTTCTCATCGGCTTTGTCGTCTTCAATCACTTCTGCGGACGCCTGATCCAGGCGGCGGGCCAGACCCGTCGCGCCACATTGCTTCTCGCCGTGGCCATCAGCGCCAATCTTGCGCTCCTCTTTCTATACAAGTATGGTGGGTTTGTTGTTGTGCGTCTGGCCAATCCTTTCCTGGTGGCCGCCGGCCTCCCCGCGATAGGGCGATGGTCGGGAGACTTGCCTATCGGTATCTCTTTCTTCACCTTTGAGGCGCTGTCCTATCTGATCGACATCTACCGCGGAAGCACGCAGGCGTCGTGCGGTCTGGGCACCACGGCTCTGTACCTCACGCTCTTTCCGCAGATGGTGGCGGGCCCCATCGTGCGTTACCGGGATATTGCCGCACAGTTCGTCCAGCGCACCGTGACCTCGGATGACTTTGCCGCCGGCGTGCGACGCTTTATCATCGGCCTGGGCAAAAAGATGCTCATCGCGAATAGCGTGGCCATAACCGCCGACCAGATTTTCGCCCTGCCCACCGGCCTGCTGCACACGTCAGTCGCCTGGCTCGGCGTGGTGTGCTACACATTGCAGATCTATTTTGACTTCTCCGGCTATTCCGATATGGCCATCGGGCTGGCGCGCATGTTCGGATTCCGCTACCTGGAGAACTTTGACTATCCCTACATCTCTCAATCCGTGCAAGAGTTCTGGCGGCGCTGGCACATCTCGCTCTCCACCTGGTTCCGCGACTACCTGTACATTCCTCTGGGTGGCAATCGCGGCTCACGGTGGCGCACCTATGCCAACCTGGTGATCGTGTTCTTCCTGTGCGGCCTCTGGCACGGGGCACGCAGGACCTTTGTCGTTTGGGGCTTGTACCACGGAGCATTTCTGGTGCTCGAACGCCTGGGGCTGGGCTCGAGACTGGCGCGCTCGCCGCGGTCTTTGCGCCATATCTACACCTTGCTCGTGGTAATGGTGGGCTGGGTCTTTTTCCGGTCGGAGACACTGTCCCAGGCCGGGTCATTGCTCGCCACCATGTTCGGGTTTGCCGCCCCGACCGCGACACCGGTCAGTGCCATCAGTTACCTGAGCCCCGGTCTGACCCTGGCCCTGCTGGCGGGCATCATCACTTCGGCGCCTGTTGAACGGCTGTGGACACCCAAGCCGGCAGGTCAGCCCGCTGCGGCCGGGCCAGCACCTAGGGCGCTAGCGAGCCGGTTGGAGGGGCTCTGGCTAGCGGCCATCCTCGTCCTCTCCCTGGTGCAGGTGGCCGCCAATACGTACAACCCGTTCATCTATGCACAGTTCTGACAGGCTAACCATGAGCAAGCGCTTCCATTACCGTCTGGGGATTACGGCACTGAGTCTTTTCTTTGTCATCTGCATCTGCCTGCCATTGGCTGAGCTCGCGCTCGGGCTGGACCCGACGCCGGTGTTGAACGAGTACCGCGAGCTGGCGCCCCTGCCCAGCCTGGCGTCGCCTGTGGCGGCTGTCCTGCAGCATCCGACCGGCAGGGGTGCCTGGTCGGGGCTTTTTCAGGCACTGGCCTGGTACCCGGCGGATTTTACCAGCTACTTCGATGATCACTTTGGATTCCGCAGGCTGCTGATCCGCACGCACAGCGTGCTCGTGCTGCTCGGCTGGCCGGACAAGGGCGAGGTGATTGTTGGGCGGCAGGGCTGGCTGTTCTTTGCCGAGCCGCGGGCCAAGGCCTCCTACCAGACCACCACGCTGCTCAGCCCACAGGAGCTGGCGGCCTGGCAGCGCGAACTCGAGCGACGGCGCGATTGGTACGCCGCGCAGGGGAGCGACTATCTGGTGGCCCTGGCCCCGGAAAAGTCCACCATGTACGCGCAGTTCATGCCCGCCAACGTGCCACGCTTCGGACAACGGACCCGCCTGGATCAGATGGTAGAGTTTCTGGCCGCAAACTCGGACCTGCAGGTAATCGATCCTCGTGATGCGCTCGTACAGGCCAGCGCGCAGCATCGGACCTACCACCGTACCGACTCCCACTGGAACGCCTGGGGGGGCTTTGTCGCCTGCCAACAGATACTGGTCAAGCTCAGTGAGCGCCACCCCAACCTGCATCCAAAGACTCTGAAAGACTACACCATTCGAGAGCAGGAGATCCAGGGTAAGGATCTCACGGTGATGCTGGGGCTGGAGCATGTGATCCATGAGCAGGCGATCCTGGTCGAGCCGCTGGCCTCTTCCCGCCCTCAAGCAGCCGAGACGGGGGTCGAGTCACTGCCGCATGGGCTCTGGTGGGCGTTCCAGCCCGAGGCGTACGAGGTGCCGGACTCGGATGCACCGACCGCTGTCGTCGTCCGCGACTCGTTTGGCAATGCGCTGATCCCCTTCCTGGCGGAACATTTCCGCCGCAGCCTGTTCATTCACTGGTACAGCATGGACGAGTCGGTCATCTTGCGCGAACGCCCCGATATTGTCATCGAGCAAATGGCAGAGCGTGAGCTCCAGGAGGAGATGCCCCCTCGTTGGGGCATGTAATCGCGCGATATCGGTTCGGGGCCAGAGACGAAAGGAGATTCCACGGGATGCTATTCGCTACAGGTCTGGGTACACCGGAAGGTCCGGTCGTGTTGAAAGATGGAAGCTGGCTGCTAGTTGAAATGAGCCCGGACCGCGGCTGTGTTACGCATATCAGCCCGGATGGCAAGACCAGGAAGGTGCTGGCCAAGACTGGGCGGCCCAACGGCTTGGCCGTGGACAAGAAAGGCATTATCTGGGTGGCGGAGTCGCAAACACGCGCGTTGTTGCGCATGACGATGAACGGTCAGTTCAAGATTGTGCTAACGGAGTGCGATGGCGAGCCCTTCCTGTTTCCCAATGACCTCGCCTTTGGGCCGGATGGCGCACTGTACATGACCGATTCGGGGCTGCTGTTCAAGGACCTTGCGCCGGGCGGGGTTCTACGTGCTGATTGGCGGACATGCCAGGTAGATGGTCGCGTGTACAGGATTGACACCCGGGCCAGGAAGATAGAGAAGCTGGATGCGGGGATTCGCTTCACCAACGGGCTTGCCTTCGGGCCGGATGGCGATCTCTACGTCAGTGAGACCTGGACTGGCAACATTTATCGCTATCCTTTCAGGAACGGCCGGGTTCTTGGCCGGCGAGAGCTCTTTGGCAACGTGAAGGATCCTCAGGGTCCGGACATCATGAGGGGGGCCGATGGAATCAAGTTCGGCGCCGATGGCAATCTCTATGCGACCGTCTTTGCCCAGGGCGATGTCACAGTGCTGGGACCGGATGGCAAGGTAGTGAAGCGCCTGAAGACTGCCGGCCGCCAGCCGTCGAACCTGGCCTTTGGGTTGCCGGGTGACAAGCGGATTTACGTTACTGAGGACGAGACGGGTGTGCTGGAAGCCCTTGAGGTCGGCTGCGACGGCTTGCCGCTGTACCACTAGGCCGCAAGGGCGACTCTCGCGCTGCGCGTCAAGGCGCTGCCGCAACCACCGGCAACGACTCGCCGTGCGTTAACACCACCACGCTGGCGCCGGGACCCTGGCGGCGGAACGCCCTGGCCAGGGCCGCCTCCACGCTCCCGGCTGACTCGAAACCCAGGATCTGCGTCTGCTCCCGGGTGAGCCCATCCGACACTACCGTGACCCACGCCAGTTCCCTGCAACGTGCGCACACATCCGACAGGTTCAGCGCGGGATAGTCGTCAATGCCCAGGCGCAGCGAGGCATGGTACAGCTCGCGCGAGGGCAGGCCACTGAGGGCGGCAATGGTTTCCAGGTGTTCCCTCTGGCTGGAGATGCCCTCGGGACACGGTGTCACCAGGATGATGTCGCCCCCACGCTTGACAAGCCGTTCTGCGGCATAGAGTCCCCGGTTCGCCTGCCAGAAGTCAATGTCCGCCGGGTGTGAGCTGACCAGGGCGATGTCGGCCAGCCGGGGTATGGGGATCTCCCAGACGCCCCGCGCCAGCTCGACGCCGTGGAGGTGGGCGGCCTGCGTCTCGCCGGCCACGGCGTGTACCACCGTGCCGCGACGGTCCAGAACAGCGTCCACGATTTGGCGCATCTTGGTCTGTCTGGCCACCGCCTCGATCTCACTGCGCACCGGGTTACTCACCTTGCCCAGATTGGAGCTGGGGCAACGCGCCGCCAGTAGATGAGCGGCGATAATCGTGTCCTTGCCGCAGATGCCTGGCTCGACGATCTTGCCTCCGCCAGACCAACCGGCGATGTTGTGCGGCACGATGTTGCCGATGCCGATGCAGACGTCGGTATCCACAACGAGGCGGTTCACCCGGATGGGGGTACCGTTTGGGGTGTGGCCCAGGTCCACGAGATCAGGGCCAGTCCAGTCGTGGTTCACCACTGGATAGCGGGCCACGATAGCGGCGCCGACTTTGGCCACGATCTCCTCTTCGGTCATAGGGCGATGCGAGCCCAGCGCGATCAGGATGGTTACCTCGACCCTCTTCCGCTCCACTTCCAGATCAGATAGCAGGGTCGGCAATATCTCGGCGGCCGGGGTGGAGCGGGTGATGTCGTCCACCAGGATCAGCAGTCTTTGATGGTCCCCGATCAAGGTGGACAGCGGGGGTGATCCGATGGGGTGGCGCAGCGCCTCGCTGACCAGAGCAGCGCAGTCGGCCCTGGCCGTAACATCCTTGGGACTGGCCACCGTGATAAGGTTGTCGGCGGGCAGCTCCACCTGCAGGGTGCTCTGGCCATAGGGCAGGGCAATCTCCACTCGATTCGTCTTCATTGTTACCATCCTCATATACCGGGTGTCTGGGGCTGCTCTCTCTTGATGTGCTCCACGATCTTGCCGGATGCTTCGGCATAGGCAAAGGCCATCTTGGGCGTGCTGTAGGCAAAACCGTATCTTCCGCGGCGGTCGATCAGGATGACTCCGGCCAACCCCTGCACGCGCTGGCGGAGCATCTCCACCGCCATCTCCGCAGCCACCTGAGCCGGGTGCTTACTCATGAGGTCACAGGTGGTCTTGGTCAGCAGGGTCTTGATCACCGCCTCGCCCCAGCCCGTAGCCGAGGCCGCCCCGCAGCAATTGTCAGCATATGTGCCTGCCCCGGCCAGCGGCGAGTCACCGACCCGGCCGGGCAGCTTGCCGGCCGTGCCGCCGGTCGAGGTGGCAGCGGCCAGGTTGCCCGCGTTGTCCATGGCCACTGCCCCCACCGTATCGCCCGGGTGGGGCTGAAAGGGCTGGATCGTGCGAAAGGAGTAGCCGCTCACATTCTTGCGGTAGAACTCGAGCTCGCGCGCCGTCAGCAGCTCCTGGGGTGAAACCTCGACAATGCCCATCTGGCGGGCAAAGTGCAGCGCGCCCGGACCCACGAGCAGACAGTGTTCCGTGCGCTCCATGACCAGGCGGGCTACGGTAACTGGATGCAGGATGTTCTGAATCGCCGCTACTGCACCCACGTTCAATGTGGCGCCATCCATCATCATGGCATCCAGCTCGATCTCACCGGCGGCGTTCAGGGCAGCGCCGCGCCCGGCATTGAAGGTGGGATCCTCTTCCAGTATCCTGACCGCGGCCTCGACGGCATCCAGGGCGGACGCCCCTGCCTGCAGCTTCGGGAAGACCTCGGCCACAGCCCGCCGCATTCCGGCCAGGTGGTCGGCCTCGTACTCCTCCGGGATGTTCCAGGCCCCGCCATGCACGATCAGTCTTGCTTTCATTGCGCAGATCCCTTCTATAGCAGTGAGCGGCCATCCCCACGAGGGGATGCAGTAGCGATAGCGGCAGCAAGCAGCCAGTGTCCGAGTCGATGCCTCGCTTCAGCCATTCTATCAGGAATCGCGCATTCTGCGAAATCCCTCCTACAACTCCGCATCTCTTCCGCAGCCGGTTCCAATCTTTCATTCCCCGTGGTTTGCCGCTAGGCGACTGCATGCGTATAGTATGAAGCATCACGAGGGAAGGGGGCCAAGATGAGCGAAGAGAAGACGGTGAAGGAAGAATTCAAGATTAACGGCGAGCAGTTGCTCAAGAAAGTAAAAGAGCTCGTTCATGAGGGCAATATCCGGCGCGTGACTGTCAAGCAGGACGACCGTGTTATCCTGGAAATCCCGCTCACCCTGGGCGTGGCCGGCATCTTGCTGGCGCCCACACTGGCGGCGCTGGGGGCGGTGGCCGCGTTGGTCACCGAGTGCACCATCGTCGTGGAGAAAGTGGAATAGCGAGCCCACATCGTAGGAGGAGAGACAAAGCGATGAAGGTACTTGTTTTTGACCCGGAGCTGTGCGATGGGTGTCGGGTGTGCGAGGAGGTCTGCTCGCAGACCTTGTTCAAAGAAGTCGACCACCAGAAATCCGCCCTGTGCATTCTAGATGTCGAGGGCCAGCCGGGACGCTACCAGGCCAACGTGTGCGTTCAATGCGGCGAGTGCATAGACATCTGCCCGGCCCTGGCCATCCAGCGCGACAAGCGCGGCGTGGTGCGCATTGACAAGAATCTGTGCGTGGGCTGCCTCTCCTGCGTGGGCTTCTGCCCGTATCTGGCCATGCGTGTGCACCCGGACTATGTCGTGCCTTTCAAGTGCGTCTCGTGCGGAGCCTGTGCCAAGCAGTGCCCCACGGGCGCGCTGTCCGTGCAGGACCTGCCGGACGCAGAGCTTACGGTAACGGAGAAGCGGATGAAGGTGATGGCCTCGCCGCAGGCGGAGGTGGTAGCATGAACGTGCAATCCAAAGCGGCCGGGCAAGGGACAGTACCGGTAGAGACACTCCGCGCAGCGCACAGGGTGCTCGCCGAGTTTCGTTACACCCCGCCGAAGGTGGAGCGTGGCTATGCCAACCGGACGCTCTACATAAATGTCGGAGACAACACCATCGCCAGCAAACCCATGGACGACAAGATGAAGCAAACCTTCATCGGCGGGCGCGGCTTTGGGCTGTGGCTGCTGTGGAACGCCGTGAGCGGCGACACGCGCTGGAACGATCCTGAGAATGAAGTCATCCTTTCCTCCGGCCCTATCGGCGGCACGACGGTCTACCCGGGCGCCGGAAAATCCATTGCCGTGAGCCTCTCTCCGCTCACCGGCACGGTGATCGACAGCAATGTGGGCGGTCACTTTGGTCCCCTGCTCAAGTTCTCCGGATGGGATGCCATCGAGGTGCAGGGCCAGGCGGAAGAAGAAGTGATCGTGTTTGTAGATGGCAACAAGGGCCTGGTGCAGATCATTGCTGCGCCGCTCGAGGAAAGCGATAGCTACGTTCTGCCCGAGCAGATTGTGGAGCTGTTTGCCGATACCCCTGCGGAGAAGGCGGGCATCTCCTCCGTCAGTTCCGGCGCCGGTGCGGAGCATACCCTGATGGGCTGCCTCAACGTCACCTACTACGACATGCGGCGCCAGTTTGCCCGCGTCAAGCAGGCGGGTCGGGGAGGCATCGGCACGGTGCTCCGCCACAAGAAGGTCAAGGCCCTGGTGGTCAAGTACCTGGGCGTAAAGGGTGACTCCAATGCTCCGGCTGACTGGGAGGATCTGACCCGGGTCGGCACCAAGATGCATCGCGAGATCTATGTGCAGGATCCGATCATGAACGACATGCGCGGCGGCGGGACAACGATGCTCACCGCCATCATGAATGACTTTGACCTGCTGCCCGTGCACAACTTTCGCTTGGGGTCGCACCCCGAAGCCAAGGGTCTGTTCAAGCCCCAGTTCAAACCCTACCTGAACGAGGGCATCCCCAACGGCTGCTGGTACGGCTGCACGCTGGCCTGCTCTAGCTGTGTGGAGGGTTTCCGGCCGCGTACGGGGCCGTACCAGGGCCAATCTGTGCACGTAGATGGCCCGGAGTACGAGACCGTCGCCGGTGTGGGCTCCAACTGCGGCATCTTTGACCCCCATGCCGTGCTGGAGATCAACTTTTACTGCGATACCTATGGCGTGGACACCATCTCCTTCGGCACGGCGATGGCCTTTGCCATGGAGTGCTACGAAGCAGGCATCCTCAACCAGGAACGCACAGGCGGGCTCGACCTGCACTTTGGCAACGCCGCCGCATCGCTGGAGGCGCTCCACCAGATGGCGCGAGGGGAGGGCTTTGGCCCGGTGGTGGGCCTGGGCGTACGGCGCATGAAAAAACTGTTTGCCGACAAGTATGGCGCCGACCCGCAGTTCCTGCAGGACATTGGTATGGAGTGCAAGGGCCTGGAGTACTCCGAGTACGTGTCGAAGGAATCCATCGCCCAGCAGGGCGGCTATGGCCTGGCCAACAAGGGCCCGCAGCACGACGAGGCCTGGCTGATTTTCATGGATGCGATCACCAAGCAAATCCCGACCTTTGAGGATAAGGCGGAAGCGTTGCATTACTTTCCCATGTTCCGCACCTGGTTCGGTCTGAATGGCCTGTGCAAGCTGCCATGGAACGATGTGGAGCCGGCCGACAACAAAAAGAAGAACCTGCCGCGCGTCGCCGCGCGCGTTCCGGAGCACGTGAGCAACTATATCCGGCTGTTCGTCGCGGTGACCGGGCGCAAAGATGTCAAGGAACCGGAAGACCTGGTGCGCATGTCGGAGGCGGTGTACAACTTTCAGCGCCTCTTCAACCTGAAGATGGGTTTTGGCACGCGCGAGCATGATGCCATTCCCTATCGCTCGATGGGCCCGGTCACAGCAGAGGAATACGAATCCCGTGCGGAGCGCTACGATGCGCAACTGCGCGAAATCGGCTTCAATCCGGATGGCCGCAGCACGGCCGAAAAGATGGCCGCGTTGCGCAAGCACCGCGAGGAACGTTACCAGACCCTGACGGATGCCGTGTACAAGCGCCGCGGCTGGACTGCCGACGGCATCCCCACCCTGGAGACGGTCAAGCGCCTGGGCATTGACTACCCGGATATCGAGGCCCTGTTGAGGAAGCACCTGAAGTGACAAGAGATCTCACCACAGTCCCGCACAAGGCGCGGGATGCAGTAGCGAAGACGCAGAGAATTGCCATGAGCCTGTGTGTTCTCCGTGTCTCTGACTCGAAAATGCATTGGTTCGTAGTGCGCACGTCAGTGCGCTGGCTTAGCACCAACGTGCCCACCACAAACGCGCCACGCGAGTTCATGGTGCCCGTTGTGGCACGGAATCTGTGGTGAATTCCTAACCTGATGCTACGAGCTGCCTATCCTATGACCAAAATCGCTGCTTCCCTGTTGCTCGTCACCCTGCTGCTGAGTAGCTGCGGGCCTGCCGCTACCCCTACGCCAACGCCGGCTCCAACGTTGACGCCGACGCCAACCGCGCTGCCGACGTCGACGCCCACAGCGACGCCTGTCCCGCCGACGCCCACGCCTGCTCCCACGCGGGTGTGGCTGGATCCGGCGGTGCCCGTTGCCGTGCGCGACCCGGTTGTGGCGGCGCTGGCCGGCCAGTACATTGCACGGGCTACGTCCGCCGAATCGGCCGACCTGATCGTGGGCCTCAATCTGCCGGTGAAGCTGGGGAACTGGATCTATGCGGTTGTCGCGCCGTTCCCGACGCTGGCCGACGGCGTGCAATGGGTGGACATCGGCCGCTTCTGGGCCGGCGAGTCCGGGGCGCTGTCTGAGGTCTCCGGCGATGATGTGACCCCGACCCTCTTTGTCAGTCCGGAGACGGTCGGCGTGCTATTTGGCCTGCTGGGGATGCCTGGTGCCGGAGTGCCCATCGAAGTCGCCGAGCCCGCTGAGTTGGTGGAAAAGACCTGGGCAGCACGGCCTCATGCCTGGGCCATCGTGCCCTTTGATGAGCTGGAGCCACGCTGGAAGGTGCTGAGTGTGGATGGCGCCAGCGTTCTGGACAAGCAACTCGACATCAAGGACTACCCGTTGGCGGTGACCATCGGGGCGGCCGGTGCGGGCGCCGAGACACTGGCTGCGGCGGTACTCAAGGATGGCAGACTCCTCATGAACCGCGATACCGGGCAGATGACGGTGCTCTTGATGACCGGCGTGACGGCTCTGACGCGCAACCTGGCCTATCGCATGGATGAAAAGGGCGTGCTCTACCCGGCAGAGAAGATTGGGGCAATCCTTCAAGAGGCGGATATCACCCACATCAGCAATGAAGTGTCGTTCACCTCGGATTGCCCCGCTCCTCGGTGGAATTCGGGAACCCTGACTTTCTGCAGTGCACCAGAATATATTGGGCTGATTCGTGACGCCGGGGTGGATGTGATCGAGCTAACCGGCAACCACCTCAAGGACTATGGCACACAACCGCTGAGCAACACCCTGACTCTGTTTCAGCAGGAGGGTTGGCCCTACTTTGGCGGCGGAGAGAATCTGGAGAAAGCGCGACAGCCAGTCGTATTGACAAGCAACGGGAGCGACGTCGGCTTTGCCGGGTGCAACTGGTGGGGCCCGCCCTCGGTTTGGGCTACGGAAAACCTGCCAGGGGCAGCACCCTGCTATGAGCCCGCCGAAATGGACTATATGCGCCAGGTGGTGACCGAGACAGTCGCGACGGTAGACGTCTTGGTCTTTACTTTCCAGTACCTGGAGACCGAGGAGTACACGCCGACCACCCAGCAACGCACCGATTTCCGGGCGATGGTGGATGCGGGAGCCACAATTGTCAGCGGGAGCCAGTCCCACCAGCCGCAGGCCATCGAGTTCTACAACGATGGTTTTATCCACTACGGGCTGGGCAACCTGTTCTTCGACCAGATGTACTCGACGGCTGTGCGCCAGGAGATGGCCGACCGCCACATCATCTACAAAGGCCGTCACATTTCCACAGAGCTGCTGACCTTTATGCTGGAGGACTACAGCCAGCCGCGCCCGATGACCGAACAAGAGCGGCGCGACCTGTTGCGGGCGGTGTTCAAGGCCAGCGGGTGGTAGACTCCCAAAGAAGAAACCCGGTGTCTTCAAGACACCGGGTTTCTGGGCTGATTGAGAAACCCGGTTTCTGATCTAGTTACTCCAGCGGGTAACCGCCGTGCTCGTAGGCCAGACGTGCTGCTTTGACCCACGCGGCGTCGTTGTTGTGCACCAGTTCATCGCGATTGCGCTCAAAGCGCGACTCGGCATCGTAGAAATACGGCTCGGCCAGGGTCAGCGCTCGCGCCAGGGCCTCCGCATCGCCGGTCAGACTCTCCAGACGGCTCAAGACAGCCGCCATGCCATAGGCATCGATGGCCATGTCCGCCAGACGTGCCATCAGCACCTGGCGTTGGATGAGGGCCTTGCCGTGGCGCTGCAGCGTTGCTTCGGCATCGCGGTGCAGGTGTCCGGCGGCATCGCGGAAGATATCCACCAGTTGGGTCATCCTTGCAGCAGGGGTCGGTTTTGCTCCCGTCCATTCCGGCTCGCCCAGGTGAGACAGCTTGTGGCCGGCCAGGTCGACCATCCCGCGCGCGGACTTGGCCGCCTGGCGCATATACCGCACCAGGGGCTTGCTTGCCTGCTCAAAGATGAACAGGCGCAGGATTTCATTGGTCCCTTCAAAGATGCGCTCGACGCGCGAGTCGCGCAGCATGCGCTCATAGGGGAAGGGGCCCACATAGCCGCGCCCGCCAGCGACCTGCACCAGCTCGTCCATGGCATTCCACATGGCTTCGCTGGCAAAGACCTTGACCATGGCCGCTTCCACTTCGTACTCCAGCCCGCGCTCGGCCAGGCCGGTCGCCACCTGCACCATGCTCTCGGCGGCAAAGGTGTTCACGGCCATCTGCGCGATCTTTTTCTGCATGAGCTCGTACTCGGAGATGGTGGAGCCAAACGCCTTGCGTTCCAGGACCCACTCGGTAGCCATCTGTAGTGCGTGCTTCATCGCCCCGACGGAGGATGCCGCCAGCCCCAGCCGGCCGCTGTTCAGGATGTGCACGGCAATGCCAAAGCCCTGCCCGGGCTGCCCCAGAACGTTTTCCGGCGGGATGTAGACGTCGTTAAAGCGCAGGGCCACCGAGTTGGTGCCGCGCAGTCCCATCTTCATGGCCGCGGGTCCCACTGAGAAGCCCTTGAACCCTGGCTCAACCAGAAAGGCCGTCAGCGGATCGTTGCTTTTGACTTCGGGCGTGCGCGCAAAGACAGTGATCATGCTGGCCACGTCCCCGTTGCTGATCCAGATTTTGTTGCCGTTGAGCCGCCAGCCGTCACCGTCACGCACAGCGGTGCTCTGGATGGACTGGGCATCGCTGCCGGCTTGCCCCTCAGTCAGGGCAAAGGCGGCGATGGCCTCGCCTGTGGCCAGCTTGGGCAGGTAGCGCGCCTTCTGTTCATCGGTGCCGTAGAGAATGACGCCCTTCAAGCCGATGGACAGGTGTGCGCCGAGCATGAGCATCAGGGCCGGGCTCACGCCGGTGACGCCCTCGATGATGCGGCCGTAAGCGGCCGGGCCGAGCCCGAGGCCACCGTACTCCCTGGGAATGGTGATGCCAAACAGGCCGAGCTCCGCCACGCCGCGCTTGACCTCATCAGGGACACGCTCCTCACGGTCGATGGCACGTGCATCGACCTTCTCGGCCAGCTTTTCCAGGCCGGCCAGCGCTTTCTCTACTGCCGGGGCTTGTTGGGGGTCCAGTTGGGGGTATGGCAGGAGCAAGTCCTGCCGAATCTGCCCGGCGAACAGCGCCTTGACAAAGCCGTTGGGTTGGGGGTATTCAATCATCGCATTCCTCTCCTGAACGATGGCATAAGAAGGTCCTGCGGGATTCGCCAAAAGCTCTTTTGGGGTTCATGCCGCCATGCAGCTTTGCAGCAGCCGCTCGCGCTCATGCCGCACGATTCAGCGCACGTACCTGTGCGGCCGCTACTTCAGCCCGATCCAGAAGTTGCGCGGCGGCAGACTCTTGCCTTCGCGCAGGTCCACGGGCAGTCTGGCCCCTTCCAGGGTCGGCAGGTCAACGCTGTGACAGAGCACCACTTCGGCCGGATGGCTGAAGCGTTCCTGGTAGCGAGTTAGCCCGGTGCGCACGGTAGCGATCAGATCATCGGTCTGTCCGGCAACGATCCAGAGGTACATCTGGTTCGGTCGCTCCGGTGCTGCGCCGGCCTTGCCCTTTCCGGTGGTGCGGCGGGAGGCCGCGGCTGCGCTGCTTCTGGGCCTGGGTTCTGTACGTTTTCGAGGGCTGGCCTCGACCTCACTGGGCGGATGAGACGTCGGCCTGGGAGTCTCTTCTTCCACAGGCCCGGTGACAGGAGTGCTCTCCTCTTCGGCGATCTCATCCAGCAGCCGGCCCGGCAGTCTGTCTTTGGTGGCTTGAGAGCGGCTGCTGGGCGCTGGCTTCTCTTTGGCCGGAGCCGGCTTTGCGGCGAGCTTGGTTTTTTCTGCGGCCCTGGCCGCCGGCTTTTTGGCTGTGGCCCTGGTGGCATGTGCTTTGCGGGCAGGCGGTTTTGCAGGTACCTCTTGCGGCGCCGGTGCGGACTCCCGTCTCGGTTTGGACTCGGTCTTGGCCGGCGGAACCGGTCTGGGTGCGGGCTTGGCATCCGGCGTCTTCTTGGCCTGGGCGGCCTTTTCTTCCGTCTTGCGGACCGTGCTCAGCTTGGGCGCGGCTACCTCGGCGGCGAATGCCTTCCTGGCACCTGTGCCTTCGCCCTGCGGTTTTTCCGGCGGCGCCGCAGAAGGGGCCGCCTTTGCCGGCGCGAATGTCGGGACTGGCAATGGCCTGCCTGCTGGCCTGGGCTTGGCCTCGGCTGTATCGGGGGGATTCGGCGCTTGCTTGGCGGGTTGGCGCTCCGTTTCTGGCGCGGTTTTCTGGGCTTGTTTCACTACGTCCTGCCAGATTTGCGTCTGCTCTGCTCGCGCGGAGCCCTCCGGGCGCGGGCGGGGCTCGGACGAACTGGCGGCTTTGACTGAGGATTTGCTGCGTTGCACTACATCTTCCCAGATGGTGGATTGCTCAGCTTCTTTGTGCGAGCTGGGCCCGGCAGGGGCCTGGGCTTTGGCTGCCGGGGGTTGGGCCACCTTGACCTCGCCCGAAGGGGCACGAGATGTAGTAGCGACCACGTCCTCCCAGATGTGGACCGGCGCGGCCTTGTCCTGCTTCCAGGCAGCCACTTCTTCGGCAGTGGCGGCTCTGACGATCACACCATCTTCGAGCCGGACCCATTTGCCGGGCCTGAATTCGCGGTAACTAATCGTGGGCATGACAGACTATCCTGAAGCGCGCCCGGAGGGATTCGAACCCACGGCCTTTGGTTTCGAAGACCACTGCTCTGTCCGCTGAGCTACGGGCGCCAGTATGTACATACCCGATTATAACGCAGAGCGCGAGTAAGGTCAAACTTGATCACTGAACACACTGAAAAATCCTGATTCCACTGAAGGAGATGGTTCAGTGTCGTCAGTTGTTTCAGTGGGGTCAGTGATTCCAATGCTGCGTGGCATCACCGCTGTGGCAGCGCCATGTACGCCTCGACCACCTGGCGGAACAGGGGAGCTGCGTCCGCCCCACCCTCGCCGCCGTGTTCCAGCACCACAGCAACAGCGACTTGCGGGTTATCGGCAGGAGCGTATCCGACAAACCAGGCGTGTGTTTCTCCGCCCGGAGTCTCCGATGTCCCGGATTTGCCCGCCATGCGCACGGCTGCACCGTAAAAGGCCCGCTGTGCCGTGCCGTCGGTGACCACGGCCTCCATGGCCCGGCGCACAATCTGCAGGTTGGCGGCCGAGACCGGCAACTGCCCCAGGACCTCTGCCGGCATTTCCTGCACGGCCCCTTCAGCCGGAGAGCCGATCTGCCGCACCAGCCGCGGGCGGTACAGCGTGCCACCGTTGGCGACTGCGGCGGTCAGGTTGGCCATCTGCAAGGGCGTGGCGAGCACGTCACCCTGCCCGATGGCCATGTTCACCGCGTCGCGCGGCAGCCATTGCTGCTCGGCTCCGGAATAGTTCTGGGCCTTCCAGTCCGGGTCGGGGATCAGCCCGGCGGCCTCATCCAGAGCGTTTAGCCCGCTTGCCTGGCCCAGGCCAAACGCTCGCGCGTAACGCGGGAGCGCCTGCGCATCGCGCTCGTTCAGTGCCTTGCCAATCTCCCAGAAGACCGTGTCACAGGATTGTGCCAGGCCGTTGAAGAGAGTCAGTGTGCCGTGGCCGCTGTGTACCCAGCAGTAGCGCGTCGCGCCGTCGTCCAGACCATCCCATCGCCCCGCACAGTAAAAGCTGCTGTTCTGCGTCAGCCCCAGTTCCTGCAGGCCTGCGCTCATGGTAACAATCTTGAAGGTAGAGCCGGGTGGATACTGGCCGGCGATGGCGCGGTTCAGGAAAGGACGCCGTTCGTCGCTCAGGAGAGCGGTCCAGCCCTCCGTCGACAGGCCAGTCGTGAGCTGACCGGGGTCATATCTGGGGTAGCTGACCAGGGCCAGAATCTCCCCATTGTGTGGATCGAGCGCCGCAATCGCTCCAATGCGCTCACCGAGGATGCCCTCGAGGGCGCGCTGCAAATCCGCTTGGAGCGTTGTGTAGATGCTGTTGCTCCCTTTGGCCTCGCGCTCAGCCAGCGTCCAGACGATGCGGCCATCCTGGCTGATGATGGCCAGTGTGCCGCCGCGCGTGCCAGCCAGGTATTCCTCGCCCCAGCCCTCCAGCCCGGCAACGCCCAGCATGTCGGCTTCGGTGTATCCTTGCGCGGACAGCCGCGCCAGGGTCTCGGCATCGATATAGGCCATGTAGCCGACAAGGTGGGACGCCAGGCTGCCCTGCGGGTAGAGACGTGTGGCATTCTCGCGCCAGGTGATCCCTGCTATTGAGGAGAGCAATTCCTCATTCGCCTCTGCCTCATCGGAGCTGATCTCGCCCACCGGCATGAACCAGTCCGGCCGGACTGCCGCGGCATACTTGGCTTTGATCGTATCCTGAGGCAGGCCCAGCACCTGCTCCAGCACATCGAGCAACCTGGCTTCGTCCTGGATCTGGCCTGGCACTACGCCCAGCTCAACAACCTTGCCGTTTGTGGCCAGCGGTTGATCCGAACGGTCAAGGATGCTCGCCCGCGACGGGGCATGGACGAACATGTGCACCAGTTTGTCCTCTTTCAACAGGGGGAAGATGGCCTCCGGGGTCCAATCGACTCCCCAGCGTTGCCCATCGTGGGAGAGGTCCAGCCCGTTGTCAACCTGGAACTGCCCCACGAACTGGGTATCCACCGTTAGAGTGAAGCTGACTATTGCTGTGCTGACCGTGGTGCGCTCTACTGTGGTGATGCTGGCGGTGACGCCACTTATCGTCGCCTCGGCCGCAATGGCCTGGTACCGTGCGACAAACTTGTCCGCAGCGACGGTCTCCATCGCCGACGGAGACAGCAGACGGTACATCTCTTCATAGGCGGTGTTCTGCCAGGCACGCAGGTAGTCGCGTGCTACGGTTTCGGCGGCGGCGAGGGCCGGAGTTGGCGTCGGAGCGGGCGTGGCGGTGGGTACGGGCGTTGGCTCCGCCTGGCAGGCGGTCAATCCCACCAACGCCAGGAGCAGCAGACATGCTAGTAGAGAACGCCGGTGCACGGCTCTGTCCTTTCTACCCATCAAGTACGCGCAGTGTAGAGCGGCCCTATTATAGCGTGCACACTCCGTTTGCCGAAATGGACCGCACTCTCCCAGAGGGGCACTCAGCCCAGAAGCTTCCGCGCTGCCTCAAGCACACTCTGCGTGCTGATCTCGCGCACACAGGGGTGCTCGGCCAACTCCTCCCTGGAGTAGTCCAGACGATTGCAGGGGATGCAAGCACGGCCCGAGGTGACCACGAGATGTTTTTCGGGTGCGCCCCACGGGCCGAACTTGGCTGCGTCCACCGGCCCATAGAGATGTACCGTTGGGGTACCCACCGCCACCGCCAGATGTAGCGGACCACAATCGGGGCCGAGGACCAGGCGACAGCGGGCAAAGAGAGCCGCAAGCTGGGTGAGGGATGTGTCGCCGGCGGCGACGATGGCGTCGGAGCCCATGCGGGCGCTGACGCTCCAGGCAAGGTCCAGCTCGTTAGCACTGCCGGTGATCACGACCCGTGCCCTGTAGGATGCGGCAAGCGTATCAGCGACCTGGGCCCAGGCCTCGGGCAGCCACTGCTTTACCGGCGCGCCCGCGCCGGGATGGATGGCGATGGGCTGCTCCCCAGGCCCCACTCCCCGCTCTGCCAGATAGCCGGCAACATAGTCACTGTCCTGCAAGTTGATGGCCCACTCCAGAGGGTGCTGCTGCGCGAGGTCTGAGGACAGCAGGTTCTCCGGCACGGGGCGTCCCATGGAGTGCAGGGCTGCGGCGATGAGCACCAGATTCTGCTGCACTTCGTGACGGCGGCTGTTGTAGGGGAGTGCCTCGGTCAGAAAGGGACGGCATTCCGGGATGTCGTGGCCCAGGCGCTGCGGGATGCCTGCCAGGCGGGCCAGCAGGGCTCCCCACCAGTGGTCAAAGCGCAGTACAAGGGCCAGGTCAAAGCGCTGCGCGCGCAGTTGCGCGGCGGATTGCCGCAGCAGGCGGTATGGAGCCAGGAACGATGCCTTCGGCTGGCGGCTGAAGGCGGGGAACTCGCAGATGATGATTTCGTCCAGGTGCGGATTGTTCTTAACAACTGCCTTGCCCCAGGGCCCAACCATGGCCGCCAGGTGCGCGTCCGGGCATGTCCTGCGCAGCACGCGCCAGGCGGGCGTGGCAAAGAGTAGGTCGCCGATATGGTCTGGCCGGATGAGCAAGATACGCGCCGGCTTCCCGGTGGACTCTGGCGATGGTCTCGGAAAGGGCAGTGCGGCAAAGGCGCGCAGGATCGCCAGGCGCAGACTCCGGCGATTATCCTTCATACACCTGATCCAGCGAAGCGGTGACGATGCGCCAGTCAAAGTGCTGCTCGACAAAGGCCCGTGCGGCCTGCCCCAGCTCGGCGCAGCGTGCCGGGTCTCCCAGCAGGGTCACCACCTGCGCCGCCAGGTCACTGGCCTGGTCGGCGAGCACGATCTCGTGTCCCGGTGTGGCCTGGATGCCTTCACAGCCCAGAGTGGTGGAGACAATGCCCTTGCCCATCGCCATCGCTTCGAGCACCTTTAACCGTGTCCCGCCGCCGGTGAGCAGCGGCACGACATAGACCGCTGCAGCCGCGACATAGGGGCGCACATCCTCCACAAAGCCGGTGAGCGTGATCCCCGGCACATCCCGCAACGGCGCCAGGCGTGGATGGGGATTCTTGCCAACGACGTAGAACTGGGCCTGGGGGACCTGCTGCCGGATGAGGGGCAGCACCGCTGTGCCAAACCAGAGTACCGCGTCTACGTTGGGGCGAAAATCCATCTTGCCGGTAAAAACCAGCGTCTGCGGTCCGAGTGCCAGCGGCGCCACAATGCCCGGCCGGTAGTTCTCGGTGTCTACTCCGTTGGGGATGATGGTTGCCTGCAGGTGGGGAACCAACTTGGCCAGCGCGTTGCTGTCCGCCACAGAGCAGACGATCACCCGCTGCGCCCGGTGGCACACTGCGGTCTCGTAGCGGTGCAGCTTCCGCCACTGGATCCAGGAGTAGAACGCGCCCGGCCAGCGCCGGGGCCGGCGCACGTCGGTCTCAAAGATGCGCTTTTGCAGCAGGTACTCGGCGTTGTGAGCATCATAGACTAAGCGGGGTGCGGATTCGGTCCTGATACGAGCGGCATGCAGACCGTACTCGGCCATTTCGAGCCCCTCAACCTCGATCACGTCGAGCGGGGCGATCTCGCGCATCACCTGTTCAAGCCTGAGGTGGAACTGCGGCGAGTGCAGCCGGTGAATGATATCGGGCGAGGATGAAGTGAGGACTGTCTGCAGGCGGCGCCAGTTGCTGCGGTACGGGACCGGCACGGTGTTCACGCTGGTGCATAGCTCCGGCAAGGGTCCAAGGTCTACCGTGTCAGCGGGGCCCTCCACGAAGGAGAGCAGGTGCACCTCGTGCCGCTGTGCGACCTGAGCGATCAGGTTGTAGTTGCGGATGGCCGTGCCCTGTTGCGGCGGATAGGGCAACTGCGGTGTCAGGAACAGGATTCGTTTCCGGCCAGCGCCGGATGGGGTAGCTGTGTGCATGGCGGTTACTATGCCAGCTGGCGGTAGATCTGCAGCGTCTCCTGAGCCGCCTTTTTCCAGGAGAAGCGGCTGGCACGCTGCAGACCCTTGTGCGCCATCTGCTTGCGCAGGGCATTGTCCGATAGTACACGCCAGATAGCTACCGCCAGGCCATCTACATCCGTCGGATCCACCAACAATGCCGCGTCGCCCACGACCTCGGGCAGCGATGAGGTGTTTGATACAATCACCGGTGTCCCGCAGGCCATCGCTTCCAGCGGAGTCAGTCCGAACCCCTCGTACAGGGCAGGGTGGACGAGCACTTGGGCGGCGTTGTACAGCCCGAGCAGGTCCTCCGGTGAGACATGGCCCAGAAAGCGGACGCGTTCCCCCAGTCCGAGCTGTTCCACCAATGCGAAGACTTCGTCAGAGAGCCATCCTTTCTCTCCGCCCAGCGCCAGGCAGACAGAAGCACGGTAGTTGTCCACGAGCTGCTTGTAGGCCATCAACAGGGTGGGCACGTTCTTGCGCGGCTCGATGGTGCTCACAAAGAGGATAAAATCGTCACAGATGCCGAACTTGGCTTTGACTCCCTGGCACAACTGGGCATCTTCCAGCGGCCGGTACATCGGGTGCGCGGCCTCGTAAACCACGGTGATCTTGTGCTCCGGTGCGCCGGTCAGGCGGATGATGTCGCGTTTGGTGCTTTCGGATACGGCGATGATATGATCGCAGTTGCGCACCGCCTGGTCAATCTGGCCATAATAGCGGGCGCTTTCCGGTGTCAGGAAGTGGGGGTACAGCAAAAAGTTGAGGTCGTGAATGGTGATGACGGACCGGCAGTTGCGGCGGAACGGCGGGATAAAGTCCGGGCTGTGCAACACATGCAGGTCCAATGGAGCGATCTCCAGCGGCAGCATCAACTGCTCCAGACGGTGGTGTGGAGGCGTCCACAACGAGTGCTGGTGAAAGTTGGGCTGACGGACAAGAACTGAGCGATCCTTGCGGCTCTGCAAGACCGTGAACTCGTCGTCGGGGTCAATTGTGGCCAATTCCTCCAGCAGGTGCAGCGTGTACTGGCTTATACCAGCCTGCCGGTAGTAGACGAGTCGAGCGTCCATGCCGATACGCATTGGTTGCGCCCTTCCCTCCTCTCTTCTCGCACAGAACGCGGGATGGAGTACCGCTCACAAATAAGCCCCCCACTTCTACAATGAGAAATGGGGGGCGACAATGACCCGTTTCATCTGCATTTTAGCACATTGTGCGCAAATCGCCAAACCGGGCGGAGTACCCGCACGCACGGCGTGCTGCTCACTATGCCATTGTGCTCTGAGCGGGATTTCGTGCACCGCGCCGCACGGACTATAATAGCGGCAATATGCTGGAGCAACTCGATAACACCGAACTTACATTGCAGGTTGGCGTGGCCAAGGTCAGCAAGTATGCGGTCAGCGAGAGCGGGGATACCCTGGAGCTCACCGAGCGGCCGCACGGAGGGCTGTCCATGGTGCTGGCGGACGGCCAACGCAGCGGTCGTGCGGCCAAGATCATCAGCGCGCTCGTGGCGCGCAAGGCGATCGCGCTCCTTGGCGAGGGTGTGCGCGATGGCGCGGCAGCAAGGGCCACCCATGACTACCTGCGGACCCATCGTCAGGGCCAGGTCTCTGCCGAGCTAAGCATCGTTTCGCTTGATCTGGTGACGCGCACGATTGTGATCTCGCGCAACAGCCACTGCCCGGTGTTCATTCTGTCGCCAGAGGGCCTGCGCGTGTGGGATGAACCCAGTGAGCCCATCGGCATCCATGCCGGAAGCAAGCCGGTTATCACTGAGCTGCCTGTAGCTGCTGGCACGTGGCTCATCATGTTCACCGATGGCGTGCTCGAGGCCGGGCAGCGCTCCGGCAACCCCTTCGATATCCAGGCCTGGTTGACCGCGTATCTCGCACAGGACGCCACGAGCGCAACGGCGCTGGCCGATGCCCTTCTGGCACGGGCCATCGAGTTGGATCAGAGCCGTCCTCAGGATGACATGAGCGTGCTTGTGCTGGCGCTCCTTCCGTCACAATCAACCGACAGCGCGCGGCGGCTGGCCGTGCGCTTTCCGGTGCCACCCATCTAGCCAGGAGGGATGTGTCCGATGCGCGTCGTCCTGGTCGGCATCTGTGGCAGTGGCAAGACCACCCTGGCGCAAGGGCTGCGTCAGCTGGGCTATGAAGCCAAGATATGCGCCCAGGAGCACTCGGAAGTCCCGTATATGTGGCAGGTGCTCTCACGCCCTGACGTGCTGATCTACCTGGATGCCAGCGAACAAGTCATCCGCCAGCGTGGCGAGCGCCACTATGTAGTGGGCTATGTGGAGGAGCAACGGCGCCGCCTGGCGCACGCTCGTGCGCACTGCGACTATTATCTGATGACCGACGATCTGAGCACGGCGGAGGTACTGGCAAGCGTCGTGGCGTTCCTCAAACAGCAGGACGAAAGGACTGCTGCCACGCGCAGCAGGGTGTAGTTCACTTTGGGGGCGAACTGCATGCCCTTTGTCATTCTGAGCAAAGCGAAGAATCCCGTCTCAAGTACCGAACAGATGCTTCGCCGCGCTCAGCATGACATTTGCCCCAGGACTGAACTACACCCCGCGCAGCAAGGCGATTTGACAGAGCACTGAGGTTTGTCTATAATCACAAAACCTGAAAAGCGCGCGCCGGCCACACCCGGCATGGGTGTGGCATTTGTTTGCCTACTGGGCCCGTGAGAGCCGTCGCCTGCGGCGAGACACGCAGTAGCGGGGGCTACGGAGTACCTTAGGTTGTGGAGGAAGTCAATGCAGCAACGTGACGTGACCTTGTTGATGGTCATCATTATCCTGGCGGCCTTTGCCGCATGGGTTGTCTGGCCGAACAACCCGGGTCTACACATCCATCTTGGGCCGCTCAACTTTGACCGCGACATCCGCGTGCACCGCGGCCTGGACCTGCAGGGTGGAATGCAGGTTGTGCTGCAGGCGGAACCGCCGGAAGGGCAGCAGGCGGACGCTGACGCGCTCGCCGCGGCGAAAGGCATCGTTGAGAGCCGTGTGAACGGGTTGGGCGTCGCTGAGCCGCTGGTGCAGCTGGCTGGCCCGGACCGCATCGTCGTTGAGCTGCCAGGCATTCAGGACCCGGATCTGGCTATCTCTACTCTGCGCGAGACCGGCTTGCTGGAGTTTGTGGATGCGGGCGGCACTTTTCTGCTGCCGGGTACGGAGGTCAAGACCAGCTTTACGGAGACGGGTGAGTTTGGGATTCCAACGCCGACCGCAGAGCCGGCGGCCACGAGCACTCCCCTGGTGACCGAAACGGCCACCCCGATTGCGGCCGCAACAGAGGGGATCTCACCGACCGTTACCACCGAGCCCTCGCCCACCGCCACGCCCAAACCGCGCATCTTCCAGACCGTTATCACCGGCCAGCATCTGAAGACGGCCGCGGTCGGGCTGGATGACTATGGCCGGCCGGAGATCCTGTTTGAGCTGACTGAGGAAGGCGGCCGGATTTTTGCCTCGCACACGGCGGCCAACATCGGAAGCTATCTGGCAATCGCCATGGATGGCGTGATTATCTCCTGCCCACGCATAGAGACCGCCATTCCCGATGCTGCGGGCCGCATTACCGGCGACTTTGAGCTGACTGAGGCGCGCAGTATCGTCCTGCAGTTGCGCTATGGTGCCTTGCCCGTTCCTTTGAAGGTTATCCAGAACCGCACGGTAGGGCCCACCCTGGGACAGGATTCGGTCGCCAAGAGCACCAGGGCTGGCATTATCGGCGTGATCGTCGTCCTGGCATTCATGCTCGTCTACTACCGCCTGCATGGCCTGGTGGCTGATATCGCGTTGATCATCTACGCACTGATCACCTTTACCCTGTTCAAGTTGATTCCGGTCACGCTGACCCTTCCGGGTATCGCCGGATTCCTGTTCTCCATCGGCACGGCGGTTGATGCCAATATCCTCATCTTTGAACGTATGAAAGAGGAATTGCGCCAGGGCAAGCGCTTCGGCACGGCGATTGACGCCGGATTCCACCGGGCCTGGACCTCCATTCGTGACTCGAACCTGGCGACGTTCTTGACCTGCGCCATCCTGTACTGGTTC
>Ga0316622_100000342_pt1 | contig 26222 bp, 22 predicted proteins | sample OWC_Aug_OW2_C1_D_FD_207646 | JGI IMG/M metagenome (GOLD analysis project Ga0316622, IMG submission 207646) | Wetland soil microbial communities from Old Woman Creek delta, Ohio, United States - OWC_Aug_OW2_C1_D5_C | ecosystem: Environmental > Terrestrial > Soil > Wetlands | place: USA: Ohio... | reverse complement strand
GAAGTCAAGCAGGAAATCCGTGGGTGTACTTCCCGTGGTTTCAGGGGCGCTGGCCCCTCGATTCCGACCCGAACGATGACGTCGTGTACTATCCCTTCGCTGCCGGGTTCACCGAGAAGGTGACAGTCCGTAACGCGGACTTCGCCTGGTTCGGCAGCGACGAGATGGCGTACCCCGGCGGGGCGATCGCGCCGCTCGTCGTGAGCGCGGACCGCGACAACGGTCAGCTCGTCGCCGCCATCAACTGGCCGCCCCGGAAGGTCATCCCCCGCTACGCCGCGCAGCGCATGGTGATGTGGTACAAGGACACTCTCGCCGTGGGCTCGAGCAGCGTCTACCGGACGCTGGTGGCGCAGTTCACCGGAGACGCCTCGACGGGGAGCGCCCCCTGGCAGCTCGCGGTGGACCGCTACCGCGTGTGGCTGGACGCCCACGTTCCGGTCCCGAACTACCCGTCGTGGATGTGGCAGGGGGAAGGAATGGTCACCCTCGGGCTGCAGGACATGCGCATCCTCGACCTGGAATTCCTCCGCGATTTCTGGCGCAGCGTGCGGGACACCTACACGTGGCTCCAGTTCTGGGGGCAGATGAGCGACTACGCCGGAGACTGTTGCGACCGGGATCAGTCTCTCCATCCGCGCTACATGGCAACCTCCCCGACCGTCCCCCAGTTCATGCGGCAGGAAGTCACCGGAGCCGGATACCACGGCGGGTACTACGTGTCGCCGTACATCGAGCGCGGCGGCGACCCGGACGACAGCACGCTTCTCCTCGACACCCCGGAGGGCCAGAACTGGATCTCGAGCTGGTTCCAGAGGACCGTCGAATGGGGCGCCAACGCGTTCTACGCGGACACGGTCGGAGGGATCTACTGGGGCGACCCGACGACCGTGATGAACCTCTTCACGTCCGGTTTCTTTCCCCAGGACCTCCTCCTCGAGCGCGTCGTCGACATCTATCCCAGGGCCGGGCTCATGAGCGGCGGGGTGACCGGCTACAGCTGGATGTGCGGCGCGCCGGGAAAGAAGCCCGAGGAGTGGCCGATCACTTCCTATGCGGCCTTCGGCCGGTACATCGTGCGCGACCGCATGGTCTACTCCGGGAGCTCCAACTCCGATTGGGCCTTCTGGCACACCTGGAGGTCCTGGCGAAATCTCGATCCGGCGGTGTACGGGAGCTGCAACTACGAAGCGTATTGCACCTCGACCGGTCTGTGTGACCACGGCACGGAGCGGGCCGCGTTCCTCCTGGGCAGCAAGATCGAAACCTCGCAGGTCTCCTATGCGGCTGGATGGTGGGGGATCAACCCGTTCCTGGATCGCATCGTGAGCCTGCGCCGGGAGGTCCAGTGGTGGGATCGCAGGCCCGTGTACTACGACACCAAGGGGCTGAACCTCTCCGGCGTCCCCGCCAGCGCCAAGGTGGAGGTGCGAAGGTTCGTCGACAAGGACGGAATGGACCTCCTCGCGATCTGGAACGGCACGGGGACAGCGGGGCTGAGCTTGACCCTCGGCGGGAGAACCGTCGCCATCCCCTCTCAGGAGCTCTCGATCGTTGATCTGGAGACGAGACCTCCCGTCGTCTCAGGCGTCGCGGTCACCGCGGTGACGTCGACGAGCGCGACAGTCTCGTGGACGACCGATGAGCCGGCGGATTCTCTCGTCGAGTTCGGAACCACGACGACATACGGAAGCGCCGCTGCGCAGACCGCGTGGGTCACCTCCCACAGCGTCGTCCTGGCGAGCCTCGCAGCGGACACGTTCTATCACTACCGCGTGCGCTCCGGTGATCGCAACGGGAACGCGTCGGTCTTCACTCAAGATGCCACGTTCCTCACGTCGCCTGCCGCGGATACGACGCCACCCTCCACGCCGCAGAACCTGCGCCGAATCATCCCGCCCTGAGCGAACCGGGGGCGCCTGCACGACCCAGCGCAGGAGCCTCGCGCTCCTGCGCTGGATCCGCCGCCGCGCCCGCCATCAGTTGCCGCAGGGCGACACGTTCCGCCAGTTGAGCACGGTATCGGCGACGGTCTGCGTGCCGTTGCGTCCCCTGGAGTCCCCTGCAGTCCCCTGGAGTCTACCCCTGTCGGCGAGACGGTTGGGAGACGGTGCGGGCTCCGAGAATCCTGGTACCACCGGTCGACGCCGTGCTGATGGCGTGCCAGCGCGGCACCCCGGGAGGAAGCGGCACGAATCGGCACGACTTCTCTCAACTCACCATGTACCCCCGGCCTGCGCACGCGGGTTCGCATGAACTGGAGGCGTTCTGAGCAGAGAACGACGCGGAAGTCGTTTCCCTCACAGCATCCCCATCTCCCTCAAGCTCGCGTACCCGCTCCTCGCCACGATCACGTGGTCGTACAGCTCGATCCCCATCAGCTCGCCCGCGCGCTGCACGCCGCGCGTGAACTCCAGGTCCTCGGGGGACGGCTCGAGGGAGCCCGACCCCTGCTTTGCCTTTTTGTCGTCGGCACTACCGAGCGAAAAAGCCCGGTCCGGCCACCTCTCCCGAGCCCAGGACCCTCGGGGAACACCTCCGGAGGCGTCGGATCGAGCTGGGCCTCGCCCAGTGGCGACCGGCGGCCGCGATCGGCGTCCACCCCCAGACCTACGCCGCCTGGGAGCGCGACGACAACGTTCCGCTCGCCCGGTTCCGGCCGGCGATCTCCGGCTTCCTCGGCTATGACGTGTTCGAGGCGGTTACGGTCCAGCAGCGGGAGCGACGGCCCCATCACGTCGCGGCCGTCCCCGCGACTCTTCCCGAGCGTCTGCGGCAGCACAGGACCAGCCTGGGGCTCAGCCGGAAACAGCTGGCTGCGAAGCTCGGGGTTTGTGCCGACACTATCCGGAACTGGGAGAGCGTGTGGACAACCCCGGCGCCGCGGTTCATCCAGAGTCTGCTCGGCCTCCTTGGACCTGAGCCGAGGGCGGGAGCCAGTGACTAGCCGCCGCGCTCTGTCCGGTCGCCCCTCTTGGCTGCGCGAGCTCGTCTTCTTCTTTGACCCTGCGGGCACCACCGCCCCCTTGGTCTCCAGGTAGTTTTGACGTAACATCCACTCGTTCTTGAACTTCCGAACCTCTCCCTAGAGGGCGGCCGGAGCGACGGTGGAGCCCAGGACGCTGACCGTGGCCGAGATCCAGCGGGTGCTGGAGGCTCACAAGAGCAACCTCGCGCACCTCGGGGTGCAGTCCCTTGCCGTCTTCGGTTCTGTCGCTCGCGGCGAGGCGACCGGAGGGAGCGACATCGACTTCTTGGTCGAGTTTGCCGGAAGTGCGACGTTGGCCAGGTACATGGAGCTGAAGCTCCTCCTCGAGGCGCTGTTCGGCTGTCCGATCGATCTGGTCACGCGCAAGTCCCTGCGGTCGCGTGTCCAAGCCTTCGTGGAAAAGGACGCCGTTCGTGTCGCGTGACGTGCGGCTCTTTCTCGACGACATGATCGCCGCGTGTGAGAAGATCCAGCGCTACCTCGCCGGGCGTCCGCGCGAAGCGTTCGAGCAGGACGAGCAGGCCTTCGATGCCGTCTTGAAGAACCTCGAGGTCATCGGCGAAGCCTCCAAACGTCTCCCGGCTCCGTTCAGGGACGTCCACCCTGAGGTCGCGTGGCGGGAGATCGCCGGTCTCCGGGACATCGTCGTCCATCAGTACTTCGGGCTCGATCTTGACATCGTGTGGGACGTGGTTGCGAATCGAGTCCCGGATCTTCTCGTTCGACTCCGAATGCTTGCCGACCGTCCTTCGTAACAGTCGGGACGCTTCGCGCCCGCATGCGGAAGGTCGCGGTCTGCACCAGGTCCCAGGGTTGGAGTCGGTCGGAGTTTGGGCGACAATGCCGAAGAAGATCGTGTTCCTGAGCTTCCGAGCGGCCGCGCGTCTCTGGAGGCGCCGCGGAGGTATCCGCGCCGGATAGCGGCCGTCCGGGCTGCCGGCGGCCTCTCTCGCAATGGAGTTTTCCACACTCCCTGCTGCTCCCCTGCCGCCGCTCGACTGCGCGGGTTGTCTTCTGGACCTTGCGACCATGGAACGATGGGTCGAGATTGCTATTGGCGTCGAGCCGCGCGACCCGGTTTCGAGGCATTCCGTTCACGACTGTGAAATCGCCGCCCACCACGATCTTGGCGTCGGGCTGGAGGGCGAGCGAGAGGACGATCGGCGTCTCGGCTTTGGCTACTGCAGAATCTGCGAAGTTCTGGTCCAGTGAGCCGTCGGAGTTCAGGCGTGCCACGCAGCCGCGGCCTGCTCCGTTCACCCCGGTGAAGTCGCCGCCGATCAACACCTTGCCGTCGGGCTGCAGCACCACGGCACGCACGCCCGTTCCACCGGTCACGCTGGCGGTGAGGTTCTCGTCGCGCGTGATCCTGTTGGTCGGGGTGAGCGAGGACGCCCCGGTGAGCACCTTTCCATCCGGCTGCACGGCGAAGGCGTAGACCGAACGCACGACAAAAGGACCCAGGTCGAAGGTGGGGTCGAGGTCGCCCGCTTGTGCTGCGCCCCACGACGGATTCACTAGCCACAGGGAAACGACGAGCCAAACCAAGACTGTGGAAGCAAGCCGCTCGACCGCTCGGTTCATCGTCGCCCCTCGACCTCCACCCCGTGGGGGATGATCTCGAGGACCGTTGATTGAATCCCATACCGTCAGGCGCGCTCACCGGCCAGAGGATTCACCCTCGCCCAGCAACGCAGCCCGTCACAACCGAACCGGCTCCAGCAGCGCGTAGATCCCCCGCAGGATCTCCTGCAGCCGGGCCGCGCTCAGCCGTCCGAGTCGGCCCGCCAGCATGGAGCGGTCCACGGTCGCGAGTTGAGAGATGTTCACCACGCTCCTCTGAGGGAGGCCTCCCTCCCCCTTCCGGAGCGTCACGTTCCCGAACGCCTCGCCGAGCCGAAGGTTCGTCGTGATGGCCGCCACCACCACCGTCGGGATGCGGCTGGCATTGAACGCGTCGTTCTGGACGATGACACACGGGTGACGGTAGCCGGGCTCGGACCCCCGTGGGTTTCCGAAATCGACCCAGTGCACCTCGCCCTGCGAGATCACGAATCCTCGCCTTCGATCAGCTCGCAGAAGTGCGCGATCGAGGCCTGCCGGAAGGCGGCGTCTCCCGGCGACGCGTCGCCACTTCCGTGGATCCGGTCGAGATTGGCGACGATCGCCTTGGCGGACACGGTCTTCAGATACCACCGCGCCGCGCGCTGGAAAAACTCGCTCCGGGACATCTTCGCCCTCCTGCGAAACGCCTCGATGGACTCGTTCAGATCGTCGGGAACCGCGATCGCCGTCTTCATGGGTCGCCTCCCCTGGTCATACCTCTAGTATAACCGGCCACCCAGGCGACCGTCCAGATCCTCACAGCATCCCCATCTCCCTCAGGCTCGCATACCCGCTCCTCGCCACGATCAGGTGGTCGTAGAGCTCGATCCCCATCAGCTCCCCCGCGCGCTGCACGCCGCGCGTGAACTCCAGGTCCTCGGGCGACGGCTCGAGAGAGCCCGACCCCTGCTTTGCCTTTCTGTAGTCGACGCTACCGAGCGAAAAAGCCCGGTCCGGCCACCTCTCCCGAGCCCAGGACCCTCGGGGAACACCTCCGGAGGCGTCGGATCGAGCTGGGCTTCGCCCAGTGGCGACCGGCGGCCACGATCGGCGTCCACCCCCAGACCTACGCCGCCTGGGAGCGCGACGACAACGTTCCGCTCGCCCGGTTCAGGCCGGCCATCACCGGTCTCCTTGGCTACGACGCCTTCGCGGCGGTGAGTATTCAGCCAACCAACCGGCGACTCCGCCAGGACCCTGCCCTTCCCACCGCTCTCCCCGAGCTCCTCCGGCAACGCAGGACGGACCTCGCGCTCAGTCGCCGACGCGTGGCCGCCGCCCTCGGCGTCTGCGAGGATACCGTCCGGAATTGGGAGCGGGGCTGGACCCTGCCGACATCGCGGCTCCTGCCCAGGTTGATCCGATTCTTAGGATTGGAGCCAACCCCGAGAGCTTGATCGGTCCCCGCTCCGCGTACGTAAGGGCATGGGTTCGTATTCGACCTCTCCCCCTCCGTGCCCGATCCCAGCGACCCCTCGCCGTAGCTTGTCACCGCGGTCACGAGGGAGAACGACACCTTCCCCGACGGCGGGACCCCTGGGTCCCACGCGCGGACTGTCGTCTGCCCGCACTGGCGATTGGCGAGTGGGTTGGACCCCGGTGCCTGTGTATACACGCCCGTCTCACGGAGTACGTCCAGGTCACCGCGGTACACGTTCCACGCGGACGCGTTCTCCTCGAACTGGTACGAAATCGACCTTCGGTCCTCGCGCCACTCCCAGATCAGGCCGTCGTTCGTGTCGCAAACGTCTCCCTCACCGTCGGCGTCGCTGTCGGCCTGGGAAGCGTTGTGCCAGACGGTGCAGTTGTCGCTCGCTGTCGGCACCCCCTCCTCGTCGGGATCGTCTCCCGCCGGCGTGTTGCCGATGAGACGAGCCAAGTCGTGTCGACTGGTGCCGTTGTATGCCACAGGCCCACACCGAGCAGGATGTTGCCGTCAGGCTGAACGAGGAACATGTCGCGATAGCTGCCGCCCGATGCGAATCCCGCGCGGAAACTCCTGTCGACACTGCCGTCGTCTTTCAGTCGCGCGATACCCGCGCCGTTCCTGATAGGGGCATCGTACGCAACCAGCACCTTTTCGTCGTTCTGCAATCGTATCGCGCTCACGTCGCCGATTTCGGTCGCTTGAAAGTTCGGGTCAAGATGACCGTCCGGCCTGAGGCGCACGACGTGATCGTCTTGGGTTCGCGAGAGGACATAGCCGTTCTGCTTCAGCGCTAGCAGGACGCCCACTGCGGTGGGAGGTTCGAAGCTGTGGTCCAGGCTTCCATCGACGTCGAAGCGGTAGAGATCCGGAGTGGCAGCCAGAATCTTGCCGTCCGCCTGAGGCGCCAACGTTAGGACCCGTGCACCACCGTATTCCGCCACGAAGCTCGAATCGGCCGTGCCATCGGAATTAAGCCGACCCATGTTCCATGCGTAGATGCCGCCGATGCTACTGAAAAGGCCCCCAATCACGATCTTGCCGTCGCGTTGGAGAGCGAGGGTCCAGACGCAAACGAGGTTGAGCCGATTCACTCACGGATCCTGGAACTCCTTGTCGATGCTCCCATCCGAGTTCACCCGAGCGACGCACCTGCGGCGAACTCCGTTCACGAGACTGAAGCTTTCAGCGATCAGTACGCGTCCGTCCGCTGTACCGCGAGCGCATTCACCAGGATCGGACCACCGCTCCCTGGGCTCGATCACGCCGTTCACGCACCGAAATCCAGCGTGAAGAATCGCCAGCCGGGTTCAACAGACCTTTCACGGCACACCTGGACGGCTTCACCCGCTCAGGGGCAGGTCGTCGTGATACGCGTTGCGCCGGGCGTGCCGTGCACGCCCTGCGTTCCATACGTGCCATTGCCACAGGTGTTCTCGCCCCGCGAGAGGTACCAGAAACCGGCGCCGGAGGCGGGGACCGTTGAGTCGGAGACACTTGCTGCCGAGAGGTTGTCGAAGCAGGACTCGTCGCCGCCGCCCGGACCGACAGGGAGCGCCGCAATGCCGCCGCGTACCACGTCATACGTCGTTCCCGCCGGCGTCCCCCCCGTGACCGGGGGACTCCACGCAAGAAGAATCGAACCCGCCGGGGCAGTCCTGGCGGCGAGCAGGCTCGCCGCCTCGCCCGGTACGGCCCATACGGAGGGGTCGCCTTCGAGACAGTCCTGTTGAGTCCCTCTCGCGCACAGGACACCGCCGGCTGCCCCGTATCCATCGCCATCCGGGTCCTGGCACTGGCACATCCCCGTGCCCCCGGCATCGTAGATCGCCCGGACCTCCGTGGCGGTCAGGGTAATCCCGTAAACGGCCGGCTCGTCGATGATCCCGGCAAACGGCATGAACAATGCCCCTGTAGAATTGATCGCCGCGCCGATGCGCACCGGCGTCGCGCTGTCGTAGATGGACACGGTCGTCGACGTCGGATCGAGCGTTGCCGGAACTTCCGAGCCGTTCACGTACACATGCAGGGCCTGCGAGGCAACCTCGAACGTCGCGGCCACATGACTCCAGGTGCCAGGGAAGAGCACCTGCGCGTTCGTGTCGACGCCGCGGAAGGACGCGTTTCCGGTCGCGTCTCCGTAGACGTAGAACCTCAGCAGGCCTCCGGCGAGCATGCTCAGGACCCAGCTCGTTCCGTTCAGAATCGGCTCGTAGGTGTTGTACTTGGAGATGACGATGCCCTGCGCGTCGACGGAGTTCGGCTTGACCCACGCCTCCAAGGTGAGAGAATTCCACATGTCACTCGGGATATCGGAAACGAGGACGTGGTCATCGATTCCGTCCAGGCTAAAGCCCTGGCCGACCGTCCCCGCTGCGTACGACGCACCGTTCATCAGCGTTCCGTGGTTGCCATTGCCGCTGATGTCGTTGGCATCGTTCTGCCCCGGCCACCATCCGAGCAGGCCTGACCCCCGCGCTGAACACAGGCATCCGCCGGCCATACCTTCGTCCATCTGACCGTTGCAGTTCTCGTCGATGCCGTTACACGTCACGTCCGGCGCACCCGGCATAACCGCCCAGCTCGTATCATCGCAATCCACCGAGCTTCCCATGTGGCACAACACGCTCCCCACGGCGCCATAACCGTCGCGGTCCGCGTCCGTGCACTGCTTGCACACACCGTGCGTGCCCGCGTGATACATCGCCGCGGAGTCCCAGGAGGTGATCGGGCGATCGTAGATCTGCACCTCGTCGATCAGGCCGGCGAACTGACAGTTCGGCGACGAGTACGGGCACCGGCCAATGTCGAGCACTCGGGTCGACGCTCCCGTACTTTTCGTTTCCATGGTTCCCGTCCCGGGATACATGATTCCATCCACGAAGAAGTCGACCGTCGTCCCGTCCCCCCGAACCGCCACATGATGCCATCCGTTCGTCGTGATGACCTGGGTCGGGCTCAGCGAGTCGATCATCGGAACGTTGGGCGTGCCTTTGAGCAGCGCGAGTCTCAACTGGTGCTGCCCGGCGGGATTGCTCCAGAGGAAGAAGTGCCCCTTCTCCGCCGTCGTCGAGGTGCTCGCGGTGATCGCCTGTACCGAGAGCGCGTTGACGTCGTTGAGCCAGATCCACGCCGCGATCGTGAAGACCCCGGTGTTCTGGATGAAGGAGTACGACGAGGTGGTCCCCAGGTTCGTGATGTAGTCGTTCACCCCGTCGAGGCTGAAGGCCTGGCCGACCTCGCCTGCCGCGAACGTCGCTCCATTCACCGGCGTCCCGTTGTTTCCGCTGCCGCCGATGTCACTGCCGTTGCCGTCCCCCGGCCACCAGCCGACGAGCCCCGGAGGGCGCGAGGCGCAGTAGCACACCCCCCCCGTGCAGACTCCTCCGCTGCAAACGTCGTTGACGGTGCAGAAATTGCCGTCCGAGCACCACTCGGAGTTGTTCGTGTGGATGCACGCCCCCGTCGCGGGGTTGCACGAATCGGTCGTACAGTCGTTGCCATCGTAGCAATTGACAGGCGTCCCCGGCACGCAGACGCCGCCGCTGCAGGTGTCGTTCACGCTGCACGCGTTGCCGTCGTCGCACGAGTACGAGTTGAATTCGCGCACGCATCCCGTTGCGGGGTCGCACCAATCGGTCGTGCATACGTAGCCATCGTCGCAATTGACACGCGCTCCCGGCTCGCAGGCGCCACCGCTGCAGGTGTCGTTCACCGTGCACGCGTCGCCGTCATTGCAGGACGCGGTGTTGTTCGTCTGGACGCATCCGGAGGCGGCAGTGCACGAATCGTTCGTGCAGGCGTTGCCATCGTCGCAATTGACAGGCGCCCCCGGCACGCAAGCGCCGTCGCTGCAGGTGTCGTTCACCGTGCACCCGTCGCCGTCATTGCAGGACTTGGCGTTGTTCGTGTGGACGCATCCGGAGGCAGGAGTACCGGCATCGTCCGTGCAGACGTTGCCATCGTTGCACGTATCCACGTGCTCACAGCCCGTCTCCGGGTCGCAATGGTCAATGGTGGACGGGTCGCCGTCATAGCACGTAGACGACCCGGCACAGGTCCCCTGCGCGCAGCGATCGGTCGACGTGCAGGCGTTCCGGTCGTCGCACGCCGCGGTGTTGCTCACATGCTGGCATCCGACTCCTGGGAGGCACGAGTCGTCGGTGCAAGGATTGGAATCATCGCACACTTGGGCTCCACCGCACGCACCTCCGCACGACGCGTTGGAAATCGGTCCCGCAGTATCGACGCTCACAGTCGAGGCTGCCGAGAGCGTCTGCGTGACCTGGATGTCGTCGATGTACCACCCGTCGTCGGCCGGGGTCGGGTTCCACCCGAAAAGGGATTGGTGCGTCCTGCTGTCGGATACCTTGATGCTGGTGAACAGCAAACGCACCCGAATCCCCTGGCCGCGGTAGTTGGAGAGGTCGAACCTCGACTCAACCCAAGTCCCCTGCCCCAGGCTCCCTTCAAGCCCTGGTCCGTCGCTCGCACGACCAATGTTGGTCGCCAGGAAGGGGGAGAACGTATCGCCAAGATAAGAGAACGCGAACTCGGGATAGCACGTCGACGATGGCCCGTACCGACGATTCGGATCCGTGGGATCGGAGTAGCTGTCTTCGTCGCTCCCGTCGTCGATCGGGTCGAACGTGCAAGAGGAAAAGAAGTCGGTTCCCTGGACGTCGTAGACGTTTTGAAACGGGTACAACTTCTGCCAGATCGCAGAGCCGGACACTAGGACTCCGACCACGGCGCGGTCTGCGGCCTCGCCGAAGGGGGTGCTTGTGTAGCGATAGTCTACCGTCGAGATCTGCTGCTTGAACGACAGCACGGGGCTCGCCGCCACGCACGCGCTCGCAGGGTTGGTGCAATCGGCGGAGGAGGAGCAAGAATTCGTCATCCCGGCCTGGAGAGCCTGGCAGACACGTGCGGCCAGGTTGATGTTGCTCTTCGTCCGAAGCGCGTCCATCTGGCTCAGACCGTAGGTGTCGAGACCGGGGTTGCCGGGCGTGTGGCTTCCGTAGTGCAGCGAGTTGCTGCCCACGTAGGCGCGGCCCCCGTCTGGCGACAACGTGGTGTGGGTGTGCCAAGCGTTTATGGGAGATTGTGGCGCGATGAAACCCAGGTAGCATTCGGTCTCGCCGTAGGAATTCGAGTTCACATAGTCCGGGTCGTTGTACTGGCAGCGATGTCCGTTGGACAAGAAGTTGCTAGCCATGCTTCCGCCCAAGTAATCTACGTCGAGGTTCATGAACTGGAAGCTACCAAGGCCCGACTCGAACCCTTCCGTATACGTCGAGGTCGTGTCGACCGAGTTCGACACGTTGAGGTCGAGGGTCACCGCCAGCGACCGCGACGCCGCGGCCGCCTGGTCGGCCCCGGAAGTGATCCTGAATAACGCCGAATAATCATCGGCGGAGGTCTTCTGACACTGAGTCACGGTGGTGCATGCCCCGGCGCCGTTGGAGCAGACACCCTGGGCGCAGGTTGCGGCCGGGTTCGTTCCGGAGCGGTCGGCCGTGTCCGCCACGCGGAACTGGAAAGCCGCCGGCAGCTCGACGGTCGAGCCCGCCAGGAGCGATGGGATCGTGACCGGCGTGGCGAGGAGGCAGTCGATTCTCGGGTCGCTCGTCGACGCCTGAACGGTCACGTTCGTCAGCGTGGATGCCGTCGCGTTCCAGACGCTGAGGTAGAGGTCCGCCGTCTCGCCGGTGTCCGGGTAACCGTCCCGGTCGCCGTCGATGTCGTCCACCCGGTACGACACGACGCGCAACGGCCCGCTGTTCGGAGGCTGCGTCGCTTCCGCGCGCCCCACGGCCGACATGCACAGCACCCAGACGATGCAAAGTGGTCTAACAGTTCGCATGGTTCCACCTCGCGAAACATCACTATCTGACGGTGACAACACGGCGCGCGGAGGAGAGAATCCAGAAGAATCGACAATCCCAGAATCGGTTCGATGGAGGGATGGCCCGCACAAGCCGCACTCTCCTGAATGCAGGGTACGCCGGCCTACCGCGTCCGAGAAGTGGAATCACCTCGGCCATCCCAGTCCTCCCCTCATTAACCATTTCACGTTGGAGAGTACCCGCGTGGTGCGCGGAGCAGACACCCCACCTCTCCCGACCTTTCGGCGGGCTCCGCGAAAGGCGGATCGACAAACTGCCCCGATGCACGGAACGCACGCTCACGGCATCCGTCGCCCGTCGGTCGAGAGTCCGCCGGATGCGCCGCCCAGCACAAGCCCCCCGACGATCCTGGCCATCGCCGAGATCTCTTCACGCTCCCCTCCCGTATTGCCCGGAAGCAAGCGGGCGCGTTTGACCATCAACGTACACCAGATTCCCGAGCCGCAGACGCACAATCGATGGGCAAAAAGTCAGATTTATGTGCAAAAAGTCAGATTCGGGGGCGAGGCAGGTCGAGAGGCAGGTCGAGATGGACCCCGGGATACCAGTCGAATCTCGATGCGCGTTGTTGCTTCGACGGTCCGCTCCTTTCCAACAAGCACGCGTTCGTCGCGGCGGACAACGATCCAGAAGGCCCTGGCATTACAGCATCCCCATCTCCCTCAGGCTCGCATACCCGCTCCTCGCCACGATCAGGTGGTCGTAGAGCTCGATCCCCATCAGCTCCCCCGCGCGCTGCACGCCGCGCGTGAACTCCAGGTCCTCGGGGGAGGGCTCGAGGGAGCCCGACGGATGGTTGTGCACCAGGATGAACCCCAGCGCGAGGTGCACGATGGCCGGGTAGAGGATCTCGCGAGGGTGGGTCCTCGTCGTGTTGAGCGAGCCCACGGACAGCGTCTCCCGGTGGACGAGGCCGTTCTGAGCGTCCAGATACAGCCCGACGAGGTGTTCCTTGCGGGCCCGCGCCATCCCACGCACGCGCTCGAACACCTCCCGGGGCTTGGTCAGGCGTGGCCGCGCCTCGTGCGGGTCCTTCCCGTGAATCCTGCGCCCCAGCTCGAAGACGGCGGAGATCCTCGCGGCGGCAGCTGGCCCCACCCCCGGCTCCCGATTCAGCTCGCCAGGCCGCACCCTCGCGAGGCCCTGGAGCCCGTGACGGCGCAGCAGGCGCTCGGCGACTCTCGCGACGGGCGCCGCGCCTCTTCGCGTCCCGAGGACCAGTGCCAGAAGCTCTCCGTGCGAGAGAGAAGACGGCCCTCGCGCGAGCATCTTCTCGGCCGGATCGTAGGCGCGGGGAAGGGCGCGGATCCGGTCTTTCGGATCCTGCACGAAGGGAAGGTCCGGACAGGGCTCCTCGAGGGGGGCGGCCTCGGCGACAAGAGATCCGGAATCGGGTTCATCGAGCCTGGGATCGGACACGAAGCCTCCTTGGCACCCGCGCGGTGTCGCCGCGCGAGCCGGGAGGCCTGGGACGGGACCCGGCCGGAACGAAGGCGCCGATCCGGGCGCCTCAGCGCGGGAGGATGCGCACCCTCCTGCCTTCGACGCGCAGGCGTCCCTGGGCGAACAGCGAGACCGCCTCGGCGTAGATCCGGTGCTCCTGCTCGAGGATGCGGGCCGAGAGGGAGTCCACCGTGTCGTCCTCCAGAACGCTCACCGCGGCCTGGCACACGATCGGGCCGTGGTCGCACTCCTCGTCCACGAAGTGCACCGTGCAGCCCGTGACCTTGGCCCCGTGCTCGAGTGCCTGCTTCTGCGCATCGAGCCCCGGGAACGCGGGCAGGAGCGCCGGGTGTACGTTCAGGATGCGCTGCCGGAACTCGGAGACGAGATACGGCGAGAGGAGTCGCATGTAGCCCGCGAGGCACACCAGGTCCACCCCGTACCCGCGCAGGACCTCGACGACCTTGCGCTCGTGCGCCTCCCGGGGCTTGATCAGCCTGTGCTCCACGATCTCGGTCGGGACGCCCAGATCGCGGGCGCGCGCCAGTCCCGCGGCGTCGGGGAGGTTGGAGATCACCACGGCGGGATCGGCGGCGATCCGGCCGTCGCGCATGGCCTGGACGAGCGAAACCATGTTGCTGCCCCGGCCCGAGATCAGGATCCCGACCCGGCAGCGCTCAGGCATAGACCACCGTCCGGTCGCCGGCCTCGATCGAGCCGATCCGCGCGTGCTTCTCCCCCGCCCGGTCCAGGCTCGCCTCGAGCTCCGCCACGCGCTGGGGACGCACCGCCACCACCATCCCGATCCCCATGTTGAAGGTCCGGTACATCTCCGCCTCGGGGACGCCGCCCATCCGCTCCAGGTAGGAGAACAGCGGCGGCACGCTCCAGCTGCCGCGCACGATCCGCGCCGCGGTCCCCGGCGGGAGGATGCGGGGGAGGTTGTCGGTGAGGCCGCCCCCCGTGATGTGGGCGAGCCCCTCCACCAGATCCGCGTCGCGCGGCCCCTGCAGAGCCGTCAGGTACGAGCGGTGCTCGGCCAGGAGCAGCTCCGCGACCGTTGCCTTCAGCTCTTCGACGCGGCTGTGCGCCGTGAAGCCGCAGCGCTCGAACAGGATCTTGCGGGCCAGGGAGTACCCGTTCGTGTGGAGCCCCGTCGAGGGGAGGCCGAGGAGAACGTCCCCGATCCTGAGCCGGCTCCCGTCCAGGATCCTCTTGCGGTCGACCATCCCCACGATGAATCCAGCCAGCTCGTACTCGCCGGGCCCGTAGAACCCCGGCATCTCCGCCGTCTCTCCGCCCAGGAGCGCGCATCCCGCCGCGCGGCAGCCGGCGGCGATCCCCTCGACCAGGGAGGCGAAGACCTCGGGGTCGAGACGGCCCATGGCGACGTAGTCGAGGAAGAACAGCGGCCGCGCCCCCTGGACCAGGATGTCGTTCACGCAGTGGTTCACCAGGTCTCGCCCGACGGTGTCGTGAATCCCCGCCGCCCTCGCCACCGCGAGCTTCGTCCCGACTCCGTCGCACGAGGCGACCAGGACCGGCTCCGCGATCCCGCGCAGGTCGGGCGCGAACAGTCCGCCGAACGCCCCCAGGTCGGCGAGCACACCGGGGGTGCGGGTCGAGCGGAGCAGGTCGCGGATCCTGCGCAATCCCTCGTCCTGGCTGTCGATGTCGACCCCGGCATCGCGGTACGTCAGCGGCGGCTTCGGATCGCGCGGCGGGAGGCTCACGGGTCTTCTCCTCGCATCGTTGACCGGGGCATGATCGTCAACTCCGCCCTCCCCTGCCAGCCCCCGGGTTCCCCGGCGGCAACACCTCTACCGTCTCGCCCTCTCGAACAGCCCGAGCTGGGCAGCCTCGCCGCGCGGGATCGCGACCGGGTGCTCCTCGGTCCAGCAGGCGGTGCACGCCCGGTCCCGGGCGTAGCGTGTCGCCCGCAGGAGAGCCTCGAGACTCAGGTAGCCGAGACTGTCCGCGCCGATGAAGCGCCGGATCTCCTCGATCGGCTGGTTCGCGGCGATCAGCTCGTCCTTGTCGGGGGTGTCGATCCCGTAGAAGCAGGGACCCATGGTCGGCGGGGAGGAGATCCGCACGTGGACCTCCCGGGCGCCCGCTTCCCGGCACAGCTGCACGATCTTCCGGCTCGTGGTCCCGCGCACGATCGAATCGTCGATCAGCGCGATCCGGCGGCCCTGCAGAAGATCGCGGATCGGGTTCAGCTTCACGCGGACCCCGAAGTTGCGGATCTGCTGGCTCGGCTCGATGAAGGTGCGGCCGACGTAGTGGTTGCGCACCATGGCCATTTCGAACGGCTTGCCCGACGCCCGGGCGTACCCCATCGCGGCGAACATCCCCGAATCGGGAACCGGCACGACCGCGTCGACGTCCGCGGGATGCTCCCGGAAGAGCTCCTCGCCCAGACGCTGGCGGGCCCCCTGGACGGACTGGCCGAAGACGAGGCTGTCGGGGCGCGAGAAGTAGACGTGCTCGAAGGCGCAGGGGGCCGCGCGCGCTGCCTGGAAGGGGCGGAACGAGTGAACCCCTGCCACATCCGCCACGACGACCTCGCCCCGCTCGATGTCCCGCACGTGCTCGGCCCCGATCAGGTCGAACGCGCAGGTCTCGCTGGCGAGTACCCAGGCGCCGTCCACACGCCCGAGGGAGAGCGGGCGGAAGCCCAGAGGGTCGCGGACCGCGATCAGCCGCCCCGGAACGAGGAACAGCAGCGAGTACGCCCCTCGCACCTGGCGCAGCGCATCCACGATCGCATCCACCACGTCGGCCGTCCTGGAGCGGGCGGCGAGGTGCAGGATGACCTCCGTATCCGAGGTGGTCTGGAAGATCGCGCCCTCGAGCTCGATCTCGGATCGCACGGCCGCCGCGTCCACCAGGTTGCCGTTGTGGGCGACGGCGATCGGGCCCCGGTGGTGGCGCAGCAGAAACGGCTGGGCGTTCCCCGGGTTCGAGGCCCCGGAGGTCGAGTACCGCACGTGCCCGATCGCGCTGGTTCCGGGCAGCCCCTGGAGCGCTTCGCGGGAGAAGACATCGGCCACGTGCCCCATCCCTGAGTGGCGGCACAGGACGTTGCCGTCGGCCGTGACGATCCCCGCCGATTCCTGGCCCCGGTGCTGGAGCGCGTACAGCCCCAGGTAGGCCAGGTTGGCGGCCTCACGGTGCCCGAAGACTCCGACGATCCCGCACATCGCGCCGTCACTCCCTCCCCAGGATCGGCTCGGGACGGGGGGCGAACCTTACCACGGTCCGGATCACCCCTTCCACGTCACGCCTCAAGGACGCGTTCGAAGATCGCGTCCACGTGCTGGAGGTAGCGGTCGGGATCGAAGCACTGGTCCAGATCCTGCGCCGAGAGCACGCGCCGGACCTCGGGGTCCGCGGCGAGGAGATCCCGCAGCGGCGTCCCCGTGGCCCAGGTCTCCATCGAGCTGCGCTGCACGATCGCGTACGCGGCCTCGCGCGTGAGCCCCGCCCGCGCGAGGGCCAGGAGCACGGCCTGGGAGTAGGGAAGGCCGCGGGTCCGGTCCAGATTCTGGCGCATGCGCTCGGGGTAGACCAGCAGCCCGTCGAGGATCGATGCCACGCGCGCCAGCATGTAGTCGCAGAGGATCGTCGCGTCGGGCAGGATCACGCGCTCCACGGAGGAGTGGGAGATATCGCGCTCGTGCCACAGCGGCACGTTCTCGAGGGCCGCCTGGACGTGGGAGCGCACGAGCCGGGCCAGACCCGAGACGTTCTCGCACCCCACCGGGTTCCGCTTGTGGGGCATGGCGGAGGACCCCTTCTGGCCGCGGGCGAAGGGCTCCTCCACCTCGCGGACATCGGTGCGCTGCAGGTGGCGGATCTCGGTCGCGATCCGGTCCAGGGACGACGCCAGCACTCCCAGCGCGCCGATGAAGGCGGCGTGACGGTCGCGGGGCACGACCTGGGTCGCGATCGGCTCCACCGCGAGGCCGAGGCGGGAGAGCACGTCCGCCTCGATATCGGGCCCCAGATGGGCGTAGGTCCCCACAGCGCCCGAGAGCTTCCCGACCCGCACTTCCTCCCGCGCCGCGCGCAGCCGTGCCTGATTGCGGCGGGCCTCGGCGTACCACCCGGCGAACTTGAGGCCGAGCGTGTACGGCTCGGCGTGGATCCCGTGGGTCCGCCCGATCATCACCGTGTGACGATGCTCGAGCGCGCGCCGCCGGAGGATCTCCAGCAGGCGCTCGAGATCCCGGAGCAGGAGGTCGGCCGCCCGCACCAGCATGAGCGCCAAGGCCGTGTCCAGGACGTCGGAGGAGGTGAGACCGTAGTGGACGTGGCGCGAGGCCTCGCCCACCTTCTCGGCCACGCTCTGCAGGAACGCGATGACGTCGTGCCGCACCTCGGCCTCGATGGCGTGGATGCGCGCGACGTCGAAGGCGGCCCGCTCGCGGATGATCCGCATGTCCGCCTCGGGGACCACGCCGCGGGCCGCGAGCACCTCGCACACGGCCAGCTCCACCTCGAGCCAGGTCCGGTAGCGGGCTTCGTCCGTCCAGAGCGAGCCCATCTCGGGCCGCGTGTAGCGTTCGATCATGGAATCCTCACAGCACCACCGCCGGGCTCGGCCGTGTACAGGCCGCGACGCGCATCTCCACGCGCTTTCGCCCCGCCCGCTGCAGCGCCCGCCCCGCCGCGTCCCGCGCCAGAGCCGGCGTGTTGTTCTTCTCCGACAGATGGCTCAGGATCACCGCCCGGCACTCGGGATCCGCGACCCGCTCCAGAAGCAGCGCCGTATCGTCGTTCGAGAGGTGACCCATGCGCCCGCCGATGCGCTGCTTCAGATGCCACGGATAGGGACCGGCCTGGAGCATGCGCTCGTCGTGGTTCGACTCCACCATCAGGACCTGACAGCCGCGCAGCCGCTCGGCCACGAGCGTCGTGGCATGGCCGAGGTCCGTCACGATCCCGACCCGCACTCCCTTCCCGTCGAGCGCGAACCCGACCGGCAGCGCGGCGTCGTGGGGGACCGGGAACGCGTCGATCCGCACGTCGCCGATCTCCAGCACTTCGCCCGGCCGCAGCGACACCCAGCCCCCGAGGTGAAGAGGCGACACGTCGAGCGCCGCCAGGGTCTCCGGGGTGCAGACCACGGGGACCTCGTAGAGCTTCGAGAAGCGCTCGGCACCGAATGCGTGATCCTGATGCTCGTGGGAGAGCAGCACGGCACTCACGCTGCGCGGAGCGACGCCGACCTCCTCCAGGCGCCGGGCCAGGGTGCGCGCGGACAGTCCCGCCTCGACGAGCAGGCGCGTGGCCCCGAACTCCACGAGGGTGGCATTCCCGCGCGAGCCGCTTCCCAGGGCCACCACGCGCACCGGCACGTCAGGCCTCCCCCGTGTGGCCGAACCCCCCGTTGCCGCGCGCGGTCTCGGGCAGGGAGTCCACCTCCTCGAGCTCCACGCGCGGGAGGCGCTGGATCACGAGCTGCGCCAGGCGGTCGCCGCGGCGGATCGTGACCGGCCCCTCTCCGAGGTTGACCGCGATCACCGCGACCTCTCCCCGGTAATCCGCGTCCACGGTGCCCGGGGTGTTGAGCAGGGTCAGCCCCGCGCGCAGCGCGAGCCCGCTTCGCGGGCGGACCTGCGCCTCGTAGCCCTCGGGGAGGGCGATCACGATCCCGGTGGGAACGAGCGCGCGGCGTCCCGGGTCGATGGTGAGCGGGCCCTCGAGACGCGCCCTCAGATCGAACCCCGCGGACTGTCCGGTCGCACGCTCGGGAAGCGGCAGGTCCCGGCCCTCGGGGACCCGAAGAATCCGGACGCGAACCGCTTCCGGCCCGCTCAAAGCCGGACGCTCTCCGGGCGCATGCGAAACCCTCCCATCCGTCCCACGGCGGCGAGCGCCAGGTGTCCGTTTCCGAGGATGCGACGGCTCATCGCGTGCACCCCCCGGGCCGATACCGCGTCGATCCCGTCCAGGATCTCCTTCAGGCCGAATTGGCGCCCGAAGTAGATCTCCTGCCGGGCGAGGTTCGACATCCGGCTCACCGTCGATTCCAGGGAGAGCATCAGGCTCCCCTTGAGGTGTTCCTTGGCGACCTCGAGCTCGGCCTTGGTCGGCCCATGATCGCGCAGGTCCCGCAGCTCCCCCAGGATCACGTCCACCGCCTCGCGGCCGCGGTCGGGGCTCGTCGCGGCGTAGATCACGAGCTGGCCGGCGTCCAGGAAGGAATTCACGGCGGAGTAGACGGTATACGCGAGTCCCCTCTCCTCGCGCACCCGTTGGAACAGCCGCGAGGACATCGTCCCGCCCAGGAGCGCGTTCAGGACGAAGAGCCGGTACCGGCCCGCGAAATTCTCCGGATAGGCCGGGACCCCCAAGAGCAGATGCAGCTGCTCGAGCCCGCGCTTGTCGCGGCGCACGATCCCGCCGCACGCACGCGGCGAGCGGGCTCTGGGCGTCCCGCGCCGGCCCGCCTCCATGGCGCCGAAGGACTTGGTCATGAGTCGGGCGAGCTTGCGGTGCTCGAGATTCCCCGCAGCGACGATGAGCAGGTTCCCGGGCCGGTACGCGCCCCGGAAGAACCGCAGGAGTCGGGCGCGGCGCAGTGCCTGAACGGTGCGCTCGGTCCCCTGGATCGGACGTCCCAGGGGGTGTCCGCGGTAAAAGTGGCCCGAGAAGAGATCGTAGATGAGCTCCTCCGGGGAGTCTTCCACCATGCGGATCTCCTCGACGATCACCTGCCGCTCGCGCTCGAGCTCCTGAGGGTCGAACTTCGGACGCTGCACGATGTCCGCGAGCAGGTCCACGGCCACGTCCAGATGCTCGTCGAGCACCTTGGCGTAGAAGCAGGTGTACTCCTTCGAGGTGAACGCATCCATCTGCCCGCCGATACAGTCGACGGCCAGGGCGATGTCCCGGGCGGAGCGGCTCTCGGTTCCCTTGAACACGAGATGCTCGATGAAGTGCGAGATCCCGCTCAGCTCCGCGGGCTCGTCGCGGCTCCCCTGACGCAGCCACACCCCCAGGCACACGGAGCGCACGTCGGGCATGCTCTCGGTGAGGAGCCTGAGGCCGTTGGGGAGGGTCTCCGTACGAATCATCCGGCCGTCCTGGGGTGGTTGGGAAGGGGCACGCGTCAGACCCTTCCGAGGGGGCCGGAGTATAGCAGAAAGACCGCCGCTATTGCCCCGGAGGCGGAGGGGGCGGGACGCCGCCGAGCTTCGTCGGGCCGCCAGGTTGCGCAAGGCCCGGCCGGACCGTTCCCGGCGGCCTCGCTCCGGGCTGCATGGTTCCCGGTGGCACCGTCCCCGGCGGCGTCATCCCGGGCGGGGTCGTCCCCATCCCCGGGGGGCGCCCCTGGTTCGGCAGACCGGGGATCGCGGACAGGACCTCCTGCTGGAAGACGTGGAACAGCCACTTGCTGTACTCGGTCTGTTCCATGTAGACGCGGAACGGCTCGTCGGTGCACAGGCTCTTCACGCCCACGATCGGGAGCCCTTGCTCCTCCCCTCCTCCTGCTCCTGCGAATCCGCCGAGCTGACCGGACTTCTGGTTCTGCGGGTCGAGACCGGTCCGGGCCGGCGCCGCGCCGGCCCCTCGGGACCCGAGCTTTCCTCCCAATCCTTCGCCGGACGCTCCGGGCCCGGAGAAGAGCCCGCCCGGACGCGCCGGTGCCACGACCGGATTCCCCGCCGCGTCGGTCCCCTCCCCCTCCTCCCCGTGAGGGTCGTACACCCCTCCCCCCGGAGCCAGGAACAGCAGGCCCCACTTCCCGCCCTTGACCAGCGGATCCTTGTAGAGGTGGCGGAGGAAGTACTGGCCGCGGTTTCCCGGTTCCATGAGCAGCTTCAGCTCGGTCGGGTAGGCCCCCTTGTCCTTCTGGTACTTGCGAATCGCGCGTGCGATCTCCTGCGCGCGGAACATCATCTCGGCCTCGTTGTCCCGGCGCAGCACGTCCTCCCAGGCCTGCACGGCGACCGTGGACAGGATCACCATGATCGCCACGCCGACCATCAGCCCTACCATCAGGTGGCCGCGTTCGGGGTTTCTCTCGCGCACGTTTCTCCCGTCGTCCTAGTTCACCGTCACCGTGACCTCGTCCTCGCCCGAGGCGGTGCAGCCACCCGCCGGCGGCGGGTAGCGGTTGATGCTCACCGTGAGCTTCGCCGTGTACTTCGCGGCCGCGGTGCCGCTGGGCGGAGCGTAACAGCACACCGCGGCACTTCCTGGATCCGGCGGCAAGTCGCCGTTCCCGCAGTCCCACTGGTATGCGACCAGGGCACCGCTCGTGTCCTCCGCGACGCTGCCGCTGAGCCTGACCTCGCAGCTGAAGTCATCGCTGCAGAGCGGGCAGGTATCACCGTAAACCGTCACGTTCGCTCCGGCTTGGACCACGGGCGGGGTGCAAGGAACGATCACCTTGGCAATCGTCAGCGTCCCCGTCGCCAGGCCGGACTGCGCGTTGACCGTCAGGTTCCCGCTCTTGTCCACCGCGTCGCTCTCCTTGACGGTCAGGAGATTGGCGGCGAACCCGTTGGGGTCGGTGTACACCGGATTCGGGATCGCGGTTCGAAGCGTGCCGCCGCTCGTCGAGAACAAGACCGCCACGTTCTGCATCGGCAGGCCGTTCTTGTTCGTGACCAGCGCGGAAATGTTGCTGGTGCCCACGAGCTGGCCGGTGTCGTCCCGCGCGGGGAACTGCCCATTGGGATCCAGCGTGATCACCGTGGGCTGGGCCGTGAGCCCGATCTTGCCGTCGCTGGGCGCCACGGGGTCCATCGCATCCTCGCAGCCGGCGATCACCGCGGCGAGGGCCACGATCGGCAGCAGCGCTCCCAAGAATTGGGTCCCGGTCTTCATCGCTTCTCTCCTTCTCGTGTCACCAGTCCTGATAGCTCGAGCCGTCGAGGGAGACCCCGTCGGCTCCGCTCTTGACATCGCTGATCCCGGGCTCCGTGGAGATGTCCTGGTCGCTCGACTCCGAAGGGATCTGCTGCCACGAGTCCGGGCTCCCGGTGATCGGATCGTTGGGGATCTTGTACAGGTAGCTCTCGGCCACGAGCGTCTCCAGGTCCGAGGGGTATTTTCCCTTGTCGGCGAAGTACTGGTTGATCGCCGTGCGGATCACGTACAGATCCTCGCGCAGGACGGCCTCCTTGGCCTTCTGGATGGAGCGTCGGTACTGGCCGACCGCCACCGTCACCACGATGCCGATGATGGCGATCACGACCAGCAGCTCGATGAGCGTGAACCCTCTCGATTTCTTCATGGCGCCGCCCATCTACCAGTCCGCGTAGCGCGTGCCGTCCAGGGCGACGGCCTCGCTCTTGCTCCGGACGTCGAAGATGTTGATCCCATCGCTGAACATCGCGCCGGGCTCGTCCCGGCTGGAGCGCGTGGCCCAGTCGTCCTTCCCCGTGATCGGGTCGCGGGGCAGCCGGCGCAGGTACTTCATCTTGAGGCCGTTGGGGAGGCCGACGTCGACCCCCTCGTACAGGTGCTCGAGCTTCTCGGGGTAGCCTTCCTCGTTGGTGGCGTTCAGGACCCCGCTCGGACCGCGAAACCCCGGCAGGCGCTCGCTGTCGGCCTGGAAGTGGTCGATCGCGGTGCGGATCTCCCGGAGAGCCCGGCGCAGCTCCATCTCCTTCTGGCGCTTGATCATGGTGCTGGCCACGGGCATCGCCACCGAGGCCAGCACCAGCACCACGGCGGTCACGCACACGAGCTCCACGAGCGTGACCCCCCGGTGATTCCCCCACAAGCGTCTCACGGCCTTCTCCTCAGGGCTCGACGACCACGGACGCGCTCACGAACGACGCCGGCAGGTTGCGGGCCTGAGGGTCCTTCACGCTCGCCCCCGAGAAGGCGAAGGCGACCCTCGGCCCTTTGAGCGCCTTGAAGGTGAAGGTGGCCAGCGTTCCCGAGCCGCTCGCGCCCGCGCCGCCTCCCATGCGCGACAGGCCGACCACGACCTCGCCCCCCTGGGAGGAGTCGTTGGCCAGGAAAATCGTCCCCGTCCCGTCTCCCCCCAGGAACGAGCCCTCGCTGGCCGGGGGAATGAACTGGACGAGCTGCGGGTTGTAGCGCAGGTGGAACGGAACGGATCCCACGTTGCTGCCGTTCTCGAGCCGGACCTCGATCACGATCGTGTCCCCCGCCCGATAGGCGGGCGCGGACGGAACCGCGCGCACGACCGCGGGGGTGGTGGGAGTCGCGGGGTTGGTCCCGGAGCGGCTCTGGGGGGGAGGTGCCGCGCCTCCCGGCTCGGGCCCCCCCGGAGGCTCCTGCTCCGCCGGCTGCTCAGTCTGTGCCGCCGGCTCTTCCCCGGCGGGGATCCCGCGGTCGGGGACCCCGCTCTGGACCGGCGTCGAGGACGGCGCGATCGTCGCGACGCCGCCCCCTTTCGGCGCTGCGGCAGGGGCCGGCTGCGAGGGCTCCGCAGTGGCGGTCTCCTCCGTCTCGGGAGCCGCGAACGGGGATTCTCCCAGGAGACCCCGCGTCGGCCCCCTGAGCTGCATGTTGTCCTCCGTCCCGACCCAGAGCGTGGTCAGGTCCTCCTCCGTGATGTCGGGAATGCGGATGATGTGGGGAGTCAGCGTGAGCAGGATGTCCGAGTCCTTCTTCGTGGTGTTGGTGTTCGCGAAGACGCGGTTCAGCCCCGGGATGTCGGTGAGGCCCGCGACCCCGGTCCGGTCGCTCTTGTCCTCCTGTCGGATCAGGCCCGCGAGCAGGTTGGTCTCGCCGTCGCGAAGGCGGATTGTGGTCTGGATGTTCCGCGTTCCGATGATCGGCTGGGCGGGCGAGCCCTCGCCCGCCGAGACCGCCCCCGTCACCTGGCTGACTTCCACCTGCACCTTCAGCGTGACCTCCTGGTTGTGGTGCACGCGTGGCTCGATCTGCAGCGTGATCCCGACGTTCTGGTAGGTGAACGACGTGATCGGCACGATGTTCCCGCCCACGGTCTGGGAGGTGTTGAAGGAGGTGGTGGGGATCGGCACGCGGTCGCCGATCAGGATCTCGGCCTTCTCTCCCTCGGACACCCGCACCTGCGGCTGCGCGATGAGCTTGAAATCCGAGTTCGACTTGAGGAAATTGAAGAGCACGCTGGGGATCACTCCCAGCAGCCAGTTCCCCGACTGCTTCAGGACCGAGAGATTGTTCAGGGGCAGGCTCTGCTGCCCGTCCCGGAAGGTGAGGGACAGCGACTTGCTGCTCAGGTCGATCCCCAGATTCTGCGTGATGTTGCGATCCACCTCGATCAGCTGCACGTCGACGACGACTTCGCCCTTGGCCTTGTCGTTGGCGTCGATGATCTTCTCGGCGATCGCGGTCTTGTCCGGCGTGTCCTTGATCGTCAGCGAGTTCAGCGCCGCGTTCTCCGCGATCTGCCGCGACTGGAGCAGCGAGCGCAGCAGGGTCACGACCTGTTTGGGGTCGCCGTTCGACAGGTAGAAGGTGCGGATGACGTTGTCCTCGTACTCCTGGCGCTTCTGGCGGTTGTCGGGAGCGATCAAGAGCGTCGACTCGTCGATCACCTTGTAGAAGTTCTTGGTCTGCAGCATCAGGATGTCCAGCGCCTTCTCGAGCGTCACGTTGCCGATGTTGATCGTCATGGGGCGCTTCAGATCGGTCTTGTCGTCGAAGATGAAGTTGATCCCGGCGGCCTTGCCGATCGCCTCGAAGATCTTCCCCACGGGCTGCTCGCGGAACTCGAGGAGGATCGGGATGTTCGAGGTGGGGGCGAGCTTGGGCGGCGCCAGCGCCTTGCGCCGCGCCTCCAGCTTGAGCCGCTCCACGTCCGCGCCTCCGCCCTGGAGCTTCTGGATCTGGCGCATCACCCGCTCGAGCTCGTTGCTCGCGTGCTGGTTGCCGGGATACAGAAGCAGAGACTGCTGGAACTCGGCGACGGCCAGCTCCCACTGCTGCCCCATGGCGTAGCGCTTTCCCTTCTCGAAGTGCTGCGCGGAGGACTTGAGCTTGGCCCGCTCCAGCGAGACGCTGTAGCGCGTGTTCCCCGGGTCGAGGGCGAGGGCCTTGCTGAAGTTCATGACCGCGGAGTCCCACTCGCCTCGGCGGCCGTCCTTCTCGCCGTGCCGGTACGCCGAGCTCGCGGCGCATCCTGCCAGGAGCACGGCACAAAGGACCACTGCGAACCCTCGGAGCGCTCTGTGCTGGTTCACGTCTTCCCCCGCTTCTACCTGTTTACGGGTGCCAGCGGAAGCTCCCGCGTCATGTCCCGGAGCTCGGGCCTCGTGTATCCCATGATCACGCTTTCCACCTTGATCTCCACGACCGTGAACTGTCCCTTCACCGTCTCTCCGCGCTTGGCCACGATCACGTCGTCGCCGTCGGCGAAGACCGCGATCTTGTCGTTCTTCGGACCGAGGTAGCCCACGTACTTGAGCGCGATGACCGGAGGCTGGGGCCGGGGCGGGTTCTTCGCGAGCTCGACCGCCTGGAGCGCGGCGGCCTCCCGCTCCCGCCGCGCCGCCTCCTCCCGTGCCTGCGCCTCCATCTCCAAGAGCTTGCGCTGGCGTTCCGCCGCCTCGCGCTGCTGCCGCAGCTCCTCCGCCGTGGGCGGGCGCACCGAGTACTTGAACAGATCCCGCCCCTGCGGGTCGTATTGTGCGGCCTGTCGGGCCAGCAAGTCCATGCGTACGACGGGGGCCCGCTCCTCGGCTCGCGCGACCGGCTTCCCGCCGCCCGCGAGCGGACCCGCGGCGCTCGAGTCCTCGCGCCGCGAGCTGTACCACAGGTACACGACCGCCGCCGCGCCCAGCACGATCATCAAGCCTGCCTCGCGACCCGAGAGCCTGCGCGCCATCTAGGCCTGCCTCCCGCCCTTCGCAGCGCCCTTGGGCGC
>Ga0316622_100000341_pt1 | contig 26240 bp, 41 predicted proteins | sample OWC_Aug_OW2_C1_D_FD_207646 | JGI IMG/M metagenome (GOLD analysis project Ga0316622, IMG submission 207646) | Wetland soil microbial communities from Old Woman Creek delta, Ohio, United States - OWC_Aug_OW2_C1_D5_C | ecosystem: Environmental > Terrestrial > Soil > Wetlands | place: USA: Ohio... | reverse complement strand
AATGAACAAATATGAAATGTTCGCGCATGGTGCAAGCTTTGTGATTGTGCTGGTAGTGATTATGTGGTTGTTGCTGTCATGAAATTAATCGCTAAATATAAACTACTTCGTAAAGCTGGATTTAGCAGGATCGAAGTTTTATCTGTGTTGATTGGAATGTAAATGCTTGACATGGTAAATAAATCAAGTAAACTAATGTTTAATTGCTTGGTGGCAATAAACATAGTAAGGCTTCACATGGATACTGGCGGTTACTATACCGCTCCACCAACACCTTAAAGGTGAGTATCCAGGTGAAGCCTTTTTTATTGGGCGAAACAAATGTCTACAAAAGCGTTAAAAATTAGACTTAACAAAAAAGCTTTGAAAATTTCATCAATGCACAAAATTTCAAAAATGACTGATTGTGAAGTTGCAATTTTAACTAAAACATCAAACTCTGCACTTTATTCAAAGGAATGGAAAGAGCTTAGAAAAAATGTTTTATCTGTATATGGGTATAAATGTATGAAATGTGGAGTATGTGCATCTAATACTATAAAAATAAATGTTGATCATATAAAACCTCGTAAATTTTATCCTGAATTAACGTTTGAATTTACAAATTTACAAGTTCTATGTTCAAAATGTAACAAAATAAAAGGTAACAAGAATTGCAATGATTATAGACCTAAACCCTTGTATTGTTATCGACCAAAGGAATAGAATGAACTGGATTATCAATAATTTATGTGTGTTCGTTTTCATCAGCTACATCATCATAGTTTTAAGTATGATTGGCTACATATTTTATGACTACTACACGAAGAATCGCAGCGTTGGATTAACGGTGAAGCAGTCAGCATTAGAGGCATTTAGGAGTTTGATATGAGTAATGATTCATACATTCATGATTATGGTGATGATCGGGAATTGCAACTTAACCATGAAGAATATGAATGCTGGCTACATAACCAGAAAGAACAACAGGAATATCAGCAATACTTAGAAGCATTAGCAAAAGGTGAACATCATGAATGAATTATTAGAAGCACTTAAAAGACCGTTCCCAGTGAAGTCAATTAGCTGGCGTGTAGGTGCAACCAGCAAAGATAAATCAAAAGGTATTGCACTAGCTTATATTGACGCGCGTGATGTGATGGCTAGGCTTGATGATGTGTTCGGTATGAACTGGCAATGCAGATACAGCCATGCAGATAATAAGACCATTTGCGAGATTATCGTATTGGTTGATGGCACTTGGATTACACGCTCTAATGGTGCAGGTGATAGCGATATAGAAGCAGAAAAAGGGGCGATTAGTGATGCGTTTAAACGTGCTGCTGTCATGTTTGGCATAGGTCGCTATCTTTATCAACTCCCTAATGTATGGGTTGCACTAGATGAGTATAAGCACATTAAAGAAACACCTGCATTACCTGCATGGGCAACACCGGAAGGCTATGACTCAATCATGGCAAAACGTAAAGAAAAACTAACGCCAATAGATAAGGCGGCATAACATGGCATCAGTGAATAAAGTGATTTTGGTAGGCAATTTAGGGCGCGACCCGGAAGTGCGCTACATGCCTAATGGCGAGGCAGTATGTAATTTTAGTATTGCAACGACTGACAGCTGGAAAGACAAATCAGGCGCGAAGCAGGAGCGTACCGAGTGGCACAATATTGTGATGTACCGCAAGCTTGCAGAAATTGCCGGAGAGTATCTCAAAAAAGGCCGTCCGGTATATGTTGAAGGCCGCTTGCAAACGCGCAAATGGCAAACCAAGGAAGGCCAGGACCGCTATACCACGGAAATTATCGCTGACCAGATGCAAATGTTGGGTGGTCGTGACAGCGCCGGGTCAAATGCCAGCTATGATGGCGGTATGGATCAGGGCGGAGGTGATAGCGATTACAATCAAGCGCCACCAAGTCAGGGTCAAGCACGACCAGCACCGGCACAAGCTGCGGCTAAACCTGCAGCAGGCGGGTCTGGGTTTGATTATTTTGAGGACGATATTCAGTTTTAACTACAACATTTACAAAGGACATTGATATGATTGATAATTACGACAACATAGAAAAGATGGCGGAGTATGGTCGTATTTGCGCCAAGAACAAAGCTATACGAGAAGCTAAAGAGGCTATTAGAGATATTGCTGTGGCACTTGGCAATGCAAACAATGTTGTAGCAGTTAGCAATCTTGGGGAAGCTATTAATGTACATATTGATAATCTTATTGAAGCGACGAAGCTGTAATATCTAGAACATCAAAGTGTAGCCTAACGTTTGAATTGTGGGGCGCGAAGCGTCCCATACCAATGCAGGGTTAGCCACGATCTAAAGGAGACTTAAATGAAACTTGAACAAAAAGCAAAATTTCAACCTATAACCATTACTCTTGAAACAGAAGAAGATGCGACAGCGTTTTGGGATTTAATACGGTTTTGCAATAGCAAACGACCAGCTAAATTAAAAGAACTGGCAACGAAGATAAGCGACTGGTTTAGCAATAGTGCGCAATTAGGTGTCTAACGTCTGAGGTAACCGGCCTTCGCGCTTTTTGCGAAGGTCCGGTTCACCGATGGGTTGGGCCTCAGTTGGTTACGAAGAAAGGACAAAAGCATGATTAAGTACAGGACAAGATTCGACAAGATAGAGGCGCTGGAAGTCGATCGCGAAACAGACAAACAGGTTGTGCTACCGGCGCGAAATGGATTTCGGAGTAGTAGGGAAAACAAGGTTTCGGACTGGAGTAACTGGCACGACACATGGGAAGCCGCACACTCGTTTTTGATCGCAGAAGCAGAGCGGGACGTTGCCTCGTTGCGCATGCGGCTGGAACAGGCGAAAGGCAAGCTCGGGAACATCAAGGGAATGAGGCCCAACGTTTGACATAAGGGGCTTCATAGAAGTCCCGCTTGATGGATGGGTTAGCAGTAACAATATTGAGAGGACTATTATGACTGAAATTTACGCTGCTGTTTATAACGACTGCATACATGAAAGCGCTTTTGCGACACTAAGCTTGCATAAAACAGAAGCTGGTGCAGAGCTTGCCATAGAAAGACACAAACAAGAAGAAGCTCGGCTTGCTGAAAAAGCTGAAACGGAAATACAAAACTGGCAAATGTGGGCTGTATTTAAACATGAGCTATTAGATTGACTGCTAACGTCTGAGGTAACCGGCAGACCTGAGCTCAGCGTAGGGCTGTCCGGTTGACCGAATGGTTATGGGCCGTGCGCCCCGGAAAGGAAACGAAGTGAAGGACGAGAAGATTAAGGCGTACATCACTCAGTACGCGCTGACAAAGGGGGTCATCGCCGTAGATGCGGAGTTGTGCAGTGAAACGATGATTTCCTATGGGAATGTCGGGTACGGCAGCCAATACGCACACGGTAACGACTGGCACCTGACGCCGGAAGCAGCGCTTGCCAGGGCAGAGGAAATGCGCAAGGCGAAGATTGTGTCTCTGCGCAAGAGCATCGCAAAGATGGAGGCGCTGACATTCGAGGCCCCTAACGTCTAAATTAACCGGCTCGCGGCGCTTTTCCGCGAGTCCGGGTTCAATGCGGGGTTAGCCCGCAGAAAGGTTGAAGATGCAAGACATTCGATGGCTCGATATACCCGCAGGCGACCGAGAGGTTTCAAAACATCCTGCGGCCTTCTTTATTGATATGCAGCAACACTCACGATTTCGGGTTCTCCAAGTGAGGTTTGAGGATGGCGTCTGGTGCGATGTTCCAATAGTGGATTTTGTGCGGGCTAACGCCGCCTTAACGCGACGCCCGTAAGGGCGGTCGCCGTTGAAGGCACTGTTATACGTGGAGAAGAAAATGAAGCTAAGTAATTTTGAACGGACAAAAACCAAAGGGAGAACCGCTATTGACTTGGAGTATTTCGCCGATGTTGATGTAACAACAGAAACCGGATTTTTGTGGTGGAAGAAAAGCGAAACGACAAGGCGCGAGATTCGCCGTGAGTATTGCGGAAGTTGGCACTTTACGAGTGATGGAAAATTTACGCCGGGGACGCAGGCCGAAGAACTAGCTCGGTCGTGGAAAGCGCTGACAGGGCAAGACGTATAACTAACATTAGCCACATGACGTATTTTATTTTTAATTGGTCAGGTGTGTTTTTAAATATTAAGTTATTGATTATATGGAGTATATTATGAGTTACGAGTCATGGCGAATTAGTTTTCAGAATGCAGAATCGGCAGCAAAGTCGGCGTATATAGAACTCGAAAGTTTAAAATCTCAATATGAGACATTAAAGCCGGAAATTAAGTGTAAATTAACTCAGAAAACACAATTTGCGAGTGACGATGTTTTGGAGCGCATGGAACTCCTACAAGAATGCCTATTACTATCACAATTCGAGAATAATAATTTTAGAGCGGCAATAAATCGTATCGAGTTTGAGTATGACTATACGCTAGATGATGATTTTAATGCGGCTCTAAAAGATGCAATGACTTTAACTTATCCAACACTAGACGATCTTAATGCTTATGTTGAGAGTGAGATTGAGAGAAGGTTAGGTGAGCCAGTAGCAATAGGAATGCTTAAAAATAATGGCGACTATGGGATTATGTGGAAACAAACCATTGAATGCACTACACCTCTATATGCACTAAGAAAGGCTGAATGATGAACATTCCGGGATGGGTAGTAATCGCTGCATACAGTTTTGGGATTGTAATGGGGCTATGGTTGGGCTGGTTCATATGGCGCGAACCTAAACTTAAATACAAGGAGGAGGCTAAAAAATGAACCAACAAGACAAAATTGAGATAAGCAATGGAGTGGCAGAAAAGTACGGTATTGATGCTTCCGTAGAAGTTACCGATATTGTAGGAGGCACTTATACAATTTGGCTAGCCGATGACGATGCCAGATGTTTTAGACTTTTCATCGATAAACATTTATTAATTGATTCTAATGGTTCATTTGCAACAGCATCGGGGGATGGAGCCAGCGTTATAGCATACGCGGAAGATCATCGAGATAAATACGAGGCGGCCAGAGTTGCAATTTTAAAATGCTTAGAGGGAATGAAAGGTTGATATGACAGGCAAGATACTTAAATTGGCTAAATTGTGTGGTGCAGTTGAGTACGAGTATAACAAAAATGTGTATGAGCAAGGGCATGAGTACACATTCACTAAAACACAACTTGAAACCTTCGTAAATCTAATCAGGGCTGATGAAAAAGAACAGTGTGCGAAGATTGCAGAAACATGTATCGAAAATAAAGCAGCTATAGCACATGCTATTAGAGCGAGGGGTAAGTAAATGGATATTGTAGATAAGGTTAAGTATGGAACTAATACGCGCAAATGGAAATGATTATAAAAATACAATTTGTAAATATATCATGTTCAATATGTTTATATTTTCACGTTTCGTAAACATATCATTCGCACCCATAAATCTGACATTGCTTATTATACAAGTTATACAGCGCCTCGTAATCATAATCAGTGACTTTGCAAGCATCTACAACTGTCGCAAGGGTCTCGTTGCAGTTCCCGCTGGGGTTGGAAGTTCCGCTGGTATTTTCTGCCACTTTGGACACGTTAATGCTACTGGTTGAGTTCCGCAAGCTGACAGCATCACGGTAAATATTAATATCATTGCTAATTTCATTGATTGATCCTTTCAGTTTATCCTCTACACGTTTACGGTCTAGCTTTGCGTCTGCTAATTGCTGTGTGTGAATTGCAACAATTTCTGTTACAGTTGTTTCAGCTTGCTTACGTAAAATATCATTTTTAATCTGCTGCTCTTTTGCTTGCTGTGCTATTTCTGCTTTATATGCCTGAAAAGCCACTTTTTCGTGCTCATAGCGCGTTTTATAGTAAAAGATAGCCAATACCATTGCCAGAATAATAAAAACCTTGTAATTCTCAATAATTAAGTTTAGCAGAGCGCTTAAAATTGATTTAATGCGTAATATCCATAAAATTATCATAATATTCTCAGGGGAGGAAAGTACGTCTGCCAGATAACGGCTTTTTAGTAGCAAGGTGCGTCCATGTAAGGGTCGAGATTGGTGCTTCACGATATAAATCGTATTTAACAAGTACATCAGGATTTGCATCAATCCAGTTATCCAGTTCATTATGAATATCGTAAATATCTACCGCCATGCCTAACTTATGACTGGAATATGGCGCACCGATAGGACAGGATTGCGGCCTGAATCCACCATAAGTCTCACCTGATATTTGCGAACCTGTCTTTGGATTGATTTCTATAACATGACCATCAGCAACATATTCATCAATCAACCTGTTTGCACGGTCTAATAATATCTCTGCTGCACGTTGGCAAGCGCCATTCCAGTCTAAACTGTTTTTATGTACGCCTACATATTCATCAATGGTAATCATTTATCAATAATCCTTCTTTTTGGTTTTGAGCAATAAGCTGTACACAGATTAACCACGAAATAGATCACGATACCAATAACAATTAAAGGTGTATGATGATGGTCGTATTCTGCCAAAGCGCCAACCGCGATAAATCCTATGCCTAGCTTTTTAAGTATATTGTCAGTGTTTATTTTCAGTGACAATTCAACTGCGATACATAATGCAAACAAAAATAAATAAATCATTATTCACCTAGCCATTTCCTGCGGATTGCAGACAACACAAGGGGAACCTGTATCACTATATTCGTTACCAATGCCATGCCAATCAAACCAACGGTCATTTTTATAGAATCGGCAATAAGCGAATCTGCTGATATATCTGAATACTCAATAGCCCCACCACCGATATAATGGGCAATGGCAATTCCGGCAAAGAATACGCCGAATATCTCAATCTTTCGCATATTTGCCGTTTTTTCACGGCTGACATACAGTGACAATGCTGAACCGATAGCAGCAGGAACATGCGCTACTATCCACCCCTTGATGACAATTAAAGATTCCAACATCCACTCCTAAAAATGAAAAAACCGCCGAAGCGGTCTATTTTGTTAGTTACATTTAAAACCCTAGCGATGTAATACAATTAGCCCACAAGTTTCCAATACTCTGCAATTGCGTTCCGAAAAACTCATTATCAGTATTTACAGCAGGGTTTCTCACTGTGTCTGTATCAGGCCCCTGATAAACATGAGACCATTTATCAATCACCTGTTGTTGAGCTGCGCGGATAGGTGCATAACCACCATTAATGGAGTTTTTAGCAATAATCCATGGCGTAACTGTTACTTGTCTTAAACTAGATATACAAGCATCCATATTAGCATAACTTGTAGCTTGACTAATGCCATTGACAGCATCCGACTCACCTTGAAACCATAGAATTGCTTTTGGTTTATAAATCGCCCACGCATCAAAAACCCGCAGTATATAATTATTCACCCAATCTGTGGTTGACGTGTTACCTTGGGCCACATTAACAAACATTACAGGATAGTTTCTGTTTAATGTGATTCCGCAATATAACCAGCAGATGCCACCAACATAAACACCATTGGCAACATCTGCAATTAAAGGTTCCACAGCAGGGTCTCTAAATGCGTAGAATCCATGTCGGTAATAGTCGGATAGAATTACCTTACCTTGTGCTGGAACAGGTGCAGTAAATGTATATGGCTGCAATGGAGAAACGCCATTTGATTGACCTGCAACTAGAAACACATCACCAACACCAACCTTGATTAAATCACCTTCAACGCCATTGGTGACAAGTACCGCATCATACCATCCTGCCGCCAATGTAAAGTCTCCTGATGCGCTTTCTGCAACCGTTGCAGTTCCATTCTTGATGCGAACAAGATTTGCATCACCGCGCCATTCAACCTTGAATGTTGCGTTACCAGAAGCAGATGATTTCTGAAATACCTGATTAGGTTTTGGTGCTGAAATAATGGCTGGCAATGTTCCTATAGTTGGGGGAGTTGCATCAATCGCATCACACTCCAACAAGACATTATCCATATTAGCTTTTGTCTGATTAGCCAGTTGACGGATAGCAAGTGTTCCCATTACGCCACCTGCCAATCAAAGTATAAAGTTTCTTCTTTTTTCATTCATAGCTCCATTCTACATTTTTTTTATGGCAAGTATTCTTTAATAGTGATAACCCTAACGTTAGCTATATTCTCTACTCATAATGTTTTAAACTCATCGCGTAATGCATGAGTTTGAGCGTTAAGTATAGCCAGATAAACCGCATCACCTTCCGATAACGGTCTAATCTTCTTTTGGTCTAGTGCTGATAACTCTGCGTAGATGGCTTGTTTCCGTTGGGCGTTTAATTCGGCTTGAGTTGGCAAAAGTAAAGTATCAGCTTCGGCTTGAGTAATCTCAACGCATCCATCAGGTAGAAAATGAAGTGCTTTACCATTATCATCATCGTGAATGTTGTTGTTTAAATCTTTGTGTAGTGCCATTTTATATCCTTATCTAAGCTCTTTCCAAAAAGATAGTGTTCCTGCTGAATTTGTTATAGAGTACGCCATGTTAGGAGGGACTATAAGGGTAATGCAAGGGTATATAGAATAAGCACCAAAAGTCATTTGAAGTGCTATAACCCCATTGAGTAATCCAGATACATCAGCGCTGCTGCTGTTACCGAATTTAATATAAACAGTTATCGTCTTTCCTGTAGTATTATAATATGTCGTTGAGAGTGCCCTGCTTGCAGTTACATCTTGCAGTGTCTGCCCATAGCCAAAGCTGGACATAGCTGCTAAAGCTTGACCGCCATAACCTTGAATAGTGCTAGGCGCTGTTGCCCATGTTCCTGCTGTTGCCTGTGTACTTTCTACATAACCAACTACTCGATAAGGAACATTAGTTCTTGCAGTTGTTGAGTATATTACATTTGCACTATCTGCCGCACCTGCTCCACCCTCTGCCGTTGTACTAATCAGTCCTGTTTCAGTTAGGTCATTACCACCAGAGATATTAACTACTGCAAGTTCTACTGTTCCGGCATTATCAATAGCGAGTACGGCAAGTCTATTCTGTATCGTGCTAACAGTGCCTAATGTAGAACCGCTTGAAACAACTACTGATATTGCAGCAGCAATGGTGCGAGTATTTACCGTTCCACTTCCTAATGTTGCAGAGCGAAAATCAAGTGATGTAGGATTTAAGGTGATAGTTAAAGCATTTGCGGAAACTGATGCTGTAATAGGCTGTATTTTACTATTATCACCAACCCCTGTTATTGGAGAAGTTAATCCAGTTAATGAAGTAATATCAGAATTAGCGCCTGATTTAGCAATGGTTTTAGGGTATGAAACATTTGTTGCCGTGAGCAATCCTAAATATACCGCACTTAATCCAGCATCCAATGCACCAGAATCAAGAACCACGGTTACAGTAGTTAATGTTGTATAAGCTGAAACTGAAATATAACCATAAACTGTACCAGCAGTAACTGAAAATTTAACCCTGCGGTTAACTTCAAATGCGCTGGTCTGGTCACCTACCAATGTGAATTGTGTAGCACTTACATAAGTTGGTGTTAATCCTGAAACAACCCATTGATCAATAGTAGTAGAGCTATCGTTAATACCTGTAATATTATCAATGGTACGAATCGGTGACGTTGGCGGATCTGTATCGGTAGATGGTGAAAATACAAACTTGTAAGATAAGCCAGACGTCAACCAGATAGGGCTTGCAGGTTCACCACGTGCATTCAGTACAATAGGGTTGGCTTGCGGAGTTACACCTGTTGAATCGGTATAAGTCGTTAACTTTGTGCTACTGCCGGCTGCGTAACTAAAGAGAAGTCCGCCTGATGCTGGTAGGCCATTAATAAATTGTTCGTTATTGAACACAGGGGCTAGACGCACACTCATAAGCTACTCCAAATAAAAAAACTGCACACTTGCAGTTTATTGTGTTAAATTTATATTTATGGAAATTACAGATTACATGCTTTTGAAAGCTGGAATAATCGTTGCATTAGCATTCTTGGCAGGATTATTTGGTTATTTAAAATAATCACTGATTGGCTAATATTGGCAAAGTTGAAGTTAATATTTTCAGTTCTTCTGCCGTCAATTTTGGTGAATTTAATTTACCTAATGCAGCCTTTTTAGCTAGCTCAGAATTTAATGCAGTATTAATTCCACGTCCAACAGCCGCCCCACCTACTAATGCAGGAATGCCGCCAGCGTATCCAGCAAGTCCGCCAACAACTGCTCTTTGTGCAGCCCCGTGCTGACCTTCTCTTGCTTTTAAGAATTGCGCGGAAATGTCTGCTAGGTCTTGCAATTCAGGATTTCTAATCCCTTTCATGTTGGCTAATCTTGCAATAGATATTCCACCCTCCGCCCCATTTTGAGCTATTCCTTCTAAATCAAGCATTGTTCCGTAATGTTTACGGACTTCTGCAAAATCTTTAGCACCTTTCTCACCAAGGCTGCGATCTAAAGCATTCATTAAATCTTTCTTTAGTTCCCTGGCATGAAAAGCATCATTACCTTTACCGTTGCCAATTCTATCCAGTGTCTTTTTGATGTTATATGCAGCCTGTCCATCAATAACACCGTCTTTTAATTTACTTGTTATATTGTTTATTTGCTTATCAATACGGGTAAGCTCATCCCCGACTAAATCATCAACAGCGTTTTGTCTTGTTCTTGCTAGATCATCTAAAAATTGAGCATCAACTTTTACAGCGTTGTTTTTTAATGTGTTATCAAATTTATGACCTAGCTCATTGCTGGCTTTACGTAATGACATAGTTACATTATCGCTATTCTGACCGAATGTATTTGATAGAGCCTTGTTAAGTTGACTTTCAAATTTTTGCTCAGTTGCAGCTCTGCCGCTGAATGGTACATAATTTAATGTAGATGCAACAGCATTTAAATGCTTGCTATTAGTCAATCTATCGGCTGGTATATCTATCCCAAGATTCTTGGCTTTTTCTGCCAATTGTATAATTTTAGGTGAAGCTTCTGGCACTATTGAGTTATATATGCCAGTTCCTACATTGCCAGCAACTTTAGCTGCAACTGGAAGCGCACCTCCAACTATAGCCCCTGTTTTTACGTCATTAGGATTAACCAATCCAGCCGTAGTTGCACCGCTCACAGCACCGCCACCAGCACGCAATAAGAATTGCTTGATAACTTCGGACGCATTCTTTGCTTTTGGTAAATCTAATGCCATGCCGCCAGATTTTATAGAATTGCCTAGTGCAGTTCCGCCAAGCAATTTCCCCCCGCCTATAACTCCACCAATATCATAGGTTCCTGCTATCTCTGCGCCTAATTTACCTAACCCAAATTCATTGCTATCAGTATCTGCTCCCATTCCTTTTAAAGCCATTGTCATGTCATTTCTACGCTGTTCATTATCTTTCATAGACAGAAAGTCATCTCCGCGTAATTTCTGATTAATCATGTCAGCAGGGAGTAATATTGTAGAACCTATAGAGCCAGCACCGCGGATGCCACCAAATCCAATATTTGCATAATCTTTTACTTTGTTAGCCGCAAAAGTTAATGCTTGTTTACCTAATGATGGCGACTCTTCATTTATTGGTTGATTTACTTGTTGTGCATTTTCTATAGGCGCATCTTTCCATGATGCCGTAGATGATTCCTGCTCTAAAGGCGCATCTTGCCATCCCATTATGGTTTTATCCTTGTGGTACCGTCTGGAGCTACAAATCTAGTGCCGGAAGGTAATTTGTTATAGTCATTATCTGATTTAATAGGAACTGCAATTTTACCGGATACTTTATTTGGCATTTTTGAATTATTTGGAATTATTTGATTTACCTCATAAGGCTTATCATTGCCTCTTACCTTATCCGCAGACGTACCTCCAACATCACCCATAATTCTATTAAGTTCATCAGCTTGTGATTTTAAAGCCTTATTACTTGTTATTGCGCCTGTAAGTGACCTAGGGTCTGTAACTACACTAGTCAGTATTTCAAGGTCTGGACCATTAATTACGCCTAAATTATAAGCCTCTTTGGCTTGCAACATCATGTTGTTATATTTAACGCCCATAGCAGCCCTCGCATCAGGGCTAAGGGTATCCATTGCTTTCCAATTATCTAGTTGTGACGTGTATTCGTTTATTGCATTTTTAAGGTTTTTAGTGCCTACAATCTGCCTTTGCTGCGCCTCTGGTAATTTCGCTGTAAATGGTGTTCCTTCTTGAGTTACAGGTCTTGCTATTCCTGTGCGAGTATCAACTATAACGCCTCTTTCTGAATCGTATGTGCCTTTTTCTAGCTTATCTATACTATTCTTTTCTCTAGATCGAGCATCAGTCAAATTCTGACCGCGCATAGTCACCCCACGATTAAGCGCACCTTCTTTAATGGCACGTTCATTAGACATGACCGCATCAGGCGTTGCTTGCATCTGTGTACGTCCAGTTTCAACAACTTTACCTGTTAATGGTTCAACCATCTGTTGTACGTTAAATTGACCTGTATTGATGTTTTGCAACTTGCCTAGCATCTGCTCTGCTGATAAAGCATGTCCACCAGCCCATTTACGCAAAGCATCAGGATTATCACCGATTGCCTGAATATTTTGCAACTCACCTGTCACGTCTTGCCCAGTCAATTCACCGAAGCGTTTAGTCGTATAGATGGCGGTGTCAAGCGTAGGATTAGCAAGCACAGATTTTGCACTGTCACCTTGTAATTTAAGTATGCTTGCAGCATTATCCAGTTGAGATTTTGTATCTTCTCTCTTTGATTTTGATTGTGCAATATCCTGCTCATTAAAAGCCTTTTGAGCTTCTAATGCCTTCATTGGATTTGTCTTGTACAAGTTGGCGAATAATGTCTTTCTATCAAGCGTTCCTTCCGGGCTGATTGATTGAGCATAAGCACCTTTTAGCGCTTCTTCATCGGCAAGTTCTTTTTGAGCTTTCTGCATTTGCATACCAAGATACTGGTTATGAATACGCTGCGCATTAGCTTGGTCGGCAGCACCATAAATCTGTGCAAGATTCACTGGTTGCATGTTTGTAATTGGGGAGAAGTCTATTGGCATGATTTTATTTTCCTAAGACATTGCGTACCATGGGATTGAACCTGCTGAATTATTGTAATTAGGCAGGTAACTATTACTTACAACAGGAGCATTGGCTGGTTGTTGTTGTGTACGTTGATTATACAGGTAATTACCTATGCCGCCATTGATGGCGTTCCCCCATGCAGCGCCGCTTGCTACTGCTGCATTACCTTGGTTAGTTCCGTTAGCCATTGTATTGTTAGACTGCCCAGAAACTAGATTGGTATTGTTCCCGGCCAATCCGTTTACCGCACTCAATCCCTGCCCAGCAGTGCCAGATAGCATATTATACACATTAAGCTTATTCTGGTTGAATCTATCACTTGCACCGCTTGCTTTCGTTGTCCCGTAATCGTTAGCGTAACGTGTCAGCGCCTTTAATGTAGCACCAGAACCAAGACCACCAGCCGCCGCCGCTTGCCTGTTTAGCCCTTTAACGCCTTCATTCAATCCAAATTCAAGGCCTTTGTTATAGACAACATCTTTATTTAAATCTGCTTCTGTAAAGCCATTTAATAAGCCGCCATATTCTTGGCCTGTATAATCATTAAGAGTTCTGAATCCATGGTTTGATAGATCGTCATTTTGATACAATCTATCTGGGCCAAGATTTGGCGCTCTGCCACCTTGAATGCTTTTTAAATAATCGTTATATTGTAGATTGGTATCATTTCTTTGACCTCCACTACCTTGATACCAACTCGGGGCGTAATCCGAGTTGTAATTAGCAAAATCATTAACACTATATTTGTCTGTCTTTGATCCAATGCCAAGCAGATATGAAAGCTTTGCAGATGCCCCCTCTCCCAAATCTGTATAAGGACGGTATGACCCGGTGTTAGTTAGCATCTGGGCTTGCAACATGTCATTGCTTGCAGCAGTAGCTTTAGAGCTTGCTTTACCTGCGTCTTTTGCAGACTTACTGCTCATGGCACCTGAAATAACAGAACTAGCCACCATGGCTGCCCCTGTCCAATAGCATGTGCAGTATTCTATAAAGCTAAAAATAGATAACCATTTAAACATAATTGAAATCTTCTTTCTTCATTTCTAAGTTAATCAGTTTTTCACTTTCAGACACTATCTTCCATCCTGTTCTTAATTCAAATTCAAGTAATTCAGGTTTTTTAAGAATTGATGTTTTTATCACTGAATATTTACTAAACAAATACTTTGTTACTTCCCTGAATGGCTTTCTTAAAAACACTCTCTTGCGGTAATTTTTCAGGATATGCATGTGTATTTCATCGCCATCAGCCAAAATAACACCCCATTCATACATCCATACTTTTGAATGGGTTATTACTTTTAAATAATCTTCAACTGCTACGCAATTGTCAACATCGTGCATATCCTGTGCTATGGTAAGATAATCAAGCTGCTGTGCCATCAGCCTTTACCCATCCAGCCGTTTTATACCATATAGGCATACCTAAGGTAGTATCGAAATAGAACCTTCCTGTAAAAAGGCTTCTTGTTGGCCTTTGCGCTGTTGTTCCACTTTGTTGAGTATAGAATATACCATCATATACAGAGCTAAAAAACTGCTTCCATGCCGGGTCTATAACACCGTCATTATTATTATCCATTGTCTGCTGGTTTGGTACTGGACTGATTATCATGATTTACCTAACCTCATGCTCGCAGTCGCTCCAAAAATAACACGCTTCACTGGGTCTGTAATCCTGAACTTGAATACCCAGTCACGCGATATTCCCAATCTACGCCAGATAGCACGATATTTATAATTACCAATCGCTCCCATGCTTACCCATTGCTCTATACCGTATTCATGCCCACCATCTTTTGATACTGCCAGCATTATCTGTGGATTAGAACCTTGTCCAGTTGCCGCTCCCACGCCAGCTTCCAAATCCAACTGTAAACTATCAATCACAAGCCTTTTGTCATCTTGGTAGATATGCCTTGAAATAATCTCAAAAGTAATCGGGTCGCCATTATCCGTATAACTTAATGGGTTCAATCTATATAGATTGCCATTTGAATAATCGGTTACGATTGTTTTTTCAAGATAGTTAATATTGATACTTGTGCGATGCCTGTTTAGGTTGTAGCTGGATAATTTAGACCATACTTGAGAAAGTCCATCATATAACCATGTGGCATCACCTGTTGGGAAGCTTATTTCAAGCATTGGGTGCCCGCCAAGCATATAACTGTATGCTGTTGCGTCTGATACCGCAGAATAGTTGTTAATGATAAATTCAAGTTCAGGTGTGGATATTCTAACCGGAGTGTAACCGTTCATTCTCGCCACAATTACCTGCCCCATACGGTTTTTTGCAAGGAAAACAAGCGAATTGTCATATTTTATTACAGTATTTACAGCCGCGCATCCCCATTCCGTAGCACCACCTGATACACGACCAAACGGGAAGTCTGTAGCCCCATTATTAGTCCAAAACTCAGTCGATACCGTACCGAACAGGTATAGGTTTGAATTGTCACTGATCGCAATCACTAGATTATCAGGATTTGATTCAGCTGACGCATAATCAAGCGCATCCCACGTTAACCCGTCATTCAAAGCTGAAACTTGGAATCTTTGCGTACCGGGGATTACGGTAATGAAATAACCATCTTGCCACGTAACAGTAGCAGCTCCCAAGAATCCAGCGCTGGTAATATTGGTAAATGCCAATGTAGAGTAATTATAGACATAACCACCCGTTAAAGTGCCATCGGTAAGCATTAACTGTGATCCATTATCAGCAATATATACCCGCCCTGATGTGGTTCCTATTGTGCCCCTTATAATTTTAACACCAGCATTGTTCACTTCATAGAATGTGCCACGATGGACCGCGTAAATATAATCACCACGCTGATAGATGCCGCGTACAGGGGTATCACCAAATGATGTAAACAAATCCAGTCCCGGCGTTCCGTAAACCGCTACAACAGACCTATCATCACCTGGCTGAACTTCTAAATAACAGTTCAATCTTTCCTGTGCGGTTACATTGAATGATTTACCATATTGACCGATGCCAAAAAGTTTAATCGCTTGCATCAGTAACTCCAAGCACCATAACCATAAGGTACTCTACCATTAATCAATCCTACTTCTGTTTTTAATACCAGATCAGGAATATTGCGTTCACGTACCATCGCCAATGATGAAACTGCAAGCTCTGCTGCTTCCGATGTTAAAGTCATACCATAACGTGGTGCAAGAAATTTAGCCAGATTATGCACGATTGCCATTTCATACCCGGGCGGGAATGTTAAATCATTAACCAATGAGGTGAATTGTGTTAATTGCACCCATGTATCAAAATACAATGTCATGTTGGCTTGCGGCGCACCGTAAATATAAATGGTGCCTAATGGAAAGCCTTTATCGTAATAGAAATATTGCGGGAACCCTTGATTGTTTTTGTATGGTACGGAATCATAATCCTGACTGCTTATCTTCTGCATCGGATAATCAATGTTATTAAGGCGAATATAAGCATAGTCGATAGTAACAGGTCGTGGAATGTTTATAACGCCACCTGCGCCTATTGTGTACGATATAACGCCATTACTTAACGGTGCATTGTTATTAATAACTGTATAAGCAAAGGTTCTGTCATTCGCCCATAGCGCAAGCATGTTATTTAATGCTTTTAAACCTGATGCAGATTCGCTTGATGATGGAGTTTCATTCTGTGCGATAACGCCAACTACTCCCATTGCATCTTTGATTATATCCAATGCGGTTGTCATGATTTCTCCTAATTAGCTTTATTCTGCCCTCTCTTGTGAAAAGGGCAGTAAAAGCAAACTATTAAGCGTAAAGCTGAACTACACAACCGACAGCAGTTGTGTTGGTTGTTGGAACTGTAATAGTTGCAGGTACAGTACCGAATACACCAGCGATTGCAGAAGTAAGCACGTTAACACCGTTAGCAGCAACCAGCTTGTTAGAAGTTGCAGTTGTTCCATTAGACTGCACAGCTACAAAATAGCGGCCGGGGGCTAACGTTACAGGGGTTAAGAAGTCACGGTTCTGAAAGGTTGATGCAGTAGCTGATAACGTACCAGCTACGGCAGAATTGGCTAATAGTTTGCCATCAGAACCGTACAAGGCCACAAGCATGTTATCGGTACCAACAACTGTTCCGTTAAGCACACCAGCGCCTTTCCATGTGCCCCAATATGGTACATAAATTTCTGTTACGTTCAAAGTGCCTGCTACGTGTACAGAAGATGCGCCAACTGCGGTTAATGCCGCACTTCCCAATGGAATAACCGGCAGGATTGATGGGCCTTGTGGATATGTTGGGGTAGATTGCCCATATTGCTGGATAGATGCAATGTTACCGTTTTGGGTAACGGTCTGATCAGGGCCGCCAAAAACAGCAGGCACTGCTGTGGTTAATGAAGCGGTCGCATAGCCTTGTGCAATCAATGCAGATTCTGTTGCATCTGGCAAAGTTACAACAGCACCAGTGGCGTATGTACTGTATGGTCGTAAAAGTGTTACTGACATGATATTTTCCTTTATTTTAGAAAGGGGATTGCTCCCCTATTGTTTACACAGTTAGGTAGCGAGTTGATAGTTCTGGATATGTTGCAGCCCAGCCGAATAACACGTCAATACGCATTAAGCTATTATCGTTGATGAAGTCATAACCGTCAGTAACCTTAACAGTAAAGCCATTGCGTGATTCTTGGTGAGCGCGAGCGCCAGTACCGGCAGGTGGCATTTCCATCGGAACCATAGCCAAAGTGAACGCATCTTTATGGAATGCGATATTAGATTGGTATGATGTGGAAGCCGCACCTTTAATCACATAAGGCTGACCGTTTGTAGGTGATGCAGTTACGTTTTGGAACGCGCCGCTTGTCACCAATGCAGGGCTTACCGGAATTGTCGTTGCACCCAAAGCCACATCGGCAGTAACAATGAAGTCTGCCAATACTCCTGTTGATTGACGGGTTTGCGGGTTAACAGCATAAACGCCCGGCAATGTAATTGCAGTACCGCGAGTCAATGTACCACCCGCAACTGCTACTACGGTGATGTTTGAACCTATGATATTTGCAGCATTGATATTGGTTGCAGTAGCTGCACCTAAGGTTAATGTTGAAACGTTCTGGTCCATGCCGATCACAAAACCAAGTGAATCAACCATCATACCGTTACCGTATTGCTTGCTGATTTTCTCTTGAGAATTGAAAAGACCTGCCAAGCCAGCAACAGAGGCACCGTTAAGACCCGGACCCATGATAAATGCTTTTTCACCGCGATTTGTCGGTGCTGCCATTTCATTCAATCGGCGCATCGCATCAGTATAAACCTGTACTGCACCTAATTGGGTTGTAGGCAATGCACCTGTTACGTTCAGTGTATTGAAAGCTGCATACTTAGCCATTTCAAGACCTTGACGGTCAATCTCGTTAACTACTGTTGCCATTGCTGCTTGGATTTTGCTATCCAATGAATCTTCCGTAATGCCAACAGTGCGCTCAAAGCTGGTGAAGTTTAAATCTGTACCACCTTGAGTCAGTGTTAACGGAACGGTTGAATCGGTTGATGCCTGTGGAACAGACACGCGACCTGCACGCCATGTATAACGTGACGGACGTTTAATGTTAATGGTTGCGCCTGGGGCATAGCCACGTGACATATTTCCCGTGTACTCATCTTCCCAAGAGCGGTTTACATTTGACGCAAAAGAAAGGCTATTCTCTAAAATTGCCAGCGTTTTCTTTGCGATGATGCTTGAGGTGGCTAGAACGTTTGCCATGATTTAATTCCTTTATTTATCGGTTATTTAGGTATCGCGCACCACGTTTACGGTCATGCTCTAGCATTTCTTCGTAAGTCATATCTTCCAGCTTCTTGGTAAGGTTTCCCTTGCCTTCAATTGGCTTGATAGGCGATGGTGCACTTGATGTTTTTACTGGCGGTTTAGCAGACAATCTATCTTCTAATTTGCCTATTTCTTTTGCTTGTGCGTAAGCTGGTAGCTCAGCAATGCGTTTAGCTTCATCCTGATTCTTTGCAAGATGATAAACAATGTCAGAACCAATATCACTTTCTAAAATAGAAAGATATGCAGCACGTGAATATATATGCTTATCAGATTTAACCACATCCTCAAAGTCTTCATATTTACGCTCACCAGACTCAACAAGTTCTGCTTGTCGCTCACTTGCACGTTGCGCTTCGGATTTCTCACTTTCCTTTTGAATCTCAGCAGCTTTACGCTGTTCGATAGATGCAAGTTTCTGATCTACCTTCCAATCGGTTAAAGCTTCCTGATATTCAGAATAATCTGTGAAATCCTCGGGATTAGGTTTACCTTGTGCAGGTTCAGGTTTTGATTGTACTTCGCGCAGGACTTGGGCGCGTGTTTCTGCCTCAATCCGTTGCCGTTCCGCCTTACGTTCAAGCTTTGATATACGTTTTTGAACAATTTCATCAAGCTCTGCTTGTGTGAATGTCTTTTCAGCCGATTGTTCAGCGGGCTTCGCTGTTTCCTCTACCTGTTCAGTGATAGGTGACTGTTCGGCTGTTTTAATCTCTTCGCCTTGAGATGTTTCTACTGCTGCAACATCGCCATCACCAAAACTTAATTTAAAATTTAGGAAAGGTAATAACATTGCGATTAAATACTTACTCATTTTTCATCCTTAGAAATGAAAAAACCATCAATCAAGATGGTTTTGGCTCGGTTAAAGTCAGCCGATAGACTTACTGCTAAAATGCTGCTGTTACGTAAGCGCCTTCTTCCAGCGGCTCATATCTTATATAATGTTTCCATGTGCCAGTAGTTGAACCAACACCAATAACTGTTTTAATTACTCCTGACGGGCATCTAACTCCACGCGATGCTGTATTTATAGAAACACCATTTGCAGTTACAATAGGCCCCTCCGCTAATGTACTGACGGCAGATAGCGCAACAGTAGCACCAGCAGTTGCGCTTGCTAGTGATGTAGAGGCATTGCATATCGTTTGTGTAGCTCCGCGCGATGTAGTCACCGAGTATTGCAATGTACTAGCTGTGGCATTGTTATCTGTGTAGCATTCAGAAAGAAGGCTAAGTATCTGAATATCCCCGACAACGTTAAAAATAGTGTCACCATTAACCATTACTTTCGCAGTGGTTTGGGTTACATGGTCAGAAACGTTAATCCCTTGTGTAATGTCCATTATTTCTTCCCGTAATAAGTAACGTTAATAATTGCTCCAGCAACTTGTCCGATGAACTGTAATGAATTGATGTTGTTGGCATCATATTTAAGCGTAGCACCTACGGCTAAAGGCATACCGACTGCTGCGGTCGGTGCGGTACCGTCATCGCGCCATCTAACCGCCTGTGCTTCAATTGTAATCAAGGCATAAGCTGGTGTTGTATTGCTTGGTAGTGTTAATCCTGTTGCGGTGTTAACCGTTGCTTGCTGATAGCCTAAACTATCTGCTGTTCCTGAAAATGACATTATTGCATCCCTTCATTCATTGAATTTTCTTGAGGTTCTTCTGGTTGCATCATTGGTTCTTCTGGCTGTGCAATATGTCCAATCAAGTGAGCTACCGCTTCCTCTATGCTCTGTAATCTGTCAGGAGTGAACTCTGATTGTGCAGAATCAATCTCTACCTTGATTCGCTCAGTCTCAGCTCGGTAGGCTTCAATCTGTACACGTTTTGCTTCTAGTGCATTCTTGTTTTTCGTATCGTTGGCTTTTGATTCCAATACTTTGGCTTCCTGTTCAGCTTCACTCATAGCCTGATGTGCTGCTTCAAGTTGTTGCTGTAACTGCTGGATAAACTGGCTGGCCTGTTGTTTTACTTGTTGCACTTCTGGTGTCTCACCGTCTTTCTGTTCCTGCAATTGTGACGGCATCATCATCTTTTTTATACGGTCGCTGATTTCTTGTGCATAAGGCATATCCATAGACTTGAATAATAAATCTCCAATAATCGGCATCAAATCAGGACTTGACTGTACCAATTGCATCATGAAGTCAGCACCTTCCATGCGTTTTGTCGCATAGCTTGAGCCTGTTGTTATCGTTACATCGTATTTGCCAACGCCAAGATTATATATTTTCTTAATCTCGCCATTTTCATCACGTTGTTTAGTTACCGCACCTTGTTGGTCTGGATTTATCTGCACATAATCAGGAGTCCCATCATCCCCCAAGATACGCACAATCTGAGCCGTGTCATATATCACTGGAATCATGTCCATAATGATGCGTCCAGCGTGTCTGATAGATTTGCTTTGGTTATCAGGGAACTGGAATGTTGCCATGTCTCCCTGTTTTTGCTGCGCGTTCAAAGCCCTGCCAGACTTGGCGTTGCTATCCTGTCCGATAGAGGCTTGATACATGCCTAAAGCGGACTGAATGTCATGCTCAGATGTCTGCATGTCCTGAATAAGTCCAGTCGGAACACCTGAATAACCTTGACGCTGCGGAGCAGGGGCTAATGTTCCATTAATTGAAACAGGCTTGTAACGTAATACAGCACGATTCACACGATTAGAGCTAGCCCAGTCACCTTCGAAGCCTTCAATCTGCCCAGCAGCGGCAACATAAGGTGCTTTAGAGGCAAGCGATAAAGTCTCGACTACAGTTGAGCGTTGATAGTTGTACATGCGCTGTGCATCTTTGACACCGCGCACAATACCACGTAAATGCAGTTTACCGTCAATGTCAGTTTCGATTCCGATAACACGCACAACAGGAATATATTTCCCTGGGACTTCTGTTGATTCTAGTTCATCAGCACCAGTTACTTTGCACCATTTTACTTTTGACTTGAATCCGTCACGAGTCTTTAATATCTTTGGCGGCAGTTCTTTAGGTAAACTTTCCTCTGGCTCTAAATCATCAGTATCATCAATTGATTCTGGTTCACCTTCCGTATCGTACTCTTCTTTTTCTTCTGATTCTTTTTCAAGGTACTTTTCATCATACTCATCTTTGAAAATAGAGTTTCCATCTTCAAGTAGGTACAGTTTAGTCTGCACTTTCTCAATATAGAAGTATTCAGCAATACGGACATTATCCCTATCGTACCAATCATTATTACTATCACCTGTTGATGCATTCCATTCAGACACCTCAACATTAGGATACATTTCTTTAAACTCACTACGCTTGACCATCATCGTAATAAGGCATTCCTTCTGGTCTGAACCGTCAGGCTCTTTTGCATCAGGGTCAAAGTAAACAGTAAAACGATTGCGAATACGTGCAATACGAATCTCTTGCTGGAAGCTATCACCTACATATTCAGTGATAATACGGAAATATCCAGTGCCACTTGTTACAGCACCTTCACCAGCCCAATCATAGGCAATATCTGCCTTGCTTGCATCTTCAATGTGGCGGATGATTCCCTGATATATCTCTGCTACTTCAATATCGCCAGCATCATCAACAGGTCTAGCCTTGATTGATGGTCGATTCTGACGCATCTGGTTAACAATCTGGTTTTTATACTGATTCACCTTGTCAACAACTAGACAAGGCCTTGAACCTTGTGGGTCAGCTTCGCGGATTGCTTTAAGCTGCGGAGGCCATTGTTCAAGTAAGCCAGAGAATCTAATATCGTCCAGTTCTTCTTTACGCTGATCTGATTCATATACCTTTGCACGCTCATAGAATGCTTTGGCACGCTCAACAATGGTCATCTCAACAGTAGATTTATCTGTCTTTAATACTTTGCTCTTAGCCATTATCCAGCCCAGCCCATGTCACCATTATAATAGCTAACATGAACACTCGCTTCTTCATGTTTAATCACATTTTCAGCAAAGGTTAGACATAATGCATCTGCAACGTCTGGTGAACTTAATCCACGAGCTTTCATATCTTCCTTTTTCTCAATCTGAATTTGTTGTTTGGGTGTAAATCCATATTCTGTTGATTGCAGCTCTTCACATAGTTCATTATCATCTGGCAATTCTGCACCAGCTTTAATGAAATCCCTTGTCAATCCCCACATTTCAGCACGCTTGTTAAAGTATTTCTCGCAATCACTAGGCCTTGCACCAGCGTTAACTTCGATAATGGCAACACTCGGCCTTAACTGTTTTACCCTGTCAACAACGCCAGCACCAACGCCAACGCCATCAATAAATACAGCATCAGGCTTGAATTCGTCTATCTGTTCTACAACCTTGGATGCAAGCTGCATCAAGTCTAATCCGCGGTATTTGTTAGGCTGGTGAACCTTACGCCCTTGCCGCTTGATAATAACGCTTTGGTCATCGCCAAATCTTGCCACATCAACGCCTAATACTTTAGCTAAACCTTCATAACCTTCAGCTTTGTATTTTCTGCATTCTTCTACAATATCAGCACCGATGAACTGATTGGAACCAGCACGAGGAAATACACCACGAACACGAACGCGCACAAAGTCGCTATCTTCTCCGTAGTCATCAATCCATTGTTGTATCTGTTTGTTATTGGCTTGCTTCGCGCTTCTGCTGTCAATCTGTTGCGTTAACCAGCGATGTTTGAACTTACCGAAGCATTCACGGAATCTTCCAGTGTTTTTTGTAGGGTTACCAAATGCAAGCCACATTGCGCCGGGTGTTGTCATTGCGCCTTCGGTTACTTCCCATATTTGGTCATGAATGCCGGAAGCTTCATCATAGACAACCAGAACATGTTTTTCATGTGTACCAGCAAAGGCTTCACTGTTGTTTATAGACCATGGAATAGCAGATGCAAACCATGTGTCAGGATATTGTTTATGGTAAAACTTGGTTGCTGTCCACTCGAACCATTCTTTGTTTATAGCTAACCGATGCCATTTAGCAAGTTCACGCCAAGTCTTTGCACTGAGCTGATTTGCGGTATTTGATGTAACAACAATCTGTGGGAACTCTCTCGTAGAGATAAACCACAATATTACCCATGCTACAAAAGCAGTCTTACCTATACCGTGACCAGAAGCAATTGCAATTCTTATTGCCTCATCTACAGTTGAACCATTCTTTACAGCGCTACCTATTTCATTAAGTACGTATGTTTGCCATTTATCAGGGCCAGATTCATCTTTTAATGAGCCTTCACCCCAAGCAAATACATATTTAACAAAACCTAGCGGATTATCATAGAACCCAGCTATGTCTTGTATTAACTCAACCTCTAGCTCGTTCACGTGCTGCTAACAGTATTTCATGGAATCCAACATTAACTTCTCCGCTATGTTCTACAGCAGATAAATCTGGAACAACCTTCTTTAACAAACCTAAAGCAGCACTAACCTGTGATGATGTCATTTCATCACCTTCAAGTACGTGGTTCTCAAGTTTTTTTATGATTAAGGTAGATTGTATTTTATTACGCATTTCTTCTAATCTACCTGGATGCAATACTTTTTTATGCATCCCTACTTTTCCGGCCATGATTATTCCTTCACACGATTATAAAAGTAATCGCTAACTATTGATTGTATTTCCGTATCTATCTAGTATTGCTAATACTGTTTTCTTTGGTATTAAATTAAGCGGTGTTGCGTATCTAATCATCAATAATGGTTCGTCTTGTATGATTTGGTATCCATTACGTGAATAAAACATTATGAGATCATCACCTGATAATTCTTCATCATCAAATGCTTTAGGTTCCAATAGAACAGCTATTTGTGCTTCATCTGCTTCTTTAGCTATCTGTGCAAGCAATTTTGTTGCCGCACCTTTGCGCCTGTGTTCTTTAGGCACAAATACATGAGATAGAAAATATAATCTTGCCATGGATTCTTTGCTTAATCTTTTATCATCAAAAGGCATTAGCGTTGCGGTAGCGTGTCCTACTTTTAATTCACTCATATTTTCCACATATAAAAAAGCCCACATATAGTGGGCTGTTATTTCTTTTGCCGTCAACAAAACTGCCATTAGGCAGAATGTGCACGCATAAGCGGATTAAATTGTACTGTTAAAATAACATAAGTAATTTTATTATGCAACAGGTTTATGTAATAAATTATGAATCATGCAAATACTTCTTTGCAGCTCCGATTCAAACTGATCTATACGTATCTGATTCTTTCTACACCATCCCTGCAAGTTTTTATAATTCTCGAAGTAATTATATTTAACTATAGCCTTGTTTACTTTTGGCAATCTGATAACAGCGCGTTCTACCGTCAATGCATCTATAGTATCAACAATTGAATTAACCTGCTTTTCCTCCCAACATTGTGGGCATTTATAGCTTCCTTCAAGTGAAGCAGTAACGCGATAATGGATATTATTTCTAAATGCACGCTGCCAGTTAGCTAGGCGTTCTTTTGTTGATTCTAACGTATCAAAGTCCATGCTTACCCCCTATACTTGCGTTCTAGATGCTTCCTGACCTCTCAATAATTATCTTCGTTTTGTTTTCTATGGTCTGCTGACATAAGTTTCCTCAATTATTTTTTTAAACCACTTTACCCCACCCAATAACTTTAATTTTGCATACTGAGCATCAGTGAGCTTAAAGCTGCGATTCCTGCCTTTGTCGGCAACTGGTGGGCGGCCTACTGGGTTTTTAGTTTTCATATTTTGCATAAAATATCCATATAATCGGGCCGCTTATTGCAATAGTAAGCGGGTCACGCATAACCTCACACCTAGCATATAAATACCCATGTTTAATGTAAAACTTACCACCATTCGCAAAAAATCCAACGATTCCCCACGCTAAAAATAATAATATTGTTAATATTGCTATGTCTGCCATTGGTGCGATCCTTATTGATATACGTTAAACTTATCCCAATCACATGCGTTGCTTTCGTCGTCACAATTAATGTCAATAATATCCCACACAACAATCCCAAACTCTTCACCTTCGCATTCTAGTTGCGCCCTGTATGTTTCAGAATCCCACATATATGCTTGTTGAGTAATTGTGTAAGTTTTACCGTCTTTTGTAAAAGTTAATCCATTGCCAGTTACATCTTTAATAATTTCAACTTGGGTATTATTAAATGCATGTTTCATTTTATATCTCCATCGTTTGTGGGTTTGCATTATTGCTTACCCGATGTAGTTATAATAACACAATTATAATTAAATGCAACACTTTTATTAGTTATTTATCATTTATTTTTAAGTGTTGTATTTTTACAACATTAAGATTTTAATGCTTTGAGTTTTTCTTTGTAAGTTTTCTTAATTTCAATTAACTCTTCACGCGTCCATTTGTGGGCATCGTTGTTATTTTCCAGTGCTTCAACTCGATCAATTCCTGT
>Ga0316622_100000340_pt1 | contig 26293 bp, 20 predicted proteins | sample OWC_Aug_OW2_C1_D_FD_207646 | JGI IMG/M metagenome (GOLD analysis project Ga0316622, IMG submission 207646) | Wetland soil microbial communities from Old Woman Creek delta, Ohio, United States - OWC_Aug_OW2_C1_D5_C | ecosystem: Environmental > Terrestrial > Soil > Wetlands | place: USA: Ohio... | reverse complement strand
ACGTTCGCGAATCGGCTGAGGAAGACGCCGACCAGCCAGAACACGCCACCCACCGTCGCCACGATCACCACCGCTGACAGGATGGTGAGCGCCGCGGCGACCGTGCGCTGCTGTCGTTCACTGAGCTTGAAGCTCATGCGCCTGGCCCCCCCTCGGTGGTTCGCCGCCATCGTACAGAGGTCGCGCTGCTCGATCAACGCCGCCCTCCGCCCGGCGAGCACGCCGACACCGCGGCGGCTGCTGACGTGTCCGAGGGCCATCCTGGCCTGCCGGCCCCCCTCCCAACGGGTGGCAGACTCGAGCCGTGGGAAAGGGACTCCCTGTCCCTGACCCAGGCGTGTCCCAGGAGCCGACCACGAACGGCGCCGCGGGGTTGGAGACGTCGACCACCCGCAGGCCGCCGGTGTCGTTTGCCACGTAGGCGTAGGCGCCGGCAACGGCGACGCCGATGGCGAACCCCGGCGGGTCGCAGGAGCCGACCCGCTCCGGGCACCCCGAGCCGACGCCAATGAACCCAGTCACCGAGTAGCTGTTCAGAATCGACGACGCTGAGGTCGGCGGAGGGCCGTTGCCGTCGAACAGGGAGCCCAGGTGGTGAGCAGTCCGTGAAAAGGCGGGCAAGAGCCCGTCAGGTGCGGAACAGAAAGGCGAACGCGAGTGAACCGTCGACGAGTTGTCGAAAGGAATCCAGATGCCATCGAAACCAGGTCCCTTTTGGTGACCTGGGATGCGGCCCGGCGGGAACCTGCCTACTGGTTGGGCGGTGGCCGGCAGAGAGACAGCGCGAGCCTGGTTCAGGCTTCCATGCGGAACGTGGGAACCGGGCGCTCCGATGCCAAGGGAGCAACCCGAGGGGCCGGAACTCCGTACGTGCTTGCCAACTCCACGATCCTCGCTGGACCGGCGCCCTCTACCAGGAGGCGCGAGAGGCCCTCCTCGCCGGCCGACCAGGTCCGCCCTGTGACCGCTGCGAGATGGGCCGGCCCGCTGCGCCGCGGTCGTACCGCGGCCGGTGACTCCGCCGTGGCCGGGAATGTCCTGTCAGGGGCCCGACGCCGGCCTGCGGCTGCTGGCGCCGGTTTCGACGCCGTAGCTGAGATTACCGCCCTGGCTCCCGACCAGCTTGCGGAGGGCGTCGGCATTCGCCTTGCTCTGCCACTGCGGGCCGAGCAACCCGTTGAGGAGGTCGACGTCATCGTCGGGCAGGCCGCAGAGCTGACCCCGGTCGGTGCTCTTGAACCAGTACACCGAGTCCGCCCCGGCGTTGGCCAGGCAGGCCAGGGTCGCGCGCAGGAACTCGGCGTGCCACGACTCGTCCAGCTCGCTGAAGGTGCGACAGTCGACGATCGAACCGATGGCGTTGACCTCGGTGACGGCCACAGGTATGTGCGGCAACCCTGCGGCGTCGAGCTTTCGCCGAACCATGGTCACGGTCTGGTAGAAGTCCTCCGGTTCGGCCAGGTACAAGTGGATCGACAGCACGTCGAAGCTCCCGGCGCTGATGACCGTGTCGAGGAAGGCACCCGCCGAGTCCATGTCCCAGGGGTGGAAAACCACTGCCGGAGCGTAGACCAGGGCCTTTTCGTCAGCCTGTTTGACCGCCTGATAGGCGGTGTTGAGCAACTCCACGTACTCCTCCGCCTGACCGGCAAAGAAGACGGACAGGTTGGGTTCGTTCCAGACCTCCCAGCGGTGGACGAAACCGCGACCGGCGGCTCCGTAGCGAGCGACCGCTGTCGCCACGAATGCCCGCCAGTCTTCGAGGTCGGCGGCAGGGTTGAGCCAGTACTGCTCGGCTGACGGCCGGCTCGAGGCCCAGGCAGGGGTGCCGTACAGAGTCACCAGCGGATCTAGGCCGGCCGCGACAAACCCGGACAACAGCTCATCCGGGTCGCACCAGTCGGGCTGACCCGGCACTCGCTCCAGGTGCTCCCAGTGGATCGTGGTGCCGATGCCTGAGGCATTGCTGGCTGCGAGATTCTCGAGCAGGCTCTCGAAACCCGGAAACCTGCTCGAGATCTCCTTCCCGCAGACGTTGAAGAACTCCGGGCCGACCTCGGCCATCGGCTGCGCATCGACCGCACAGACCGGGCGGCCGTCGGTCAACCGGAGACGGGTCGCGGTCGGTCTCCTCACGCTCGGTTCGGTGCCCGACGGCGGCGAGATCTCGGGGCGGTCCAGGTGTGGAGGCCGCCGGGTCGGCACGGTGTGCTGCGCTGGCAGCGGGAAGGCGTACACCGAGCCGGAGCTCAGCCCCGCCGCGTCGTCGGAGACCGAACCGACCGCCAGCAGGTCAGGGGCAAGGGCCACAGCACGGCCGAAGGCATCGCCCTCGGTGGCGTCAGGGGCGCCAAGCTTGGTCACCAGCGGCCACGAACCATCGGGCTGGCGGCGAAAGAGGTGGACCGCCCCGGCCTTCAGCGCTTTCTCGCGATCGGCGGGGGCTCCCACCGCCAGCCAGTCGTCCTCGAGATCCACGGCCAGACCGAAGAGGGACTTCCTCCCTCCGACGGCGGGGAGGACCAGAGCCGTGCGCGTCCACCTGCCGTTCGCGGCGTCGGAGTAGATCGCGACGGCGCCGGTCTGCCGAGTCTCGGAGGTGTGCTCCGGCGCGCCCACCGCCAGCCAATCGCCCGAAACCGCCACCGCTGCGCCGAAGCGAGCACCCAGAGCGTCGTCGCTCAGCCGAGCCTGCTGGGTCCACTGGCCGTCGTTTCCTCGCCTGAACACGTACGCGGCGCCGCCGCCGGCACGCGGTGCACCGACCACGATGACGTCCCTCGACACCGAGACCGAGGCACCGAAGTCAGCAGCGGCAGTGGGGTCAGCAGCGCGCAGGGTCGCGGTCGCCAGCCAGGTGACTCCGTCTGGCCTTTCGAAGACGATCACCCGGCCGACGCCGCCGGGGGCGCCGACCACGAGACGATTCGAGTCGATCGCCAGGCTCTGGCCGAGTCGTTCACCGGCAGTCGGACCGGGCGCGAGCAGCTTCTGGAACCCGGACCTTGTCGCGTCGACCTGGAGCACGTAGACCGCTCCCGCTTCGAACTCCGCCTCGCTGTCCTTGTACGCACCGATCGCGGCGGTGCCATCCTCACCGAGGGCGACGGCATGGCCGAGGCGAGCCCAGGCGGCAGCGTCGCTGGCGACCACCACCTGGGCGGGCGACCACGCATCCCCGTGACGTCGGAACACCGCCGCTGCACCGGCCTCGACCTGGGCCGATCCGTCGCCCCGCGCGCCGGCGAGCACCACCCCTGTGGTGGCGGCCACAGCGACACCGAGGCCGGCCCCTGGTCGAGAATCGGAGAAGCCGAGCTTGACGACGCTGCGCGGAGGTCCTGCCTGGCAGGCGGCCGCCAGCGCCATGGCCAGCTGGAATGACGCCATCAGCCGGGCACGACTGGGGTGAAGGGCAGGTCCTTTCATTCCCGGGGCCTCATTCTAGCACCCGTCGGAACCGGGGCCTGAGGTCGAGGAGGGAGCGGCATCGCCACCAGGCGCCGCGATGGCATCCTCCTCCGCCGGGATGGGAGCGCTGACTCCAGGAGAGCAGGGGGCGGGAGCCTTCGGTGCCGTCTCCGCCAGCGGCGCGCGACTGGCTATACTGGCCGTCAAACGGAGGTCGCTTTGCTGCGTGAGCGGGTGTCGCGCGTCCTGCCGGCGGTGGTCAAGAGGCAGTTGCGGCCCTGCCTGGTGCCGCTGCTCCATCGCCTTGAGCGTCCCCGGCTGGAGCGCCTCTACCGGCAGTTCGTGGCCTCGGGTGACCTGGTCTTCGACGTCGGTTCGGCCGAGGGCGCCCACGCCCGGGTGTTCCGCCGCCTCGGGGCGCGGGTGGTCGCGATCGAGCCCCAGCCGTACTGCCTCGGGGTCCTGAAGCGCCGCTTCGCGGACGATCCCGGAGTGACGCTGGTGGCAGCGGGGGTGGCCGACCGGGAGGGGGAGATGACCCTTCACGTCTCCTCCGGCGACCCCGAGCTGTCGACCTTCGCGGCGGAGAAGTGGCGCTCCGGGCGCCACTCCGGCCGGCGGTGGGAGTCCCGGCTCGATGTGCCGGTTCTTACCCTGGATCGACTGATCGAGCGGTTCGGCCGACCTGCGTTCATCAAGGTCGACGTCGAGGGGCTGGAGCCGCAGGTCGTGGCTGGTCTCGGACAGGCCCCACGAGCGCTGTGCTTCGAGTTCACCGGCGGGTTGCTTGAGGACGCCGAGACCTGTCTCGCCACGCTCGCGCGTCTCGGACCCCTGGTCTGCAACGCCAGTCTGTTTCGGCGCCACCGCCTGGTTGCCGACACCTGGCTCGGGGCGGACGAGCTGCTGGCGCGGCTCTCCTCGCCCGGTCTGGCCGGAGACGTCTTCGTCAGCTGGGGCCGAGGGTCCCCCTCCGCCGGGCGGTGAGCAGTCGCGCGAAGAGCCGCTCGTAGGCGGCGGCGCAGGCGTCGGCGGTGTACCGCCCGCGGACCGCAGCGGGGTCGCCGGCGAAGTCGGCGGGCCGCTCGAGCACGCGGAGCACGGCGTCGGCCAGACCCGCCGGGTCGCCGACCGGGGCGATCAGCCCCATGCCGGTCATGCGGACCGGCTGGCGAACTCCCGGCAGGTCGGAGGCGACCACCGGCACGCCGCTCATCATCGCTTCCACCTGGACCAGGCCGAATGACTCGGTGGCGTTGAGGCTGGGCACCACCAGCAGGTCGAGGTTGGGGTAGAAGGCAGCCATCTCCGCCGCGTCGAGCACCCCGGCGAAGTGCCAGCGCCCCTGGCGCTGCAGCTCGCCGATGCGGGGCGCGACCTGTTCCCAGGTCGCCCGCTCGCCGAGGACGTCGAGGTGCTGGCCGGCGAACAGCACCAGCGCCCGGGGGTGGCGTTCGAAGAGCGCCGGCAGGGCGTCGAGCAGGACCGAAACCCCCTTGTCCGCGGCCATGCGGGCGGCCATGCCGATCACCGGCCGATGCCGGTCGGGGTTGAACCGCTGGCCGAGGTCTCGGACCGCCTCGCGGCTCGCGGCCGGCAGCTCGACCGGTGGCGCCACGACCTCGAGCTTGGCCCGGTAGCTGGACAGGAAGGGGGAGCTCTCGGCGTAGTCGCGGGTGTAGGTGACGACCTGGTCGGCGAGGCTGGCCGCCAGCCGGTTGGCGACCTGGACGACCCGGTTGGCGAGCCGGTTGACCAGCCCCGGCGGCAGGGTGAGGTCGCAGTGGTAGGTGATCAGGGTCGGTCGTCCGAGCAGGCGGCCGCGGAGCGCGACGCCGGCGGCGTCGAGCTGGGGCAGGTGGAGGTGAACCACGTCGTGGTGGTGAACCAGGCGGGTGGCGACGAGCCCGAAGGAGGGCATCAGCACCCCTTTGCTGACCCGCGCCAGCACTGGGACCCGGACCACCGCCACCCCGTCCGGCGAGACCTCGAGGCGCGGCAGGGAGGGCTCGTACTGCGAGGTCAGCACGGTGACCTGATGACCTCGCCCGGCGGAAGCCCGCGCCAGCCGCTCGACATAGATGGTCAGGCCACTGGTGTGAGGGCGGTAGTAGGTGAGGACGTGGAGGATGCGCATCAGGGGAGGTCGTCGAACAGGTGTCGGTTGGCGCTCACCCAGGAGATCAAGCTTCGCACCCCCTCGTTCACCGCGACGGTCGGCGCCCAGTCGAGCTCGGAGCGGGCGCGGCGGACATCGGAGACGTAGACCCGCTGGTCGCCGGGGCGCCACGGCCCACGGCCCGCCGGAACCGGCCGGCCGAGGCAGCTGGAGAGCAGCGGTCCCAGCTCGCTCCACACCGCCAGGGTCTGAGCCGGACCGCCGCCGACGTTGTACACCCGTCCGGCGACGGTGTCGATTCGCTCGACCACTCGGTCGTAGCAGGCGCAGAGGTCGTCGACATGGAGTAGGTCGCGCACCTGCTTGCCGTCGCCGTAGACCGTGATCGGGCGTCCGGTGACGGCAGCGATCGCGAACCAGGCCACCCAGCCCTGGTCCTCGAGCCCGAACTGACGCGGACCGTAGATGCAGCTTTGGCGCAGGACCACGGTCGAAAGCCCGTAGATCCGGTGGTAGTCGCGAACGTACTGGTCGCCGCAACCCTTGGAGCAGCCGTAGGGGGAGTGGAAGTCGAGCGGTTGCTGCTCATCGATGCCGAGCGGACGGTCGGCGTACCGGTACCGGCTCGCGTCCTCCACCACCCCGACCTCCCCCATGTCGCCGTAGACCTTGTTGGTGGAGGCGTAGAGCACGACCGGCCGCCGGGGGGAGCGGCGGGCCGCTTCGAGCAGGTTGAAGGTGCCGAGGGCGTTGACCTCGAAGTCCTCCCGCGGTCGCTCGACCGAGGTGGTGACCGCGACCTGGGCGGCGAGGTGGACGATGACGTCGGCTGAGCGCGCCGCCCGCTCGAGGCGCTCGGCGTCCCGCACGTCGCCGGGGTCGACGATCAGGCGGCCGCCCGTCGCCTGCTCGAGCCAGGCCAGGTTGGCGCGCGCTCCGGGCCGGGACAGGTTGTCGTAGACCACCACCGCCTCGCCCCGGTCGAGCAGGCGACGGACGTAGTTGCAGCCGATGAAGCCCGCGCCGCCGGTGACCAGGTAAGTCATGCGTTCGCTCCCCCCGAGGTGGGTGCGGCGCGGCGGAGCCGGCGGTAGAGGTCCCCCAGCGAAACGCCGCGTCGGGCGAGGGCCCACCCTCCTAAAGCCACCGGCACCGCGGCGACCAGGAGGTGGGAGGTGACCGCGAAGGCGAAGGCGGCCTCCTGGTCGACCCCGACCAGGCCGAGAGCGCCGGTCCAGGCCGCCTCCACCACCCCGATCCCGGCCGGCGAGCTGGGCAGGGCGACGCCGAACGCGGCCACCCCCAGGCCGAACGCGACGTGGAGCGGGTCGGGTCCGGGGACGAACGCGGCCAGGCAGAGCCAGTAGATCGCGACCGCCTGGAGCCAGGTGCAGCCGAGCCAGACGGCGGCGCGCGCGAAACGGCCGGGGTGCTCGAGCACGGCGAGGCCGGCGAGCGCCTCGGCCAGCTGGAGGCGGAGCGCACGAAGCGGGCCGCGGGGCGAGCTCAGGCGGGCGACCAGGCCCGCGCGGTGACGGCTGGCCAGGGCCACCGCCAGCGCGACCGCGGCGAGCTGGAAGGGCACTAGCGCCAGCGCGACCGCTGAGGTGGAGAGGCGGCCGGAGACCTGGGCCCCGAGTGCGCCAGCCCCGGCGAGGAGGAGGGTGAGGGCGAATGCGACGTCGAGGGCGCGCTCGACCACCACCGTGGGCAGGACCCGGAGGACCGGCAGGGAGGCGTCGCGGGCGAGGATGAGGGCTCGGGCCGGGTCGCCGAGGCGGAGGGGGAGGAGGGTGTTGACCAGGTAGCCCTGGTTGACGGCGGCAAAGGCGGTGGCGAGCGGGACCGGCGCAGAGAGCAGCAGCTGCCAGGCGCGGGCGCGGGTGAGGAGGGAGGTGACGACCAGGGGCAGGGCGGCGAGGAGCATGACCGGCCGCGCCGCGAGGAACGAGGCAACCACCCGGTCGAGGTCGAGCAGGGTCGCGACCAGGGCGAGCGCCCCGGCGCTCACCGCCAGGCCGAGCAGGAGCCGGCCCCCAGCCGGAACGACCTCGGGCGACGGCTCCCTGCTCATGTTGCAACCGTAGCACGCCGCCGGGACGGGGGGGCTCGAGGGATCGACGAGCCGGGGAAAAGTCGCGCCAACGTGGTCGCGCGGCAGCGGCTGCGGGCTGCCGCCGGGGCAGGCTGCGGTGGAGGGGTGGCTGGCCGGCAACGCCTCGACCTGCTCCTCGTCGAACGCGGCCTGGCACCCTCGAGGGCGCGGGCGCAGGCGTTGATCCTGGCCGGACAGGTGCGTCTCGACGGCGTCCCCGCGGGCAAGGCCGGCGCCCAGGTCGCTCCCGACACCGCGCTCGATGTGGGGTAGAGCCGGACCACCCCTACGTGTCCCGAGGCGCCCTCAAGCTCGATGCCGCGCTGGACCGTTTTTCTCCTCGACCCGGGCGGTCTCGACTGCCTCGACGTCGGCGCCTCCACCGGGGGCTTCACCGACCTCCTTCTGGGCCGTGGCGCGCGCCGGGTAGCACCCTCAAACGCCGCGGGCTCGCTCGAAGCGGCGTCCTGACCTGCCGGCCACCCTCCCAACGGGTGGTAGACTCGAGTCGTGGGAAAGCAAGTTCCTATCCCTCAGCTCCCGTGGTATGCCCCAGGGAGAGAGGGCAGCCTCACCGCACGCTGCACGGACTGCAGCGACCGAGGAAAGGGCAGAAGACGGAGGACGACGCCATGCAGGTCCCGAGGACGTTTGCGGCGGTGATCGTGCTGGTTCTGGTGGCCTTCGACCTCAGGGCGGCAAACCAGCTTGTCAACCCCAACTTCACCACCGACCTGAGCGGCTGGACACCGGATTACTGGGCCATCTCCTGGACCGGCAGCGAGGGCAACCTCGGCCCCGGGGCGCTGCGTGCCGTGGCCACCTCGGCTGGCCCTCCGATAGGCGCCCGAGCCGCGAGCCAGTGCACGACGGCGGTCGACGGCATCGCCTACGACTTCGGCGGCGCCTTCAAGATCGAGCCGAGCTCGACGCAGACCGGCGCCGCTCGCCTGCGGGTCACCTGGTTCAGCGGGGCCGCCTGCAGCGGAACGCCGACCATCGGCGGCAACGCGGACCCCACCAGCGTCGCCGGCTGGCAGGCGCTCGCGGTCGAGGACGAGGTCGCTCCTGCCGGGACGCAGTCGGCGATGGTGGAGCTGATCCAGACGGTGGACGGCCCGGGGGACTTCATCGCCTATTGGGACGACATCTTCTTCGGGTCGGATCCGACCCCCGTGGAATTGCAGTCGCTGTCGATCGAGTAGGTTCAGCCGCCGAACCGGGCGCGCCATTGCCGATTGCGGCGAGCACCTCGTCCCGGTCGGCGATCAGTTCCAGTCGAAGAGCGGCGGTGAGCTGTTTCGGAGGTCGCTTGGCCGGCTCGCTCGGAGTTCACCGCGGCGATTCCGGCGATCTCTGGATAACCGCTCTCCCATGGTGGCAGCGTAACACCGAACCCACGACCCACACCGAGGCCCAGGCATCCTCGGGAGCGCCCGAATCCCACGGGATGAGGGGGGAGAGAGGGGCCTACTCGACGGTGAAGGTCTGCAGCTCCACCGGCACCACGTAGACCAGGTAGTTGACCGCGTTCTCGGCGAACTCCAGTCCGTCGCTAGTCCCGTCGCTGTCGTGGGGCCGCATCCGTGGTGGATGATCGGCTGCCGGCGCGCACCCGTAGGTCTGGGCGATCGCGGGGCGGGAGGTGGGGATTCCCGCGCGCCTTGAGGGCTTTCGGGCTCGACGACGACGAGAGCATCATGGTGTCCACCGGACCGGGGCAACCCCCGATGGGTGAGCGGGGCGGCGCGGAGGCTGCCTCGACGGTCGATCAAGTGGCCTGACGCTGCATCATCCAGGCCTGGAGGTGGTACTCCCCCTGGTTGATAGGGCCCCCCAGCTTGCGGAACGCGGCGGTGTTCTCGAAGCGGGCGTCCTCCTCGAAGCGGTGGTCGACGGCCATGAACTCCGCCAGGATCGCCCCGGTCCGGAGCTGGATGTCGTCGACCACCATCAGGCCGCCGATCCGCAGCCGCTCGACCGTGTAGTACCAGTCCACGAACGGCGACGGGAAGGCGTGGCGGCCGTCGATCAGGACCAGGTCGAGGGGCTCGGGCTCGAGGCGCGGGAGAACCTGCTCGGAGCGGCCGTTGATCACCGCCACCCGGTCGAGGGAAACGCCGTGCTTGGAGCAGAAACGGTGCAGGTTGTCGACCTCGTCCGGATGGTGAGCGATGGTGGTGTGATGGCACCGGCCGAGGGCGAAGACCAGGGTGCTGACCCCCAGCCCGGTCTCCAGCGTTGCCATGCCCGGGCAGAGGCAATCTGCGATGTACCGGAGCACCTCTTCCGAAAGGGCCCAGCTCGTGACCCCCCCCTTTCCGTCCCGGTGCAGCTGGGGCCGGAGGCCGAGGACCCGGTCCAGCTCGGAGGCTGGCGGGGGGGAATAGCCGAGCACCACGGGCAAAGTGTACTCCCGGCCGCGCCGTCCGGCGGGATCGGGAGGGCGCGTGCCTCGACGGTGGGGGACGCTGCCCGCTGCACTCCAGCGCGTGGCCGAGGAGCACCCCCACCAGGCATCGGCGCCGCGTCTCGTGATCGTTGTGCCGACCCTGAACGAGGCCGACAACCTGCCCCGCCTGGTGGAGCGGTTTTTCACCCTCGCCCCGGCCGAGGCCGTCCTCCTGGTGGTGGACGATACCTCCCCCGACGGGACGGCCGACTCGCGGCTGCTGGTTCTCGCTGCACCGATCGCGGCTCAGGTGTTCTCGCTCCACCAGCATGCGAGCTTCACGAGCGGTTTTCCTTTCGGTCTGCTCCTCGGTAACCTCCTCCTGACCGTGGCCCTGGTGACCATCACCTGGAACCATGGTCGGCATGGCGGCTTCGCTGTGTTGCGGGGGTGGGTGCGTCGCTGAGCTTCGCGGCGGCGACCGATCTCAGGGGGGCAGGTCACGGAGCCCTGCCCCCACCTATCCACCCGGCCTCCGCCCGGGCCTGAGGGAGGAGTTGAGGGCCTGCCGAGGCGCCTCCCCCCGCACCATTCCCCTCGTCCTCGTCGCAGCGGTCCAGGCCCTTCAGCCGAGCCCTCCTGGCCTGCCGGCCACCCACCCAGCGGGTGGTAGACTCGAGCCGTGGGAAGGCAAGTTGCTATCCCTTCGTTCCTCCTCCGCGCGCTCGCCCTCACCGCCGCAGCGCTGCTGGTCGGCGCGCTCTACCTCCGGCGCGAGGAGTTCGTGCCGTACTGGGACTTCGCCCGGATCGAGGGGCAGTTCTTCCACCTCTCCCAGCAAGCCGCGCTCGGACCCGCAGCGCTCGTCTCCTTCCTTCACCGCCAGGTCAACACCGGGGAGTACAACGCCATCTTCGGCCTGCCCCTGCTGGTGGCACCGGGTTTCTTCGGGGCCAGCCGCGACCACCTGCTGCTCGGTGTGCTGGGTGTCTACACCCTGGCCAGCGTGCTCACTTTCGGTTTGCTGCTTCAGGCCTCCACCTCGGTCCGCCGGCTCTCCGACCTGAGGCTGTCGGCCCTGATGGCGCCGCTCTTGGTGCCGCCGCTGTTCACCGCCACTCTGCGCGGGTTCGAAACCCTGGCGGCCCCCCCCCTGGTGACCCTGGGGCTCGCGCTCCAGATCGGGGCAGCGTGGCCCAAGGATTCTCACTCCCCCCTCGGTCGCCGACTCGGGCTCGGTCTGGCCAGCGGGGTGGCCGTCGCCACCGCAGCCCTGGCCCGGCGCGCCTTCATGTTCGCCGCCGCCGGGTTCTTCCTGGCGACGGCGCTCGCCCTGCTCGGAGAGCTGGTGTCGAGCCGCTGGAGGCCTCCCGCCGTCGAGCTCCGCCGACGCTTCGCCATCCTGGCCGCGACTGGGGCCGGCGCTGCCCTCCTCCTCCTCTCCGTCGCCGTCGGGCGGATCGTCGCCGTGGCCGGCACGCCGTACGACGAGCTCTACGGCGCCTGGAGGGTCACCCCGGCTCAGGCCGTGCGCCACCTCTCGGGCTCGGTCGGGTGGGTGCTGCTGCTGGCAGTCGCGACGGCCTACCCCCTCCTGCTCGTCAGGGGACGCTCGATCCACCGCCGGGCGGTCGCGTTCCTGATTGCCATGCTCGCGGCCGAGGTCGCGCTATGGCTGGTGGTCGTTCGCTTCCCCTTCCGGTTCGACAAGCCCCTGCTGCTGGCGCCAGTCCTCGCCTTCCCGCTCGGCGTGCTGGCGGTGGAGGCGCGGGGCTCGAAACGGTGGCGGTGGGCTAATGGGGTGCTGCTCGCCGTCCTGGCGCTCAACGTCGCGTCCGCCCTCGGCGCGGTCCCCAAGTGGCCGCTCCGGCGCAGCGCCATTCTGGCCTTGCCCATGCCCCCGGTCACCCGGCCGGACATGCCCGAGCTGAAGCAGATGGTCAGCTGGCTCCGTGAACGGACCGTCGACGAAGCGGGCGCGCGCCAGCCGGTGTTCGTGGTCGCGGCCTCGCGCGTCCTGAGCCAGTCGCTGCTCGCCAACGCCGAGACGACCTTCTTCGGGTGGGGCAACGCGGTGCTCCGGCTGCCGCAGCTGGTCTCGGTGGACCGCTCGGCCAACTACCCGATCTGGCTCCACGAGGCTGCATGGGTCCTGGTGTTGACACCGTTCCAGTTCCACAGCGATCCGGACGAGCGGCGTCTGCTGCGCTTCGTCTACGACGAGCTGATGGAAGGTCGGGGAATCGCCAGCGACTTCGAACTCCTGCCCGAACGGTTCGAGCTCAAGGTCCCGGCGCTGCCCAAGGTCGAGGTGCTGGTCTTCCGCCGGCAGCGCCCCTCCTCGCCGGCCACTTTGCTGGACCTGCTCGAGCGGGCGCGCAGAGCGGTTGTCCACCCACCGGTGCACCCCAACCTGTGGATCCCGGGGCCCGGCTTCTCCGGGCTCGAGGCCCGGCGCCGACCAGATGCCGAGGAACGCTACGACCTGCTGCTGACCGCGGCTGGAGTATCCGGCGAGGTCGCGTCTGCCCTCTGGCTCGAGCCGCTCGACGCGGCGCGCCAGGTGACGCTGCGCGGCCGGGTTCGAGACGGTCTACCCGCAGGGTGTGAGCTCGTCGCCGAGCTCCTGAACCCCGAGGCGCTCAAGGGAGGGAGCCTCGTGCCCCTCGGGACCGTGGCGCGACCCCTCTCGGCGACGCAGGTCGAAGAGCTCTACGTGTCGGGGCAGGCTCACCACGGCGGCCTCCTCCGCCTGGCCATCCGGGTGCCGCCCGGGAACCGCCTGCACGGTCATCTGACCGTCGCCGTCGAGGTCGAGGTGAGGTAGCTCGTCCCGCCAGCCAGTAGCATCACTCCCCGTACCCGAGGGCGCGCAGGTTCGCCTTCTCCTCCTCGGTCAGCGGGCTGGCAGCTTCCAGCTCGAGCTCGTGAAGCGCCACGGCAGCCTGCCGATTCCGTTCGACGAGCTGGCGCAGACGGGTGGACATCACGGCGATCAGCTCGGGTCGATCAGCGGCGATGTTCCTGACCTCGCCCGGGTCGCTGGCCCGGTCGTACAGCTCGGCGGAGTGCTCCTGGGCGAGGTCGACAACCAGGGTGTAACGGTCGTCCCGGAGCGCGAATCGGGTTGCCCTGTGCTTGTCGCGTCCGAGCACGAACCGCGGCTCGCCCCCTCCCTGATCGAGGACCGGCAGGAACGCGCGACCCTGGACCGAGGCCGGAGTCGGCAGCCCCACCTGGGACAGGATGGTGGGGAGCAGGTCACAGGTCTGAACCGGTTCCCGGACCACCGTTCCCGCCCCGCGTCCTCCCGGGAGCTTGACCAGGAGGGGAACTGCAAGGGTCTCGACGTAGGGCTGAGCGTGGACAAAGCGGCCGTGCTCCCGGAACTCCTCGCCGTGGTCCGCGGTCACCACGACCAGCGCGTCCTCCCACAGACCGCGCCGCTTCAGCTCGGCGACCAGGCGGCCAATCTCCTTGTCCAGGGCACTCACTCCGGCGAGGTACAGCGCTCTCAGGGTCGCGACGGACTCGGCCGGGACCGGGCGCCGGGAGCGGTTGGCGGCGACCAGGAAGTCGGAGGCACACCGGTCCTCCTCGTCGCAGAACAGCCGACTAGTTGACTCGACGCCGATCCGTGCCAGAGCCTCGGGCGGAGCGTGGTAAGGCAGCAGAGTCGCGTCCGCTCCCCGGTTGGGGTCGGAATGGGCGTCATAGTAGTGGAGGAAGAGGAACAGCGGGGTGCCCTTCTCGCCGCTCTGGTCGAGGAGCTCGGCCAGCCGCGCATTGATCCGCCCGGCGAAGGTGAGGCCGTTCGGAAACACCTGGTAGTGGTGGAAGCCTCGGTCAAAGCCGAACTCCCCGTTGAGCCACGAGTTGCTGGCCAGTCCGTAGCAGCGGTAGCCGGCTGCCCCGAGCAGGCGGGGAAGGGTCTCGACACCGGGGGGCAGGCGGTCCTCGGCGACCACGACGCCGTGGGCGTCGGGGTGGAGGCCGGTGAGCATCGACATGTGGGAGGGCAGGGTGTGCGGAAGCTGAGCGTACGCTTCGGTGAAGCGGATGGACTCCCGGGACAGGGCGTCGAGCTCAGGGGTCACGCTCTCACCGTCACCCTGAAAGGCGCCGACCGCATCCCGGCGCACCGCATCCAGGGAAACCAGGACGACGTGGGGCGGAGCAGCGGGTCCCGACTCACCCGGCGCACAACCCACGAGCAGACTCGTCCCCGTCAAGGCAATCGCGAGCCACCCCCTGACGGTTGGGCTCCCGGTCATGGGGGGACCGCCCCGCCCGTGTCATGCTCTGCGGTCTGCTCCGGGCCCTCCAGCTCCCGCTCCGCGACCAGGAACAGCGGCTGCCGGCTCACCAGCTCGTGCACCTGGTGCAGCAGGCGCAGGACCAGGGCCAGCATGAGGATCAGCGCGCTCGACACGATGCCGAGCAGAACCATGAGGTCGGCCTGCCCCGGGACCAGCGCGTCGGTGAAGAGCCGCAGGTACAGGTAGTGGCAGGCCTGGGCCAGGCTGAGCACGAGCCCCGCGACCCCGATGACCGCCCCGAGCTTGACCGGAACGCCCGAGAATCGCAGGAGCGCGCGGACCCCGAGGCTCGCCGACCGACGGAAGGTGTACGAGGGACGGTCGTGGGCTCGGGGTTTCGGCCGGTACTCGACCACCGCCGTCTTGAGCCGCAGGCTGGCGACCAGTCCGCGGAGGAACGGTTCCCGCTCCTCGATCCGGCATACCGCCTCGAGGGCAGCGCGGGAGTAAAGCCTGAAGTCCGACGCGTCGGGCACGAGCGGGTAGCCGGTCAGCCACCCGAAGAGCCGGTAGAACAGCTTCGAGGCCAGGTGCTTGACCAGACCCGGCTGGGGGACGGTTCGCTGACCGACCACGACGTCGGCACCCGAGCTCTCGAGGACCCGGCGGAAGTCCGGAATGAGCTGGGGCGGGTGCTGCAGGTCGGCGTCCAGGGTCAGCGCGGTCTCCCCTTGCGCGTGCCGCAGCCCGGCGAGCAGCGCCTTCTGGTGGCCGTAGTTGGTCGCCAGCCGGAGGTACTTGACCCGGAGGTCCCTCCGGCGCAGCTCCTTCAGCCGCTCGAAGGTGCCGTCGGTCGACCCGTCGTCCACGAACACGAGCTCGTACTCGGTGCTCTGCCCGATCACCTCGGCGATCGCGGCGTAAAGGGGAGCCACGTTGTGCTCCTCGTTGTGACACGGGATCACAAGGCTACACGCCGGCCGGATCGACGCCACGATGGGACTTCCTTCCGCACACGCCGAAGTTGATCATCACCGGGTACAGACGGCGACCCCACCGGTCGATGAGCCGCAACAGCGGCCGCGTCGGCGCCAGCTGAAACGGCCAGAGGTGGCAGCCCGACCGGGTCAACCCCTGGTCCACACTGTGCCGTGCGAGCTCGGCCACCACCCTGCTGGGGTACCGCCAGCTCTCGATCCCGTCGAAGCGCCGCAGGCGAAGCCTGAGCGCCACCAGCAGAGCCGGCCACCACACCCGGTTGGGAGTGGTCAGGCACACCCTCCCGCCGACCCGTGCCACGCGGCACATCTCCGCGATGGCCGCCTCCGGGTCGAGGGTGTGCTCGATGCACTCGGAGCTGAGAACCAGGTCGAACGACTCGTCCCGAAACGGCAGCCGGCAGGCGTCTCCTGCCACGCCGGTGGCGGCGGCCCCCCGCGCCACCACGCGCGCCAGCCGGACCCCGACGTCGACCGCGGTCAGGCGCGCCCTCCGCTTGAGCAGCTCACGGGAGAACCGGCCGGTCCCGCTGCCCACTTCGAGGACCTCGAGGCCGTCCAGCGCACCCCCTTCGAGCAGGTCGTGGAAGACCAGGCTGACCCTCCGCTCGACGTCGTACTCCGACATGAAGCGCTCGAAGTCGTCCCCGAGCTCGTCGTAGTAGGTCAGGCGCGGTGGGGCGCTCGTCACGGGCGGTCTCCGCGAACAGGATAGCACCCGGATCCCGCCGCCCCGGCTGAAGCGAGCCCTGTGCGTCACGACCACCTGCAGCCTCAACACCGTCCGCCCGCCTGGCGCAGCGGAGTACACTCGGCGTCGTGCACGGAAAGCTCTCCCCGCTCCTCCCCTGGGCGATCGCGCTCCTCCTTGCCCTGCTCCTCGCCGGGCTCGTCTGGAGTCAACGGTCCGCACAGCAGACCGGGGACAGCCTCGTCTACGCCCGCTCAGCGTCCACCGGTGAGCGCCTCCTCCACCCCCACCACCTCCTGTTCAACGTGACACTGCGGGGGTGTCACCTCGCGCTGGGTTTCCTGCTCGGCGCGGATGATCCGGTGCTCTCGGGGCAGGTGCACGGGGTGCTCTTCCTCCTCCTCGGGTGTCTCGGGGTGATGGCCTTCGCGAGCCTGGTGCTCGAGGAGCCTTGGCTTGGGGTCGGCGGGCTTCTCCTGTTCGGCACCCTCAACGGGGTGATGATCGACGCGACCCAGGTTTACGCCTACGTCCCCGCTGCGTCGCTCATGGTCTGGGCCGCAACCGCAGCCATGGCGCCATCCCGGCGGCTCGGGGGCCGCTGCCCGTGGTGCCCCCTTGCCATCGCGTGGTCTGCGGGCGTTCTCTACCACCAGATCAACGTCCTCTTCGCCGTCCCGCTGGCCGTGCTGGTCGCGATCCGACGGGAGCGCTCCGAGCGCACCCGTCTGGTCGCCGCCGCGCTGGCCGCAGGCGCTGTGGTGCTCGTGGCGTACGTCGGGGCCTTCCAAGCCGACGGCTCGGCCAGACGCCACTCGTTCATCCAGTTCTGCCTGGACTACGCCGTGAACGGAAGCCCCACCTGGGGCACGGCGGACAACCTCGACCGGGTGGGGGCCACGGCGATCCTCCGCAACCAGGCAGCCTGCGTCACCTCGCCGCGTCATCGGCTGGGCTGGACCCTGGTCGCCGACCTCCTGCTGGCGGCCGGACTGGTGGTGGTTGCCGCCTCCCGCCGCTCCCCCGAGCGGCTGCGCGCTCCGGCAGCGACGTGCATGGCCTGGTGGCTGACCCTGCTCGGGTTTGTGTGGTGGTGGATGCCGAGCGGACGGGAGATCCTCCTCCACACGATTCCGCCGGCGCTGCTCGGCGTCCTCGTGCTGGTCGCAGCGGCGGCTGACGGGTCGCCCACGAGTCGGCGACGGTGGGCCGTGCTGGCGGTGGTCGTCGCCACCGCCTCCCTCAATCTCGCGGTCAACCTGCGGGGAGACGTGGCCGCACGGCGGCAGCCGGACGACGAGACTTCCGGGGTTGCCAGCGACCTCGCCGAGCTCGCCCCCGGTCGCGGTCTGGTGGTCGCGCGGTTCGCGGCCGTCAGCGCCTATCGGCTGCGCCACCAGACTCCTGACCAGGTGTCGTACTCGTTGAGCAGACTGATCCTTGTCCTTCATGACGGCACCCACGCGCCGCCCCTGCTCGAGCGGGCACGTCGAGGGGGTGTGGTCGTCGACCTGGCGTGTCTCGACCCCAACGTCCGCTACCATCGGGCTCGAGGGGTCGACCATCCCGACCTGTGGGCTCGAGTCGTGCTCTGGCTGGTGGACGCAGTGCCGGCAGAGGGCGGCCGCGGCCTCGAGGTACGGTCCTGCTCGGTCCAGGTCGCCTCCTCCGGCAGACCCTACCTGGTGGTGGACAGCACCGCCCCCAGGCTCCGGGTGGAGGGGGTGGCGGGGGCCTTCCGGATGCTCCAAGAGGCGGTCCGCCAAGGGCTCGGCGCCGACGCCCCGCAAATCGCCTTCTTCGACTGGGATCGGATCGGCGGCAAACACGCCACGCCGGCGCCAGCTCGAGGTCCAGGTTAGCGTCTGGGACCTCGCGGCAACCGGACCGTTCTACGACCCGTCAGGACTCCGCGACAGCAGCGCCACCCAGTGCGTGGTTCCCTCAAGGGGCTGCCACGGCGGGCCAGGCGGGGCGGGGGGCTCGGTCACCACGGCCCGCACCCCGGCCTCCCGGAATGCGTCGAGCGCCTTGCGCCGGTCGGCCTCGGGCGCCGACCAGAAACGCCTGGCGTGCTTGGTGGGGATGTCGGCCACCACGCGGAATCGACCCAGCCGCGCCCAGTAGGCCTTGTACGTGCCCCCGATCGACCCGACAGGGGAGCCGGGCTCGACGCCGAGCTGTTGGAGGGCGAGCGCGACCCGGTAGTGTGAGCGGCCATCGGCCCAGTCTCCAGGGTCCGCCAGCACACCCCAGGTCACGGATACGGCAATTGCGAGGCCCGCCGCCGCGCAGACGGCGCCCAGCACCCTGGGGCTGCGGGAGAGCCCGAGGCTGATGCCGAGCAGCCCCAGCAGGAGCAGGAGCAGGAAACCCCCGATGTAGCGGGGCTCGAGGTGCACCAGGGCGTACATGAGCACCGGCGCACCTCCCACGAGGAGCAGACCGCCATGGGCCCGCACGACGGGACCGACCCTGGACCACGACGGTCTCACGGTGACCAGCACCGCTGCCAGCACCACACCGAGCGGCGCGAGCGACCAACGCCTCTGCGCCACCATCCTCGAGAGCGACTCCAGGCTCCGCTCGAGCGCCCGCTTCTGCTTGGGCCAGTCAAAGCGCGGGCGGACCCCCTCGAACCAGTAGCCAGGGTCGGACCACGGGGGATAGGTGCCCCCGATCGGCTCGGCGAACTCGTAGACCGGGGGGTTGCGCAGGAGCAGCCGGAGGGGGTGGACCAGGGTGCCGTGCCGGCCCTGGTCCGGTCGAGCATGGGAGTACAGGGTGACCCGACTCACGTGCCACGCGTAGTTGAGCCGGCCGCTGTCCCCCGGCGTGAACCGCCCGCACTTCGCCGACAGCGCGAGCACGAACGCACCGGCGAGCACCGCCGCGGTGAGCGTCGCCGCCACCATCGCCCTCCGCGCGCTCCGTTCCCTGCCGATGGCGAAGCCGCAGAGCACGAAGAGGACTCCGATCGGGAGCATCGCCGACTTCGTGAGGTAGCCCAGGCTCAGGACGAGCCCGAGGGCAACACCGTGGACGAGCCCGACCGTGCCCCGCTCGAGCCGCAGCACCATGGTCATGGCCAGGAGCGCCAGCGCGGCAACGCCCAGGTCGGGGGTCACCCACTCCAGGCCGACGAGCTGCAGGGAGCAGAGCATGAACAGGGGGTAGCCCAGGACGACCAGGCCGAGGTGGACCGGCGAGGCCCGCCCCTCTCCTTCATCCACAGGGCAGCGCGACTCCCCGGGGTTGGCTGGAGCCGCCCGCTCCCCCCTGACGACCAGCTCCCCGAGGAGAAGCTCGAACGAAACCAGGGCGCCGAGGTAGAGGCCGAAGTTCACGAGGTGGACGAGCGGCAGCTCGAAGGCAGCCGAAAACCCGGATAGGGCACGGACGAGCGCGAGGAGGAGCGGGTACGCGGGGCTCCAGTAGCTGTTGAGGCCTTCGCCCAGCCCGCCGCGCAGCATCGCGTCCCCCAGGTCGAGGTAGGAGATGCCGTCGGGGTTGACGGCGTGGCGGCAACGCCAGGCCGCGACCAGACCCAGGGTGACCGCCGCCCAGCGCAGGAGGAGCTGGGTCCGGTGCAGCGCGACCGTGCTCGGAATCCCACCGCGGGGAGCGGGCTCCATCCCGGCGGACAGTAGCAGAGAGGTGGCTGGAAATACCAGGGTCGGGCGTTACCAACTCGACCCTCGTCCGTCCTTAGTAGCAAGAGCGGGTCAACTCCCCCGTCCCGGGGGTGATGACAGAGAACGAAACGGGCCTTCACGGGCCGAGAGAGGGAGCAAGGAGGACGACATGAAGAAGGTACTCTGGATCATGGTTCTGGCAATGGCAGCGACGAGCGCCTTTGCCGCCAACGGACACGACGTCAACGCCGCCGCAGCGATGGCCGGCACCAGCTACGGCTTCGAAGTGATCCTGGACGAGTGGGGCTGCCCCGTCGGCGCCTGCGATGTCTATGTCCAGGACGACACCCCGGCCCCCGAGACCACCTATCGAGCCACCTTCTGGTTCGACCCCAACTCGATCGCCATGGACCCCTTCGTGCGCTTCCCGATCTTCTTCGGCCGGAGCGAGAACAACCAGCCCAACTTCCGCCTCCAGCTGATGAAGGACTCCCTCGGCGGGGGCTACTACCTGCGGATGCAGGCGCGCAAGAACAACAACGACTACGTGCATGCCCTCAACACGGTGAGCGGCACCCAGTGGCTCCTGGTCCCGGATGCCCCGCTGCAGATCACGATCGAGATCCAGTATGCGCAGACCTCGATCGGCGAGGCGCTGGTGCGGATGTACGCCAACGGCCAGATCCACGAGCGGGTGGGGGACTTCTGGAACTCGACCTTCAACTGCGGCAAGGTCCAGCTCGGCGCACCGAGGATGGACTTCGCGACCGGCTTTGTGCTCGGTTCCCTCTACTTCGACGAGTTCGCCTCGTTCCGTACCCTCACCCCGTAACACCGCGTTCTCTCCAGCGGCACTCGACGGCCGCCCCCCCTCGGCGGGGCGGCCGTTTCATTCCCGCCGACTCGTTGACCGGAGTAGCATGGCAACGGCCGAGGGGGGGCGGACGTGGGTTCTCGTCGTCGAGCGCTGTTCTGGTTGGTGCTTGTCATGGCACTGGTCGCTTTCGCCGAGTGCGTCGCGTGGGGAGGGTACCGCGCGGTCCGGGGAAAGTGGTTCTCCTGGAGCTCCTTTCAGAGCGCTCGGGCAAGCGTCAGCGGCACCGCAGCGCAGACCGGGGAGGAGGAGCAGCCCCTGGGAGGGGAGCCGACCGAAAGGACAGAAAGCGGGAGGCACGTGCTCCACCCCTATCTGGGCTTCGTGATGGACCCGCGGACGAGGAACGGGGTGTCGGACCATGGCTTTCGCGGGGACCTGCCCAACGCCCCGATCGCCGAGGCGGCGCCCGATCGAGTCGTCGTCGGCCTGTTCGGCGGCTCGGTCGCCGCCGCGACCTCGATCCGGGCGACGGGGATTCTGCGTGAGGGGGTCCAGCAGGTCCGCCGCTTCCAGGGTCGGGACGTGGTGATCCAGACCGTGGCCTGGGCGGGCTACAAGCAGCCCCAGCAGCTGCTGGCGTTGGCCTACTTCCTGTCCCTTGGCGCCCACTTCGACCTCGTCGTCAACCTCGATGGCTTCAACGAGGTGGCGCTGCCGCCGGTGGACAACCTCCCGGCGGGGGTCTATCCCTTCTATCCTCGGAATTGGTTTGGCGCTGTCTCCAACCTGAGAGGCCGCTCGGCGCTCAAGGTCCTCGCCCGCATCGAGGGCATCGACACGAGACGGAGAGCCTGGGCCGCGGCGTGCTCCAGGCCACCGCTCGCGTGGAGCGTGGTCGCCAACCTGCTGTGGGAGGTCGCGGACGCCCGTCTCGTCCGCCAGCGAGCAAAGGAGGAGGCCGATCTCCGCCGTCACCGCGACGATCGGGAATCGGTCCGACCCTACGCGGTCTCGGGCCCCGGCTTTGCGGTCGCGAGCGAAGAGGATCTCTACCGTTCGCTGGCACGGGTGTGGGCACGGTCCTCGGTCGAGATGGCCCGGCTCTGTGCAGCGAACGGAATCGAGTACCTCCACTTCCTCCAGCCGAACCAGTACGTACCCGGCTCCAAGCCGATGGGGCAGGCGGAGAGGAGTCTCGCCGTCGTCGCCGACCAGCCCTACCGGGTGGGGGTGGAGCGGGGCTACCCTGCGCTCCAGGGGGAGGCGTCGTTCCTCCGGGCCAACGGCGTGCACTTCGTGGACCTGACTGAGGTGTTCGCCTCCACCGAGGAGGCGACGTACAACGACGCCTGCTGTCACCTCAATCGACGCGGCTACGAGATCCTGGGGGCAGCGATGGTCTCCGCCATCCAGGAGCACCTCGAAGCTGGCCCCGGGACGTGATCGGAATGGAACCTGTCGAGCCATCGGAGCCGGGGGGTTCCCCCCCAGACTCGGCGACCGCGGATCCCCTTCGACCGCGGCGCTCCGCGTTGTGGTTGCAGACGTTGCTCCTGCTGGTCGGGCTCCTGGCCTTCCTCTGCTCCTTCGGCGACCGGGGCTGGTTCGAAGGAGACAGCATCGCGCTCGTTGACGCGATGGTCAACTTCGAGGCCAAGGGAGGGGCGGACGGGGCATACCGCTACCCCTGGCAGCCGCTCACCTACGAGCTCGGGGCCGCGCTCGCTCCCCTCGTCTCGAGCCCTCGCCGTCTGCTTCTGCTCCCCCACCTGCTGGGGGCCGTGAGCCTGGTGCTGCTCACCTGGGCCGTCCACCTCGCCTCGCTGAGGAACCTCCCTCTTCTGGTCGCCTTCGCCCTCGTGGCCCTGTTCCCGGAGCTCCTCTACACCGGCCTCTACCTCAACTCCACCGCCTTCGCGATGGTACCGATGTCGGCGGCGATCCTCCTCCTCGTCGGGTCACCGGGGCCACTGCCGGCCGGTCGCGACCGAGGCTGGGTGCGCCCCCTGCTCGTCGGCGTCCTGGTCGGCGTGGCCTGCCTCTGTCGACTCGACTTCGCGCTCGGCCTGCCGCTCCTCCTGACTCTCGCTGCATCACGATGGGGAGTCAGGCGGGGGCTCCTCCCCTCGCTCCTGGGGTGCGGCGTGCTTGGCGTCCTCGCCTTCGCCGCCGGTGCCGTCACCCCGGCGGGGCTGCTCGAGGTGCTCGCCGCCCATCGGACCTCGGTCCAGGTCAACGAGTTCGGAGCCGCACGCACCCTCCAGGTGTTTACAACCGCCACCCACTGGACCGTGTGGGTTCTGCTGCTGCTGGGGGCCCTGCTCTCCCTGTGCCGGTCGGTCCGCCGGCGGGAGTGGTCCGGTGTCCTGGTGCTGGCCTCGGGCCTTCCCCTGCTCTGGCCGCTGACCGGCCTCATGAGCCCCAAGTACTTGGTTCCATTGATGCTGTTCCTGCCGCTGGCGCTCGCGACCTGGGCCGCCGAGGCGGCCCTCCGCAGGCCCGGGCGCGCCACCGTTGCGCTGGGTGCTGTGATCGTCCTGGTCAGCCTGGTCCACCACCTGGTGTCCCTCGAGGTCGATTCGCGACCACCCCACCTGGTCTGTCGGCTCGAGCCCACAGTGGTGGGAACCCACGACGGTCCCCGCACTGTGGGGGCCTGGCTTCGGGGGTACCAGCGCGTCCGCTCGGCGCCCCAGCGACAGATCGGGTGGGCGTTTGTCGGGCACCGGGTTGCCGACCACGTCACCCGGTCCCTCCGGTCGTGCGACGTGGCGGTCCTCGTTCCCAACGAGGACGACAGCCTGCTCAAGGGTTCAAGGACCTGGGGCTACTTCGCCAACACCGTCATCTTCCTGCAGCTCGCGGACTACGAGCTCGTGAGCACTCGGCTGCGGTTCGACCAGGCCCTGCTCCGGGGGCAGGATCACATCGTTCGGGTGGTTCCGCTCCCGGCGGCGCGCTGCGCCCGGGACCAGCCCTCCCCCGTCGACCAGGTCGTGATCAGGCTCCCCTACATCCCGGTCGGCGACCCGACGGCCAAGGTGGCCATCCGCGCCTTCCTGGCCGAGCTCAAGGCCCAGCGCTGTGCGGGCGCACCGACCGATGGGGGCGAGCACGATGGCACCTCCTGACGACGGTCGGGTACCATGGCGCCCCGGAAGGTCCTGGATGCCTGGCCGATCCGCACGACGAGCCCTGTTCGGGCTGCTCACCCTCGTCCTCACCATCGCTCTCGTCGAGTGCCTGAGCTTCGTCGGCTCCTGGCTGGTCAGTGGACGGCGTTTCTCGTGGGAGGCCCACCAGGCCCGGCGAGAGAGCCTGGCGGGGCTGGATGCTGGTGTCGAGCAGGAGGACCGGACCACCGCGGACCGCACCGGGGACCCTTCCGAGCAGGGTGAGTTCGTCATCCACCCTTTCCTCGGGTACGTCACGGACCCACGATCGAGGGCGGGGGTTTCCGACTTCGGGTTTCGAGGTGACCTGCCCGACGCCCCGCTCGGCGTGCCGGCGGAAGGCCAAGTGGTCGTCGGCCTGTTCGGCGGCTCGGTCGCGGCCCGCACCTCGGGACGGGCACAACGCATCCTGCGCGAGGGAATCCAGCAGGTCCCTCGCTACCGGGGCACGAAGTGCGTGATCCACACCATGGCCTGGGCCGGCTACAAGCAGCCCCAGCAGCTCATGGTCCTGGCCTACTTCCTCGCCCTGGGGGCCCGATTCGACCTGGTCGTCAACCTCGACGGCTTCAACGAGGTCGCCATGCCGACGGCGGACAACCTGCCCCAGGGGGTTTACCCGTTCTACCCGAGGAACTGGTACGGCCTGGTCCACGACACCCCCGACCGTGACACCCTGGTCGAGATCGCGAGGATCGAGGAGGTCCGGGAGCGGAGGAGGGGTTGGGCTCGGTTCTTTTCCGCCCCACTGCTCCGGCTGAGCGTGGCGACGAACTTGGTCTGGGAGCTTGGAGACGACCGGCTGGAGCGCCGGATCGCCGCGCTCCAGCTCGGCCTCCAGCGCCGCCAGGCCCAGTGCCGCGAAGCCCTCCCCTATCGAGTGACCGGACCCCGCTTCGAGGCCGCGTCGGAGGACGCAGCCTACCACGAGATGTCCCGGGTCTGGGCGAGGAGCTCCCTCGCGATGGCCCAGCTGTGCGCCGCGAACGGGATCGAGTACTTCCAATTTCTGCAGCCCAACCAGTACGTGCCGGGTTCCAAGCCCATGACCCGGGGGGAGCAGCGGGTTGCGCTGTTGGACGATCACCCCTACCGCAAGGGAGTCGAGGCGGGATACCCTCACCTCCGCCGGGAGGGTGAGAAGCTGCGCGACCGGGGGGTGCGGTTCGAGGACCTGACCATGGTCTTCGCCACCGTCGAACAGCCGCTGTACAGCGACACCTGCTGTCACCTGAACCAGGAAGGCTATGAGCTCCTCGCCGAGGCCATGGTGGCTTCGATCCAGAAGGAGCTCGGGACCTCGCCGGGAGGTGAAACCCGCCCCCGCTCCTCACCCATGGAGTGACGAGGGTCGGTACACCCCCCACAGCTCCAGCGGGCGCAGGAGCCCGTGGCGAACTGCAGCGTCGTCGATCTCGATGAGCAGGTCGAGGTAGGGGCGACGGGTGGGGTCGCCCGGGTTCAGCCGGGAAGCGAGTCTGGGGTTGGTGCAGATGAAGCGCATGAAGGCGCCGTGGCGGTGCTCGTAGAGCGGTTCGAAAGCCTCGCGAAGTAGAGGCAGCACCACCTCCTGGCGCACCCCCTCCATTCCACCGCACTCGTTGGCCTCCACCCCGTGCCCCCCGGTCACCGAGTCCGGCAACGCGGTGAGCAGGGCGTTGACGAAGCGCTCGCTGTCCTCCCACAGCAGCCGGCGGTTGCGGCCGACGACGTCGACGACGTGGAGGACTCCCCCCGGTGCCAGGCTGCCCGCGATTTGGCCGAGGAGGTGCTCGAGGTTGACCACGTGGTGGAGAACCGCGCGGGCCAGAACGAAGTCGTACTGCTGCGTCTCGAGGGTGAGGTAGTTGAGGTCGGCCACCCGAAACTCAACCTGCAGCCCTTCCCGACGGGCTCGGAATCGCGCCTCCTCAAACAGGCCCGGGTTGAGGTCGGTGCAGACGATCCGGTGCGGCACCCGGAGCTCCCGCGCCAGGTCGAGCTCCCGGCCGCAGTAGCCGCTGCCGAGGCTCAACACCCTCACCGGCCGGCCCCGCTGCCCGTACTCCCGCTCGAGGAAGGCCGCCATGGGCCAATACGGCGACCGGTGGACCACCTCCCCCACGCGCGCCCAGTAGTGGTGCCAGGCGGCGGTGTCCTGGTCGCCCCCTTCCCGGAGGTTCTCGGTCACCTTCACCCCGGCGTAGTGCTCGACCTCCTCCTGCACATACTCCGCATAGGGCAGGTCAGCGGTGAGGTCGACCGCCGGGCGGGTCGGAGGTGCGGCCCGGCCCTTGAGGAGGGCGCGTAACCGGTTGCCGATGCCCACGCGGATCGCCGTCAGCTCACTGCAGGTAACCGAGGGCGCGCAGCTGCGACGCGGTGCCCTCGTCCAGCTGAGCCTGCGGTTCAGCCTCGATCCGGCACGTCTCCACCCTCCTCTTCCACTGGTGGATCTCCTGGAGCAGACGATCCCGAGGAGCGACCAGCTCGCCGGCCAGGTCATGTTGCTCCGCGGGGTCGTCGCGGTAGCGGTAGAGCTGGGCTTTCTCCCCCTTCTGGGCGAAGACGAGGTGAAACTCGGAGTCCGCCACCGTGATCTGGCGGCCGAACCAGGGTGACTCGCCGAAGGCCAGCTGCCGGTAGGTCCCGCACCCCCGCAGGAGGGGAAGGAGGCTCCGCCCGTGGAGGAAGCGGGGGGTGGGCAGTCCGAGGAGGTCGAGC
>Ga0316622_100000339_pt1 | contig 26344 bp, 31 predicted proteins | sample OWC_Aug_OW2_C1_D_FD_207646 | JGI IMG/M metagenome (GOLD analysis project Ga0316622, IMG submission 207646) | Wetland soil microbial communities from Old Woman Creek delta, Ohio, United States - OWC_Aug_OW2_C1_D5_C | ecosystem: Environmental > Terrestrial > Soil > Wetlands | place: USA: Ohio... | reverse complement strand
TTGTTGATAGTCACGTTCCCTGGGTGCACTCCCTGAGCAAGGGTGATCTGGCAGCTTGCGTTCCACGGGTTTGGGAGCGCATCGATGGCAGCCTGGATGGTGGCAAAGGGATGGCCTGTGTAGTCCCCACCGTACAGCCTGGCAGGCCTGTCAACTGTTGGCGTGTCCGAACCTGATACGGGATCAACGCGCAGGTGGAGCGCGCTCTGCGTGACCTCAGAAACCGGGGATGGCTCTGCCCATGCCATCAGCCCACCAAGTTCCGTGAGCACATATCCATCATTGCCCGATGGGGTGGGCACCTTGTCACGGATCACCGTTACGGTTCTGATAGTCACCTTGCGATCTGCCGTCATGATATGTCTCCCACCACGTCCAGGATCATCCCTGGCCAGGTTTCGTTTTTGCTGTCAGGGTTCCACATCTCCACCTCTGCGTTGGCTCTGCCTCGGACAAGATCACCAAGCTGCCATTCGAAATGGAACGCTCCGTTTCCGCTGGACGTGCCGTCATCATCAATGACGGCCTCACGCGTGAAGCGGACACCATCCTCCCTGCGCACGTGGAGCTTGAAGCTGTAGCCCACGATCGATCCTGAGTCCTCCCATTCAAAGAACAGGAAGGGCAGGAGGTCACCCTCATGGAGCTTGATGATCGCCTTGCAATCAGTCACCATCGATCCCTCCCACTGATGGGGTGATTATGAATTGGCCTTGGATGTGCACGTGCTCTGCCCCTCCAGGCCTGATCCGCCTGATTTCGTACACCCAGAACGTGGAGCGGATCGCGCTCACGTTGGTGATGTCAGCCTTGCTGATCGCAAACTCAGTCACCCCGCTTGGCCCGTCCTTGTGGGTTCCTGGAGCGTTGCTGATCTGGATCATCACGGTGCCCCCTGGCTTGTCACGCACCGTGAACACGATCGTGTCAAGGCTGATGTCAACAGGCTCCCCGTCACCATCGGTGAGGATGGCTTCAAAGGTGTTGTCAGTGCCGCGCACCACGCTGATGTTTTGCTCAGCAGGCGTGACGGACACGCTGACATCATCGATCGCTGTCAATTCGCAGGTATCGCTCATCTCCCGATCCTCCTGATCCACCCACCCACACCGTTCCCCAGGAAGTGGATCCGTCCACCCACGGAGGTGGTGTCAATTTCGCCTGGGATGAGTAGCATCCCGCGCAGGTAGCCAGCACCCACCATTGATCCCCGCAGCGTCCAGGCATAGTGGGCCAGGGCATCCAGCGCTGAGTCCCCATGGATGCTGCCCAGCACTGGCACGATTGCCCCCAGCGTGCCGATGATTTCACCTTGCCCGGGGAGCTGCCCAGCGATCTGGTAACGCCTCCTGATGAATGCCTCCAGCTCGGAAGTGGAAGGCAGCGATCCGCTCAGCGGTGTGGCCCTCATCAGCCGTGCGCTCAGGGAGCTGACTCCACCCCAGCTGGCCTTGAGGGCAAGCTGTGATGTTGTCTTACCAGACAGCCAGGACATGGATCCGATGTAGCCATTGAGCGCGGCTGCGATGGACAGCAGCCCGTCCACGTCGGACTGGCCTGTAATAAGTCCACGGAGGGAGCGCCTGAAAATCCACTGTGCGGTGAGGTCACCCTGGCCATCCAGGGATCCGCTCACCTGACGGATCCGCGTGATGACAGCCTGGAGGATGGCTGTGGCATCGCACGATCCCGCGATGGGTAGGCTGGCACTGAGCGCTCCTGTGAGGATGGCCTCCGCGCGCAGGGAGCTTGCCATGTCAGAGCCTGAGACCAACCTGCCCTGGAGGACTCCAGCCCCAGCGCAAACGGCCTTGATGGGAACAGAGGCGCGGAGGAAACAGAACACGGACCCATCCCCGTGCAGCATCCCAGCGATTGCCCATTGCGCGCTCGGGTAACCGTCCAGCTGGCCCAGCCCGTGGAGGGATCCAGCGATAGGCACATCAGCGATCAGGTATCCCTGGAGCGCAGCCTGCCCGTCCACCGAGGCCCAGAAGCCACGATCGCGCCTCAGGTAGCAATTCAGATCGGAGAGCGCTGGGCAGTCCCCAGCCAAGGGAACCCAGGCAGAGAGGTAGGCTGACAGGCTGGACATGGCTGCGCAGCTGGACGTGAAGCCACGATCCCGCTCAAGGTAACACTGGAGCTGCCCCGCCCCATCGCAGGATGCGCTGATGGGTACAGAGGCGCCCAGCGCAGCGTCAAGGGTGGCTGTGCCCTGGGAGGACCCAGCGATCCCACGATCGCGTGACAGGTAGACAGCCGTGGTGCTCTGAGCTGTGAGCGTTCCACTGATTGGCACGCTCCCTGCCAGGATCGCGCTGAGGGTTGACGTTGCATCGATGCTGCCCTGGAGCGCTTGCTGTTCCCCAGCAAAGGGAGCTTGCCCGATCGTTGGGGCTCTGATGCGCAGGTGTGCACCAGTGGTGGGGGCATTGTAAAGGGTGGCCAGGGATCCACCGAACAGATCAAGCTCGGGCGAATAGCGCCCAATGAGGGGGAACCACACGGAGGGCCTTTTGAAATAGGCGGAAAAGCGCAGATACAGCTCTGTCATTTCGGCTGTTGACAGGAGGCGCCTGAAAATCGACACCTCCGCGATCCAGCCGTCAAAGCATCGGACAAGCGTGTCAGGTGACCCTGAGATGTGGAAGTTGAGAGCGTTGTCAACGCTCCCTGAGGTGGGGTTGCTGTTGGTGTTGATCAGGGCATTATCAGCCCAGAGGTCCACAAAGGCAGCTGCGGATCGCCGTCCGATCAGGAGATGCCAGTTTCCATCATTGAGGTTAGGGATGGCACCCTCAGCGCGCTGCCTAGCTGAAAGCGTTCCTTGCACATCCCATCTTACCGTGCGGTTCCCAGCATCCCTGATTTTCAGCTCCCAGCCCGTACCATTATCCCAGTTTCTTTTTCCCGTGATGATGGTGTCATTCTGTCCAACGGCTGGGCGCAGAACCCAGGCAGCCACGGTGAAATCACCCGTGCCCAAATTCAAGACGGTGGAGCTGGGAGCTGCCAGATATTGCTGGGCTGCGTTGGTAAATATCCTCGCCACGGGTCACCCCTAAGGAGCCAGGGCCTCCCTCAGCTCCACTCTGAGAAGCTCAGCGTCACCTGTCATGGTATCGGCCACATCAGCCGCAGCGCGCCTCACCAGCGCTCGGAAGGATTCACCCTTGAGGAGTCCGTCAAGCTCGGAATTTGAGAATGAGATCTCAGTATACTGCACGGACCCATTGATGGTGGGTGCGCTGCCCGTGGCCCCCTTGGCTGTGGCAAAGCTGTCAGCGTCCAGATCGTCCACCTCATCCTGGTGCCGTTCAAAGGCCATCTCCCACCTGACGTTTCCAGTGGTGGCTGAGGTGGCCATCCAGATGATCGTGGCCACGATCCCGTTTCCGTCATAGCTCCTGGGGAGCACGCTCCCAAAGAAAGACGTTTCAGCCGTGGCCTCATCGAAGTCCAGGACGTTGTGAGCGTTGCGCTGATCGAACGTGGCGAAATTGGACGCTGGAGGCCGTGCAGCCTCAGCCGTCCAGATCAGCAGGGTGTGGCCCTGGGCCATGGCAGCCTCCTATCAATCCAGGGTGATGTCCAGATCCCCGATGGCAAAGGACGCGGTGTCCCCAGAATCGATCGTCTTGGGATTGGTGAGGGAGCCATACCCGATCATGTTTCCGCCAGAGGCGAGATCCATGATGATGAAATAGCCCACGGTGCCCCAGCCACCCGTGGCCGTGGGGAAGGTGATCGCCAACCCGTTGGACTTGGCGCCTCCCACTGCGGCTGGCCAGTTTGTCAGGTTGTTTGTCACGGGCACCCTTGCGTATCCATTGGCCCCTGACGGCTCGGTGATGTTGCCCCCAGCATCGGTGGGGGCTGTGGTGCTCAGGCCCACGTACAGCGTCCCAGGCGCGCTGTAGGCGCTGTTTCCCCAAACGTGATCCAACAGCTCATTCTCCAGATAGTCTCCAAAGCTCATGGCATCCTCCGTGTTATTTTGGCCAATGGATAGAACCGAACAGCAAACCTATTCCGATATACACCAACGCAAACCAAGATGGAAACATGAATCTCCTGACAGCCAGCCCGTGAATAAGGCACATGGTGATGATGATGCCCACCAGAAAGAATCCATAGAGCGCGTTATCCATCCAGGATCGGGAGTCGAAAACCAGGGAACCCAGGACAACCCCGATCATCATCGGTGTTGCTGAGGCCAGCCGTCCGACACGCAAGGCCAGAGCACGGATCGTGCGTGGCTCATTGATCCTGCGGTTCACTCGATCGTTGATCACGGCCAAATCCAATGACAGCACAGCCAGCGCTGCCACGGACAAGGCGATGAGTCCGAGGGTCTGATCACTCATGGCGCAGCTCCAGGGCCAGCTCCTTGATGGCAGCGCTCAGCGCTGCACCGTGCTCACTGTGGAACGCGCGCTCACGCTCCAGCTGATCGGTGAACTCCTTGCGCTGGGTGGCCAGGGCCTGCAAGTATTCTGCCCGTGCACGGTCAAGCTCTGCACGGTGATCCTGCCTCTGTTCTGAGATCCCTTTTTCAAAGGACTCAGCCAGGCGCGGGATCGTGTGATTGAACGTGCGCCACACCAGCCAAAAGATAAACCCTAGCGCGCCAAGGTTGCCCACCAAGTTCACCATCAATGAGGTGTCAGAGTTCACCAGCTCACCCTCAGCCCAGCCATGGCTCCAAAGTCACGATCCCAGCCCAGCTCCGTGCGCGTCACCCCAGCCCAGGCCTGGGCAAACCCAGCCAGGTTGACGCGCTCAGCTTTGAACCGATGCACCATTTCCAGATACCCTATCATTGACTCTGGCCCAGCTTTTATGCCCAGGTCAAGAACTCCTGCACTCCCTCCAGCCTTTGGGACTGGGAGCGCCAACGCTCGATCGATCCCCGCGCTCAAGGCGCTTGGCGTCAACGCGGGGGTCAAGGAGGGTTCCTGGAATTCTCCACCAGGCAGGCCTCCTCCACCTTGGCATTGAGATACTTGGTGAGCCCATCCGATGTGAGGCCCAGAACCTTGGCCAGCTCCTCCAGGCCCTTTGGCCCCCACAGCTCCTTGAACTTGGTGATCACAGCCTCCTTGATCTGTTTCCCTTCTGACTGCGTGATCACCGCTCCACCTGGGCTGCGGGGATCCTTGGCCTTCCTTAGCTCATAAACGGCTGTTTGCTCGGCCTCACGGATCAGCGCAAACAACATGTCAGATGTCCGTGCCAGCATACCACCAACGGTCTCATTTTTGCTTTTCGCTTTCAGCCAAGATGAAGCGTGCACGCCAACCCATGCAAGCAAGGCAGTGATCACGGATCCCAGCATCCCCAGGATCGTGAGTGCCACCTGGGCGCTCTGGCTCAGGGGTGGGTCCTGCGGTGTCAGTGCGCTGTCAGCTGCGCACGCCAAAACAGGCAGCGCGCACAGCAACAGGATCAGGAGATACTGGGTCCGTTTCATTTCAGCCCTCCTTGGTTTTATGTCTTGCGTTGACAACCTCGGCTGAGTCAACCTTCACTCCCAGGGCTGACTCAACAGCCTTTTTGATGTCCGTTGAATCCTTTGCCTCCTTGGCCTCCTTGACAACGTGCAGATCCTTGACCGTGGATCTCCGTTTGGCTTCTGCCTCCACCAGGATCTGGGAGAGCGCTTCCCTTGCCCCAGCCAGTCCATTGAGGCGCACCTTTGCAGCGTCCAGCTCAGTGCTCAGAGTGCTCACACGGTCACGCAGATCGCGCTCTGTCTCAATGCACTGTTTGAATTTGGCAAGGGCCATTTCCTCCGTTTCAGATCCAGGCTTGACCTTATTCTGGATCAGGTCAAACAGATAATCATTCCCTTCTTTCTGATTCACTTTCGGCCTCCGATCGCGTTATTAGGTTACTTCCACCCAGTCCGTTCTCATGATGTCATCACCAGGACAAACAAACTTGTGGAAGGTTCCCCCCTCCTGTACTTGAGCCACGATTGATTTTCCAGGCTCAATTTCCTTGACCTCTACCCAGCTTGTCCCCAGGCGCGGGATCCTGTACTTCTTACCAAGCGCCAATCCCGCAGCAACATCTCCGATTCCCATGTTATAACCTCCTGTCTAGTGTTTTCCTGTTCTAACCTATCACGGGGAAACGTAGGTTGCCTCTCCCCAATCGAAGCATGGGATTGCCATTTCATACGCAGCAAGGCAAACCTTGATCCACTTCACCACAGTGAAGGTATACCAAATGTCTGACTCGATCACCCCTGGATAATTGGTTCCGGTTTTATCCACGGTGTATCCCGAATATTTTAGATATCCGGCAGAGGCACCCAATGGGATCCCACTGCCAATCTGGACGGCAAAAAATTTCCCTGAGATTGCATAGATCGCGCTCCAATATTTTAGAAGGGCATCGCTTCCCAGGCTGAAATCATTGGACGTGGTGGGGACAAGGTGATTGTGGACTTCGATTATGGAATTTGCGTGATTGACTTGGTAAAGATGGGTCACGTAGGCGTTGGTCTGGTAACCACTCCCGATCGGAGTTCCCGCAGCTCCTAAGGTTGCACCGTACAGCATGGAGCCACATTGCACGTTTCCCTCAGCATAGATCGAATCGCTGTTAGGAGGAGTGCCAGACGCTGATCCGACGTACAACCCTGCGGCAATGGCAAGTCCGATGGATGACAGCCTGGACTGTTCCACGCCATTGAGGATCGTTTGGAGATTGGTTTCATCCCAGCTCAGATAATCATTTGCGCCAAGGTATAGCCTGCCACCCATGGCCTTGACATAGCCCTCCGCATATACCTCATTGTCGGAAGGCTGCACCGTGGCATCCCCTACATAGAGGCCGTTTCCGATTGACAGTCCGTAGGTGGACAGCCTCATTTTTTCGGTGGTGCCGATGAGCCAGGCATAGCGCGAATTTATCCGGCTGAAAGAAAACGAGCTGCCAGCTGCAAAGTCAAATTCACACACATCGGCTGCAAACTGCAAAAACATGTTTGGGTCACCCAGCTCTATTCTGTCAGCCGTGGGAGATCCAGAGAAGCCAACACGCAGGCCACCCCAAAAAACCCCGTCACCCTCGCAGGTGATCCTGTCATCCGTGACTGGCCAGCCAGCCCCGCCAACATAGAGGCCGTTCAAAACCGTCATGCCAGACTCACCCATCCAAACTCTGACACCCACATTTACATTGAGCGCTAATCTGTTCTGGGTTCGATCGAAATTGAAACCATCGTTAGAATCAAAAGTGATACTTGGGTTCCCGCTTTGTTGTCGGAGGTAGAATTGTGTATCTCCGATTTCCAAAACGCCTGAAAGGATGGAAGCTCCTGCAAACCCTACTCTCAGGGATCCACCAAATCCACCCGATCCCTCAGCCACGATCACGTTATCGGTTAGGGTGCCAGCGACATCTCCGACATAGAGGCCGTTTGCGATGGCCAGGCCAGAGGCCGATAAGCGCGCCTCCTCCGTGTTGGCGATCAGCCATGAGAAACGGCTGTTGACTCTATCAAACCTGAGTGCATCGATTGTCCCACCAAAGTGATCGAAAACAAATTGTGGACTGCCCGCGTTCAATTCCCATCTGAGATCCGCGTCACCCAGCTGGATCACGTCATCCACGATGGTGGGGGTTGCGATCCCAACGGACAAGCCACCTGGCACGCTCAGATCGTCACCCAGCACAATGTCCCCATTGATAAAACACTGCGTGGCATCAGCCCAGAGGGCCAAGGCACCCCCTGCGTACAGCTCCACTCTGGAGGCGCCCAGGTTGTATCCCAGCCAGTTCTGTTTTGCCGCGTCAAAGTAGATGCGCCTTGAGCTGGTGCCGTCCACCTCCATGCCCAGATCATCACCTTCCACCCTGAAATCCAGGTGTGACTTGACATAGGTGTCCGTGATGAGGAGCGCGTTGACTGCGCTGCCTGGTGACTTGATGAGGAGCTGATCCTTGCTGGCCCCGTCAAACAGGCGCTCATCAATCCACTTGACCCAAGATCCTGCCAGGTTTGTCCTCCAGTTCTCAAACGAGCTGGGGGGGATTTCCTCGAACAGCCAGCCCTCATCCTTCTTGGCCTCGGGTGGCTCAAGGATGTTGCTGGAGGTGTCAGCCCATCGGGGGGTCTTTGCCGGTTTGGTATAGGTGGCCGTCATCCTAGTGCTCCTCCATATTTGCCAATGTCAAATCCAGGGCCAGCGTCAAAGCGGAATGAACCAATGACGCCAAAGGCAACAATGCACCACACCCCAGCTGGCTTGCCTGCCTGGACAATGCCCAGGATCCGTGACGGATCCACGATGGCTGGATCGAGCGGATCCACAATCTCAGCCATGAATGCCGCAGGGTAAAAGTCATAGATGCGCACACGCACGTCACCAGCGATGCCACGGATGAGCTGGATGATATCCTCAGGGGTGCCGTTCCCTAGGTTCAATTGCATCCTGGCCTTGATTGCAGTTTTGTACTCAGGATCCCCTCTGCCCTCACGGGCCTCACCCACGATCGCTCCAAACCCGTCAACCTGTGCACCCTCTGCCACGTCAATGAATCGCTCGGTGAGAAGTTCAAAGCTGACGTTCTCAAGGTCCTGCACCTGTTTGATCACCACGCTGAGGATGGCCTCCAGGTTTGGCTTGCCCTTGAATTGAGATATCAGCCTGGCCAGGGCCTCGGTGGAGTGCGCGTCCTTGTAGACAATACCCATGGGATCACACCACTGTCACGGTGATCCGTGACGTGTCAAAGGTTGCGAGATCTCGGAACAGCACGCTGATGTTTCCAGTGTTCACTGGTGGATTGATGGTGTCTATTTTGAAAATCGTGACATCCACCACACCTCCCACGGACAATGGAACGCACTTGAATTGCAGAGCGATCACGTCATCACCGATCTGGAGCGCGTCACCATAAGCCTTGAGCGCTGCCTTGATCTGGGCCTCCCCATCTATGGGGAAGGTGACAGGGTTTTTTGTTACCGTCAATTCTATCCAGATCGGCACCTCCGTGGGCCTGGAGAAATTCACGGTGTGCAGAAATCCCATGGAGTCCAGAACGCTCATGGAGGTTGATCCGAATGTCTCGATCCCAGCTGGTTTGCACAGCCAGATCACGTCAGCAATTTCCTGATCGTCACCCCCGGAAACCACCACCTCAAATGACTTGGGAGGCAGTCCGTTTATGTCCGTCACCATGGTGACATTTTCAAAGATGAAAGCCTGGATTACATCATCCACCTCACGCACACGCGCGCGTATGGCCTCCATTGTTCCTGCGCCTGTGACGCGCAACAGCTCGATCCGCCTGATCCGAAAGTCAGCGTCAGTTTCGATTTCCCTGCCCACCACAGCGTCCAGGGAATTGAACCCTTTGATCAGATCGGTCACAAACCCCAGGGCAGCGTTTCCACTTCCTCCGATGATCTGGACGGATGAGCCTGTGCCCTCCAGATCGGAGGACACGCGCACGCTCCCCGCAGCATCGATCGCGGTGCCGTCATCAAGGTTGGCCTGAATGACGGCTGCCACCTCTGTTGCTGTGGCGTTGCTGATGTCTACAAAGTCACCAGTCAGAAACGTGATCGTCTGGAGGATGCCACCATCGATCTGGATCTGGAGGGTGTCCCCATCGCTCAGTGCGTATGGCTCAGCGTTCCCTGACGTGAGCGCAGCCGCAGCCCTCCAGCCTGCGATGGGGGTCACGATGGTGTCAATGGTGGTGGAGACACCCTGGATGACACCGAAATCCTCGGACTCTGCCAGGGCTGAGAACGTGGCTGGAGCGCTCCCTGCGTTGGCCACGGTTTCCGTGATCTGAAACCGCGCACCGAGGTTGCCAACGCTGACAATGCTACCAGCTGGGATCGTGGTTCCAGCGTCCAGGTAGAGGCGATCGAGGGTGACAAGGCTGTGCGTTGCAGGGAGGCGCGTGCAGCCCGTGATCGATGCCACCTGATCCAGGGCCTCCCCGTTTGCGCTGTCAGGATACTGGGACCTATACACAGCCTCTGCCAGATCCCACATCTCACGGAGCTTGTCCGCAAAGATGCCATTGAATTGCCCGAAAACCGATGAGGCTAGGACGTTCAAGGTAGGGCTGAGGATCGCACGCTCATCGGCCTCAATCTCTGCCAGGATATCGTCCAGGGTCTTTTTGGAAAACCCCTCTGGGGTGACACCGAATGTCATAGGATCAGCTCCCTGTTATAGGTGATCGGGCCTTCCGTGCTGACAGCATTGAACGTGACGCTGAGCACGCGTCCAACCCCGTCATAAGTCACGGACAGATCGCTCACGCTCTGCACCCCTGGTGTGCTCAGGATGGCATCCCTGAAAATCGACTTGATGACAGGCAGCCTGGGTTTCTGGCCCAGGATTTTTTCAAAATAGGGAACGCCTTGGCGCTTGTCCAGGAACCACTCACCGAGGAAAAACTGGAGCCTGATCGTGATTTCCTGAGCGATGGCATCAGCACCATCCACCAGCACCAGATCGTCATTCTCGATCGCCACATCTCCAGAGGTTGTCAGCTTGATGTCCATTCAAACCTCATCCATTTGGGATGCTCACTTTGCTGGATGCGATGCTGGGATCCCAGGCAGGCGTGGTGAGCGCTGCGAGGGGTTGGCTGGTAGGGAGCCCAGGGGCTGCGCTGGTGTGCACGTGTCCCGTGGCTGGGCTCCCCCAGAGGTCAAGGGCCACCTTGAGGTTTCCCCAGAGCGCCTGGAGGGCCTCCACGATCGCCACGTGCTTTGCACCATCTCCCAGCGTCAGCTTTGCGCCTGCACCCATTCCCTCCAGGGCCAGGGTGTTGCCCTTGTCAAAGGTGATCTCCACCTTGCCCCCATCCTTGATGGCCAGCTGCGCGCCTCCACCATCCTGCCCCAGCACCAAGTCATCAGGGTTGGCATCCTTGATGGGACGGCTGAATGGGTAGAACGCTGGCAGAGCCACAGCATCGCTCAGATCGTGCATCCTCAGATCCACGGGATCCACCTCACCACCAGTGCCAGCGGTGAACTTGTCAATGGAGCGCTCACAGAAAACCAGGAGCACAAAGTCCCCAGGCTGGACGGGGAAGGAAATGAAAAAGCCACCAGCCCGTGGGAACAGGACTGGAACGTCAGAGATGACGGGGAGGGTTTCGGACAGCTCGGTGCCGTCATCATTGATCACCGTGCGCTTCAATAGAGGCTTGACATCAGCCTTCTGGGTCCGCTCATCATACTTTTCCACCTTGCCTGGGAGTGCGGTGTGCACATCAAACAGGGCTTGATGGGTGGCCATCCTGAGGACCTCCTCAAGGGAGGGGCTGCGCGTGTTGCCCATTCTCATATCGGCTTTGCCTCCACCTCACTGTACCAATCAGATCCCCACGTGTCACCAAAATGCTTGACTTTCTCGATCCGAAAGAATCCCGTTACCAGGGAGGCCTCTATCTTGAGCTTGCGCCCAGGCGTCAGCCCACCCATCAGCAAGGACTTGATCTTGACAATCCCCTTCTCCCCCAGCTCGGGAGAACCCACCATCCCACTGTCAGGACTGAGCACGATCACCGTTTGCTGGGTCACGCCTTTCAAGGGAAGGATCTGGAGCTGCCCGTCTTGGATGCTCCACTCAAGGCCAGCCGTGGGCACCAGCTTGTCCAGCACGTCGGACACCTTGCCCGTCAGGGTGACACCCTTGGTGAATTGAGTGAGGCCCCCACGGAGCACACCAGAAATCGCATCCCTGGTGTTGCCTGGCCCGACCCCCAGGGACTCAGCTGCCTGTTTGAGGACTTGCTTGAATTGAGTGCCAGGCCCGAATGATTTGGACATGCGCGCTGAGCTGTACTTGTCCCCACCATCCTTGCTTTGCAGCTTGCTCACCCAGCTCACCCCGTCACGGTTATTGCTGGCATAGGCGAGATCTCCGCTGAAAATCTTTTCAAGGGATCCCACATATCCAGCCTCAATGATGCACGGCACGTTTTTCTTTTGTAGGCTTTTTCGGTGCTCCTCATTGAGATTGTAGATCACCACCTCTGCCTTGTTTGGATCGCGGTTCAAGGACTTCTCAACAGAGAAGGTGACGCGCAGGGTGGGCTTGCTCACCAGCTCATCAGAGCCAGAGGCCTTGACCCGTGAGGCAATCTTGATGGTGCCCACGGTGATCGCCACATCCCTGTTGAATAGTTCACTCATGAGGGCAAGCTCTCTGCCTCCTCATATACCAGCTCGATCCGCTGATCCATGTCCGTGAGGCCTGGATCCCGGGGAGGCGTCAACGTGTCCAGCGCAAGGAACTCCCCAGGAGGTCTGGTCTCGATCATGCACGTGCGCATGAATGGAAAATTGCAAACCATTTTCATGCCAGAGCGGATCGGGTTTCCGTAGGTGTCCGCCACGTCCAGATACCAGGCATCCTCACGCTCATTGTATTTCATGAAAAGCTGGTATTCCGCACCATCCAGCTCCACCACAAAAAAGATATTTGCGTCCACGCTTGCGTTGGGGGTTGGGATGCTCATCAATGCCATGGCTCACGCTCCAAAGAATCCGAGGACTCTGGACAGAATTGACTGCGCATCCTTGGGAGTTTCCTGCGCAACCTTCTTGCCCTTGTCCTTTTTCCGTTTCTGCACCGTCTTTTCTGGGACTGGTGCAGCTACCGTTTCCGTCTGAGCGATGATGATTTCCCGCAAGCCCAGGGAGCAATTTAGGACGTTCCCCGTCTGCACGTCACGGGTCACGCTCATGGACACGATGGCCATGTTTTGGTATTCGCGCAGTGAGGTTATCACGGTCACCAGCTGGCCCGTGTCCATCAGCTCAGCCAGCTTGAAATAGGCAACCTCAGCGCGATCCGTCACGGGGCTCATGTCATCCGTGAGCGGGGAAACTGCCTGCACGCTGGCCAGGAATACCAGGGGGTGATTGGTGACGATCCCGTTGACCTCCAGGCGCTCGGGAGTGCGCCTGATGTGATCGCTGATGGTGGCCCCCTCCTCCACGGGATGATCACAGATTTCACATTCCCGCGTGTGGGTCTCACTCACCGAGGCGTCAAACTGCACCACCCCCACGGTCAAGTGAGTCTTGGGTCCGAAAATCAGCTCAGTGAGTCCCATGCCTGATCAACCTCCTGTGGCTGCGGCTGCGGGGGTGAGCGCCTGGAGCGCTGAGCGATACTGGTTTTCCGTGGCATCCTCCACGTGTTTTGCCACGGCACGGGCCAGGGCCTCCTCATCCATTCCGGGGGTGGCCTGGACCTTGACATCAATCGATGTCTGAGGAGCCAGCGTCAAAGGTGCCCGTGCTGGGGCAGCTGCCACGGACTGGGGATACATGGCCTGAGGGCCAGCCGTGGCCACCCTGTTGAGCCCAGCAAGCTCACGCATGGGGAACCTGGGCGCAGGGGCCTGGGGGGGCATCAGAGGCACCACCTTGAGCCCAGGGGCCTGGGGCTGCACCAGGGGCACCACCTGGAGCCCAGGGGTTTGAGCCTCAGGCCCAGGCCATTTGCCACCAGCTCCAGCTCCAGCCGTGGCTCCTGCGCCTCCAGCTGGCTGGGCAGGCTGGCCCAGCTCGGCCTCCAGCTCAGCTCCCTTGCCCTTGCCGAACAGCTTTGAAACCCATGAGTAGATTTTTTTGAATGGGTACAGATAGAACGCGATAGCGTTTGTCACAAAATCGCTCAGGAAGGAACCCATGATCTTGAGCGCCTTGCTGAGTCCGCTGACAATCCCATCCCAGGTTTCGCTGAAAAAGTCCCCAATGGGTTTCCATACGTTCTTGGCCCAACCCCAGATCCAGGTGCCCAGCTCCACAAACAGCGTGGAGACATTGGTCCAGATCGCGCTCAGGATGGGCCAGAGCGCTGCCACCAAATCGCTCCAGGCCTTGGTCCAGGTATCCATGAGCCAACGGAAAGCAGCCATCCAGCCCTCATCCCAGGCCACCATCAGGAACCCAAAGAATGAATAGATGATGTCCGTGATGTACTTGAACACCGAATAAACGATCGTGCCCACGGCCTTGATGGCTGATCCAAGTCCAGGGATTTTGTTGATCAGATCCTCAAACCACTTGATGAGATCTCCGATCGCTGACTTGCCACCCTCGCGCCACGTCTGGAAATCATCGATGAGGAGCCAGATGAGCCCAGCGATCAGCAGAAACATTCCACCAGGGAGGGCCAGGAGGGCAGCCACAATGGCAGCCGCAACACCAAGGGCCAGGAACTTTTTTTGCAGAGGGTCAAGCTGTTTTGTCCAATTGGCAACAGCGCTGGTGACATCCATGAGGAGCTGTCTGGTGCGGACAAGCGCTTGTCCCATCTGCCCCAGCCACCTCCCAAAGCTCTGCGCGATCCACTCCTTGTTTACCTTGATCCATTCCGTCATCCTGCGCTTGGCCTGGATGAGCGGGGGGATGATGCCTTTTCCCATTGCGTTCTTGAGGCCCTGGATCGCTGCCTTATTTTCATCAGCAGCATCATCATACTCACGTGTCATCTGGATGAGGTCCTCATCCATCACCACGCCAAGGGCCTTTGCTTTCACCATCAGATCGTCAAGGCCCTGGGAGCCACCCTCCAGCATGGGGAGCAACATCTGCCCGTTCTTTCCCAGGACCTTGAGCGCCAGAGCGGTTTTTAGGGACTCATCCTCCACGCCTGAGAGTCCCTCAGCAACACCGATGAACAGCTCCTCAGATGTGGCGATCGTGCCGTCAGCTTTTTTGACGTTGACGCCAAGGCGCGCATAGGCATCAGCTGTTTCCTTGGAACCCTTCCCCGCGTCAACGGCTGTGCGTGACAGCGTTTTGAGGGCAACCTCCAGATCCCCCAGGCTGGCCCCTGTGGTCTCTGCACCGTAGGCCCAGGCCTGGAGGGTCTGCACGCTGACCTTGGTGCGCGCTGACATTTCGCTGAATTGATCACCCAGCTTTGCAACCTGTTCACCAAGGTTGCTGAAAAACTGGAATGTCTTGAACACACCAAAGGCAACAGCTGCACGCTTTGCCACCTCCACCATGTTGCCCATGGAGGCGTTGGCCTTGGCCACGCTCCCCTCATCTACCTTGAACCCAAGGAGGGCTGTGAGCTGTTTGACAATCATCCAGCCTTACCTGCCTTTCCTGGAGGACTCCATGGCCCTGCGCTCAGCTTCATCCCGCAGATCCAGGGCTTCATGCGCGTCAAGAACGTCATTCAGATCATAGAAGCCAAGCACCTCCTGGAGGGTGGACACGCGCTCGATCACCAGCCTCCACACCATCCAGTTTAGGTGCCCTGGGACTGGGACGCCTGAGCCATCCCTAGCCTTGCGCCTTTGGTTTGGATGGTGTTCACCAAGGCGCCTAAGGACTTTCCCCATTGCACCTCAAATGCAAAGGCCAGCCACATGTACATGACGTGCAACCTGCCCCTGAAATGGATCTCAAAAATTCCCTTGAGGGGTTTGCCGTCCACGTGGGTTGCCTCTGCCATGGTGGTGATCACGTTTCGGATCGTGGCCTTGTCTATCCCTCCGAAAAAGGCAGCGGCTGCCTTGCTGAAAAAGCCAGCGTCAAGCTCGGTGTTGGCCACGTCCTTGCCAGCTGCGGCACCACCCAGGAACACGTCCATCACTGGACCCAGGGCAGGCCCCACCATCTTGGAAACGTCCACCAACAGATCGTGGGATACCATTGGCCCCAGCATGTAGATCGTGTATTTGTTCCCCTCCAGCTCTCGCGTTTCACCGTCAAACTGTGTCATGCCTCAGCGCTCCCTCAATTGCTCCCATGGAATTGTTGCAGATCGTGGGTCTCAATGATCCACTCTCGGCTCTCTGCCTCACGGGCAAAGGCAGCCGCAGGGGGCTTGACGATCCAGGCCTTCTCAGCCGCGTATAGCGAGGTGCCGCTGAGGTCCTTGATCAGCAGAGGCCCGATCCCATCTCCGTTGGGGGTGTTGATATCCAGCTGGTGCAGCGCGGAGAGCAGATCGTTTGTCTTGCTCCACTGCCCCAGGGTGAAGGTGACTCGTCCCGATCTGTTGTTGGACTTCGATCGGCACCCTTCCCCATCGGTTCCCACCTGGAGGGAAAAACTGTCCTCGTTTTGCTCCACGCTCAAGAACGTGCCATCTGCGAACCCATCCACGGGGATTCCCGCGAATACGATCGCAACCTGTGCAGCGTCATACGTGTGAAGTGCCATCTTGCGCCTCCTCCTTGGTTACACCGAAACGGTGCCGTTGACGATCACCTTGTGAATCGCGCCTGCCAGGGTTGCCTCAAACTTCACATCAGGCAGGAGGCGCGCAGCCTTATCGATCATGGACACGTCAGCTGCCCTGGGCACGGACACGGTGGGAGCGGGATCCGCAGCCAGGATCCCCTGATTCACACAGAGCACCATGACAGCGCGGACCTCTGCCTCCACGATCGCGATCCCTGGATCCGTGAAAGGCACCTTGTCCGTGTTGGCCAGGCGCGAATAGATGTACTCCTGGAGCCTGGCCCTCATGAAGTCCACGCTCTGGGTCACATCGATGAACTCACCCGCAGAGGTCACGCCTTGCTGGGTGATTGCGATCCCAGCGATCGTGGTGTAGTGATTCGCATCCTTGGCCTCCAGATTGGTGACCTCGGTGTCCGTCAGATCCACGCTGTCCACGCCTGCCAGCGTTTTGAATTTCCACGTGATGGACCCAGGATCCTTGGGCAGGCACTTCCCCATCCACGCTGCCCCAGCGTGCTGTTGCTCCTTGGGATGGTAGATGATGGCTGTGCGCGCATACCCTGCGGTTTGCAGCTCGGAGGCCACGTCATCCGTCACGGTGGAGAGCAGCATCCCCGTGTCCGCGCTCTGGGTCACCATGATCTTGAACGTGGCCTCAATGTACGCAGCCGCAGCCAGAACACAGGGCTTGCTTGCGTTGGTGAGGATGAGCCCATACCACGTGTCATTTTCCTCACGCACGGCTGCGATGTCAGCCACGATCCCGTCAGGAGACCCATCGGGGGTCACGTTCTCCTGGTAGATGTCCGCAGGATCCTTGACGTGGAAGGTGAAGGGCACCGCGATCGTGTTGGCTTCGATGTCCAGATCCGTGGCGTTGTCCGTGGTGGTGACAGGCTCGCTGAGGGCATCGATGGCAACCTTGAGGCCTGCGGTGATTTCGGCCACGGTGGGGCTGGCATCGGTGGTATAGGTGGCCTCCTGCCCGTTGACATAGACGGTGTACGGGAAGGATGCCCTCAGCACCGAGGGAAGCGTCAGGTTGATCTTCTTTTTCTCCCTGTTCACTTCCCTGCCCACCACCACCTGGGTGGGCCTCGGGTTCTGAGCGAACAGCGCTTGGACTGCCAGCACGGCCTCATCCGTGGCTGTGAAGCCATCGGTGATCATGGCATCCACGCTGGAGTACACGCGCGCGCGCTCGGTGAACACGGAGTGAAAGGCCATCACAAGGGGCACGCCAAACCCTGCCCGGGTGGGTGCCGTGGTCTGAGCGGTGATGGTTACCTGCACGATATCGGATAGACTCATGGCTCAAATCCTCCCAAAGGTTTGATCCACACCCAGGCTCTCTGACTTGGCGTGGACACGTTCAATGTAGCCCAGATATTCCCGCAAGCTCAAACTGGCAGCAAAGCGCACATCCATGGAGGCGCGCGATACATAGGCATCCTCAATGAGGGCATCGATGTTGAGCACAGCCTCAGGACGCACCACAGCGATCCCAGCGTCCTGGAACGTCTGGAGCACGCTTGGCAACCCCAGGCTGGACTGCGCGATCGTCAAATAGTGGGTTGCCTTTTTCAGCGCTCCACGCGCGCACGGCTGCCCCACGTACACCTGACAATTGACAACGATCGCGCAAGGCACGCACACCTCAGCCTCAATTTCCTGGCCCTCTGGCCTGGACGGATCGAGCGTATAACGCTGTTCCCAGCGCGGTGAGGCTGGTATCGGTCCAGTGGTGATCAACAATGAGCCGTATGGATAGGGAGGCTGGGGAGCTGCCATGTCACGCCACACAGCCACAAGGCCGATCGCATCAGCAAACCAGCTGTGCACCGTGTCCTCAAAATCCTCCATGTTAATCGGAGGAGTGAGGTTATCTGGCACGCTCAGGTCAAACGTCATTGCCCAACCTCCACAGCGATTGCCTTATAAAATCCACCTTGCGCCCAATCCTCCACGGATAGGATCTCATACTCATCCCCATGCCAACAGAACCGATCGGGCTGACGCTGCAATTTCACGTCAGCCGTCTGGAACTTGGTGGGTGAGTACAGTTTGAGCGTGCCCGTGCTCCTCCTGCCCTCTGGAACTCGCACCATCTCATGGGCTTTCAGGGGCTGCACCACAGCGATCAGATCGATCACCGTGGGTTCACCTTCCGTCCACCTTCCGTTCTCATCGTACACCCCAGGGAGCCTGCGCAGGATGCGCAGCTTTTCACCCATCCCGCAAAGGCACGGGACAACATCACAGAAACAGGATGTCACGCTCCACCCCCAAAGGACTTGAGGTCAAGCAACACCGCAGTGATCGAGTTCCAAAGCTGGCCCGTGTCAAACAGCGCTGGGTCCATGCGCTTTGGATCGTTTGGGTCAAGCTGCCTCTGGGTTTTTGGGGGGATGTCCGATTGCAGCTTGCGGATCACATCCCTCCGCGCGCGCTCCCCCAGGAGGAAAAGGTGTCCTTCAATGCGCTGCCCCTCCAGGCCCAGCGCTGAGATCTCCATGAGCCTCCGTTCATACTGGGCCATGTTGGCGTCAAAGGTGGAGCGGAGAAACGAGCGCTCAGGGATGCCTTTGGACGGTGCCCCAAATTCATGCACGCTGGCCACCAGCACGTTGGTGACTGGGCTTGCAGGAGGTGCCTCCCCGGGGGGCACGGCCTTCTCCTCCTGCGCTGCCTGGCCCTGGATGCCCACGGACACGCCAAGTCCACCTAGGCCAGCATAGCGCTTTGCCACCCTGACGATCCTATTCCAGCCAAGATCCTTTACAATGACTGTGGGCTTTCCTCCAGCCATCAAACCCCTCCAGGTTCACGTCCCAGTGGTGCTCCAGGGTTGTCATCCATGCCCACGGAAAACGCAGGCTGCACAGCATCGGTGTTTTCAGACAAGGCCGTTTTTTCGCCAAGCGACAGGCCACCAAAGCTGGGGAGGGCCATCCCGATCTGTTGCGAGTCAGAGGTCAATTCATCAGCACGATCCTTGTAGGCTTTGGCGATCTGGGAACAGCTCCTTGATACGTCACCAACGGAGCAATCAGCAAGCCTGGAATACTTCCTTGCCAGGTGCTGGCACAGCAGGACGGCTGCGCCTGTGGTGTCATTCTCTGCCTTCTGGATGGCCCAGAACACCTCATCATCAGACACCTGAGGCTTTTCCTTTTCGGTGTCACCGATCAGGAAACGCGTTTCATCCAATGATGAGGTGGCTGGGTCTCCACTGTACGTCCATTTCATGGGTCACCCCTGGGCTTCTCTGATTGCTTGGATGATGTCATCCCGTTTGAGGACTCCTGCACCCCTGACTCCGTGCCGTGCAGCCAGCTCCACCAGCTCCTCCTTAGACTTCCTGCGCAGCTCACGCGTTCCCCACCGATGTGGGGAGGCCTCACGCTGCGGCTGGTGGTGCGTGGCCACCTGCACCTGGGGCAGTGGTTTGAGGGGCACAGGCTCCTGACATGCCTTGGGCAGCTCGGGCAGCGTGCGCGTGGCCTGGGCAACAGCCACGGCTGGAGCTGCACTGGGCGCATCGGGCACCTTGCGCACGTATCCCGTGCGCTCCCAGGCGCCAAGGTTAGGCCATGTCTCAGCCTCTGGACACGGATCTCCTGGCCTCAAATCCACATAGGACCCAGCCCTCAAGACTCTTATTGCTTTGGTGGCAATCCAACCCATGGATGATCCTCCTTGCGTGCGCACGGTTCCGTCACGTGGAACCGTCTTACCACGTCAAGGCCTGGATGTCATCAGGACAGCACGTTGTCAAAGAACACACCCAGATCGGAGGCGATGACTTGCAGGTCATAAGCCATCTCACCCTCGATCCGATCGGAGCGCAGATGCTGCATTCTGAAACGGAGCATCCTGAGGCCATCTGCGGAGGCCCCCAGATAGCCCGTCCAGCTGAAGGTGTACCCAGCGGAGGGCATCATGAGGGAAGGCCGATCGGCTGCGTAGCACAGGAGGGCAGCGTCCTGGAACAGCAGGCGCAGATCATCCCCGCTCGGTGCTCCCTCGATCGCGATGTTCTGGATCGCGCCTGCCACCAGCACGCCACCCGGGGGCAGACCCAGCACCGTGGCCAGGAGGTCAAGGGTCACGATTTTGTCACGGCTGATCGAGATGCGATCGAGGAAATCGCCGTTGTCCTGGATGGCATCCCAAACATCCTCACCGAGGATCAGCTTGTTGGGCCTGAAACCCGATTTCGTTTTCAGGCTCCTCATCTGGGTCCTGATGTCCTTGATGGGGGTGGATCCCGTGGCGTTCCACTTTGTGCCTGGCACAATGTCCGTGCCCGTGGTGGATCCCGTCCAGACGCCCGTCTTGTAGAACTTGTCCGCGAAGTCTTTTTCCCTCCGCAGGAGCAAGCCACGGGTCACCAGCTCAGAGCTGGCCATGTCCAGATCCAGAGGCGCGTCCTGATTGGCGCGCAGCTGATCATCGATGTCCACATGGAGGGCCTTGACCGTGGCGTTGTACGCGGGGGCCTTCTCCACGTCATACCGTGTGCCTGCGGACTCGCTGCCCAGGGGCCTCTCACGGGCCTCCGATCGGAACCACTGCCCCTTGGGAAACACAAAGAACACATCGCTGTTCTTTGCCACGGGCACGTTGGGAAACACCTGCGTGGCGATGAACTCCCTGGTATCCTGGAGATACGCCACGGAGATGTTGGTTAGGGGTTGATTCACATGGACATCAGACGGAGTGGGGTTGCTGGTAGGCATGTTTTGATCCTCCTCTGATCAGGCCTTAGGGCAGGAACCCAAAGGCTTTGAGGTTGACGGTTAGGCGCTCCCCAGCCGTGGTGGTTCCCGTGAGGGCACGGCCAAAGGCAAACGTGGCGCTGAGCGCTTTGATCGCTCTGCCCTGATCGTCCGAGGCCACGGGATCCCCGGGATCCACTGCGGCACCGCACTTGACGATCGCACGTCCACCGCAGGCCACGCTTGCCACCTGCCCCGTGGTGGGTTTGCCCAGGAGCACACCGTCCACGATTCCACCAGCCACGGTGTTGAGCACGGCCTTGCCCGTGTTGTCAATCACCACCAGGCTGTCCTGAGCCAGGGAAAGATCCTCCCCAGCCAAGAGCCCCTCAAGGATTTCATGCGGATTCTCGAATGCCATTTTTCACCTCACCTTTTTTTTAGGCTCAGTCAGAGCCGTGTTGTTTGGTCCGTGCGCTTAGCGCCTGAAAGACTCGATCTGCGCAGGGTGCTCCTCCAGATACTGGGCATACAGCTGCCTGCCCTTCTCGGACTTGAGCACCTGCGAAACCGCTGCGTGTCTGGAGACGTTCTTTTCGGACTTCTCCACGATCCCGTCAGCCAGCTTGCAGATGGCATCCCAGGCCGTGCCGTTGGTGACTCCCGTGCGCGTGGTGTCACCCTGTTTGAGGCCCACGTCGGTGAGGAGCGCGCTCTTTTCGATCGTGGCGCTGGCTTGCTTCATGCTGTTGAATTGCTCCTCTGCCAGCTTGCCGTCTTGCTTGGCCAGCACGTGCAGCATCTTTCCGAGGTCCTCGCTGGACTTCCCCGGATAGAAGCTGAGTTCCTGCTCACACTTCTTGATCCAGGCCTCCAGCGCGTGCTGATCCCGCTCCTTGGTGAGCGCCTCATCGGACTTGGCGATCTGCTCCTTGAGCGCGGTGATCTGATCGTTCTGAGCTTTCATGATCGGATCGAGGATCGCCTTGACCTCAGGGGGCAGCTCATCTGCCTTGTTCACCTTGCCCTTGTTCTTGTCCATCTCATCCTCCTTGGGTTTGGGATACTCGTCCTTTCCCGGGGGAGCGTACCCTGCCAGGCCTGCCAGCTTGGACATCACGTCCTTGGGCATCTCCTCCTTGAAGCCATTGAGGATCCGCAGCGCACCACGGATCGCCTCAAGGCCCTTCTTGGAAACCTTGTCAGCCTTGAAAACCTCATCCAGCTGAGCCTCCCCGTCCACCTCGGTTTCCATCACTGATTTGAGCACCTCGATCGTTTGCTCGTCCATTGTCCCGTTCTCCTGTTTGTAGATTGGAAATCGCCGTTTCCTGTTTGCGCCTCTCGTGACAAGGGAAACCTCACCTGCCCGCAAGTCAGTCAAGGCTGTCAGTCCTTTATTTCCCACGTGCTCCTCCAAAAAGTCAAACGGGCCTGGCCACCAGCTCCACATAGGTGACACGGGGCATGATCGATCGTGACATCGGAGTGCGCATCCCAACACCACCCGGGGAGAAGGCATTCAGCTCACCTGCCTTGAACAGCTCCCATTCCTTAGGTCCCAGCTCCACTCCCATGCACCACGATCCAGAATGCACCTTGTCAGAACCGAACGGCCTTTCCCAAACCTTGTGAGGTTGCAGCTTCATGGCTGCCAGATAATCCTCACGCGTTGGGTATTGCTCCACCCAGCTCTCCACCACCTTTGCATCAGCGGTTTTTTCATGCTGCAACCCCACGGTCCTGGGGCCTTGCATGAATGCGTGAGCTGTCTTTTCAACCTCACCAGGGGGCATCCAGTCAGCGTGCGCATCCTCCTCTGGGCCATTGTCCCCATAGGGATCGAGGACAGCCCCATACACAATGCGCTTTTCAGGATCAGCTTTTAGGATGGGCACCCTTATTGAGGCCTTGAGCACATCTCCGGTTTTCACATCAATGAGCTGGGGCTTCTCACCCGGCTTTGCCCATATCAAAAACCTTTGCTGTTTTTGCCTCAACTCGGCTATGACATCGCCAAGATCTCTGCGCTCAGCCATCGGTGTTTGATCTTCTGGCTTATCGATCAGCCACACGCGCCTGGCTTGCGCACCACCTTCACCTGGGAACTCTGCAAGCTGTAACAAGTATCGACCCTTGACGTGCTCTCCGTCAAGAAAGATCTCGATCGCGCTCCTGCGTGCCACACCAAGCTGATATGTGCCACGGTCAAGCGCAAAGAATTTTGCTGATGTCTGGGAGGTGGCCCCTGCGCCTCCTGGCTCTGCCACCAATGGCTTGCCCACCCCCACGTCCAGCCATGCCTCGGGCTGGTGGAGCTTGGCAGCCAGCCGCAGTTTTTCAGGCTGCCCTGGCTTCATGCCCAGGAGCTTGTCACCACCAGCTGCCTTGTTATCGGCTGCGCTCCCAATCAGCACAGCCCATCCCCAGAGGCCATCCTCACCCTGGAGCCTGAGATCTCCGTGCACGCTGTGGCCTGTGTCCAGGAGCTGGGCATCAGTTTTGCCCAAGTCCTCCTCAGGGATTCCCCTCCAGTGGTGCTGATAGACAAACCTCCCCTTGCCTGATTTGGGGAGGTAGTCCTGCCAGTTTTCAAACCAGTCATCATTGGCAGCTGCACCGCGCGTGTCCTCCCCTCCCTCCTCCAGCCCACGGGGGTGTTGCTTTGCCACGCTGGATGAGATGGCCTCCTTGATCCGTTTCAGCTTGCGTGCAACCTCCCCGCGATCCCCGAACCTGCGCACGGCTGACGGGTGGGGCAGGGTGAAATCCACGGCCTCACCCAGAGCCGTCTGAGCGGTGCGCCCAAGGGCCACCACGATCCTGGGGCTCAGATCCCGCAGCTCAGCCAGGAGCGCCTCACGGTGCTCTGCCACCTCCTGATCGTTTGGCTCCCTCACCCGTCCATCACCCTCCAGCAACAGCTCGGGCACCACGTTTGCCAGCACCACCTGATCACGGCTGAGGCCCAGGGGTTTCAGATACACGTCATTGAATGTTTCCCCAGCTGGCCCCACCAGGGGCTCACGCCTGGCCAGCTCAAACCGTCCAGGACTGGCACCCACAAAGGCCACAGGCGCACCCTTGGGTCCTTTGGTGGGGACTTGCTGCGTGGACTTCTGGAGCACGTTGGCCCTCCTTGTCACATCGATGGCTTGATCTGCCAGATAGGGCTGGGAGCGCGTGGTATCGATATCGATCACCATCGGACCCAGCCAGGCCAGGGATCGTGCCTCCTCATTGGGGATGAGTTCCAGCACCTGCACCGTGAGGATGTCCCCAACCTTGGCCTTGAGGTTGGTGTTGAATGTCTTGCCGAGGTTCACATATTCATGGCCATTCAGCTCCGTGGTGTTCTCCCAGTCCGACCCACCAGGGAGGAGGCCTCCCCAATAGTTGAAATCCCCAGCCTTGGTGGTTTGCACCTTGAGCACGATCACCTTGATTTCTGCCACCCGTTTGAGCTTGCTCCACTCATTTGTGGAACCGTCCGTTTCATAGGTGCCGCGTGCCGTCTTGGCCACCAGGCCCTCAGAGCGATCGTGACCGAATGCCCAGCGCGCGGCTGAGCGCAGCTCCTCCACGCTGTTGACCCAGCGCAGGGGTGAGGTCCTGATCAGATCGCTGCCCTGGCCCAGGACGCGCTCCAGCTCCTGCCTCCGCTCCTTGAATGGCTTGCCCGTCAAGTCCTCGCCTGTGTAGGGGGCATCAAACACGGTGAGGACCACGCGCTCCCCGGGCCTCAGCTCTGGCTTGTCCGAATTGAGGCGCATCAAGTCAATCCTTGGAACGCGCTTGCCTCCGCGCTCCATGCCCACGTCAGCATCCAGGACAAGGTTTCCCTCCAGCTTGCGGACAGCCTCCACCAGCTCAGGGAACCGCGCGGACAAGTCCTTGCCGATCTGCCCTTCGAACCACACGGACACGCGCTCACCTGCCTTGTTCACCACAGCGCGAAACCCATTGTGCTTTGGCTCCACGGCAATGGGGAGCTTGTCCTTTGCCCAGCTCCAGAGGTCCTCCACCTCAAACAGCTCCGTGGTCCCAGCCATGGCAGGTTTGGGAGGGATGAAGCGTTGCCCAGGGGCAAGGGCCTTTTGCACCTGTTCTGGCTTCACCAGGGTGCCCCTCACATAGGTGAGATCTCCCTGGGTGACCTCCTCAAGTTCCTTGATGTTGAACCGTGGCCGATCCTCCCTCAGCTCATCCTGCACCCAGAAAAGGAACGCGGACTTGTTCCAGAATGAGCGGTGCCCAGGGTGCGCAAAGGCCCCCTCACCCTTGGTGCTGGGGACCTCAAAAACCAGCTCACCCCCGGGCCTGAGCACACGGTGGATCTCCCTCATCACGTGCTCCTTGTCCATGAGGTGCTCCAGCACGTGGCTTGCTCGGATCACGGCTGCGCTGTTGCTGGCAAGCGGGATGCCCCATTCCAGGTTGGCCACCTTGTCCACGCTGGGGCCTGGCTTGATATCGATCCCGAAAAACCCGTCAGGCTTTGCATCCCCACACCCCAGGTCAACCTTGAGGGTTCCAGCCTCCGTGGCTTGCTGCGTGGCCTTGGCCTGGGCCAGGGCATTGATGTGGAGGGTACAGGTTCCGAATGGGTTGACGCTGCCCTCCACCACCTGGCAGGAGGATGTCTCAGGGCCTGGGTATTCTGACAAACCACTGCGCTGGTAGAATGCGCAGAGGATGCACGGGGCACTCCCCCCATCGATGCCTTCCCTATACTGGGCCTCTGTCTTGTAGAATGCCCTCCGCTGGGACTTGGTGCGCTCCTGGGTATCCAAGGCCGTCAGGCCCTGCGCGCTCCGTGGCTTGTCAGCCTTGACGATCGTTTGCTCTATCTGATCCTTCCTGCGCAACACCAAGTCATAGAGCGGAAAGTGCGTGCCGTGCGCTCCCTGCGCGTTCCAAAGGAATGACAGCAGATCACGCTTTTCTGGGTCCATCACGTTGCGTATGGGGAGCCAGATGTTTTCCAGCTGCACCAGGCAATCATCCTCCTGACGTGGAGCGCGCACTAGCAGATCGATGTCATTGGGATCTTCCTTGCCCTTGGCTGCGGATCCCACCAGGCAGATGAAATCCCGCACCACCACCAGATCCCTGGGGAGCTTTTCCAGCCTGCCCACGATCCCTTTTTCCTTGCGCACGGAGCGCAGCTTTTCAGCCTCCTCCTTGAGCGGTGAGTCCGAGGCCTCAAACCCCCTGCGCTTGAACTCGTCCAGGACCCAGACAGCTGCGTTGATAAAGTCCTCCGTGGCCCTGCGTTGCTTCACCGCGTTGGCAAACCATTGGTGCAGCCTGAGCCACACCTCACGGACCTCATCATCAGAGACTCTGGCCAGGGTGTCAGGCTTGATCTGGGTGATGGCCAGCTTTTCGATCGAGGTTGGCTCAT
>Ga0316622_100000338_pt1 | contig 26345 bp, 20 predicted proteins | sample OWC_Aug_OW2_C1_D_FD_207646 | JGI IMG/M metagenome (GOLD analysis project Ga0316622, IMG submission 207646) | Wetland soil microbial communities from Old Woman Creek delta, Ohio, United States - OWC_Aug_OW2_C1_D5_C | ecosystem: Environmental > Terrestrial > Soil > Wetlands | place: USA: Ohio... | reverse complement strand
GGCTGCGGCCGACGCGGCCGCGCAGCTGGTAGAGCTGGGCCAGCCCGAAGCGGTCGGCGCGGTTCACGACGATCGTGTTGGCGCGCGGGATGTCGAGCCCGTTCTCGATGATCGTCGTGGTGACCAGGACGTCCGCCTCGTAGTTCACGAAGCGCAGCATCACCGCTTCGAGCTCGTGCTCGTTCATCTGGCCGTGGGCGACGACCACGCGGGCCTCGGGGACCAGCTCCCGGATCGCGCGGGTGATCGAGGGCAGGGTCTCCACGCGGTTGTGCACCACGAACACCTGTCCCTGGCGGCGCAGCTCTTGGCGGATCGCCAGGGCGACGACCGCCTTGCGGAAGGGGATCAGGTGGGTCTGGATCGCCATGCGCCCCGGCGGCGGGCTCTCGATCACGGAGAGGTCGCGCACACCGGCAAAGGACATCTGGAGCGTGCGCGGGATCGGGGTGGCCGTCAGCGTCAGCACGTCGATGTGGAGGGAGAGCTTCTTGAGCTTCTCCTTGTGCGCGACCCCGAAGCGCTGCTCCTCGTCGACGATCAGGAGACCGAGCTTGCGGTGCCGGACGTCCTTGGAGAGCAGGCGGTGGGTCCCGATGAGCACGTCGACTTCGCCGCTCTCCACGTCCGCGAGGGTTCGGCGGATCTCCGCGGGAGAGCGGAAGCGCGAGACCATCTCCACCCGCACCGGGAAGGGCGCGAAGCGCTCGCGCAGCGTCTTGAAGTGCTGGACCGCGAGGACGGTCGTGGGGGTCAGCATCGCAACCTGGAACCCGTCCATGACGGCCTTGAAGGCGGCGCGCACCGCCACCTCGGTCTTGCCGTACCCCACGTCTCCGACGATGAGGCGGTCCATCGGCTGCGAGGACTCCATGTCCGCCTTGACGTCCGCGACGGCCCGGGTCTGATCGGGCGTCAGCTCGTAGGGGAAGGCGTCCTCGAGCTCCTTCTGCCAGGGAGAATCCTGCGAGAACGCGTGTCCCGTCGCGGCCCGGCGGCGCGCGTACAGGTCCAGGAGCTCCTTGGCCATGGACTCGACCGATTTCCGGACCTTGGCCTTGACGCGCTCCCAGCCCGGTCCACCCAGACGGTCGAGCACCGGAGAGCGCCCGGCGACACCGCTGTACTTCTGGACCAGGTCGAGCCGGTCCACCGGAACGAACAGCCTGTCCCCCGCCTCGAACTCCAGGACCATGAAGTCCCGGTTCAGGCTTCCCCCCTTCGGCCGCCCGAGCCCCACGTAGCGGGCCACGCCGTGGTCCACGTGCACCACGAGGTCGCCCGTCTTGAGGTCGCGGAAATCGGAGAGGAAGACGGCACGCGCGCCGGCCTTGCGGTCCGCGGTCTTCGTCTCCTCGCCGAAGATCTCGCGGTCGGTCAGCGCCATGAGCCCGATCTCGGGGAACTCGAACCCGGCGGGGAGGGGCGCGACGACGACGACAAGGTCCCCCGGCGCGGCGGAGGAGGGTGCAGTGCTCGGGGTCGAGGGAGCCAGCTCGTACTCGCGCAGGATCTCGACCAGGCGCTCGGCGCTGCCGGGTGCGCGCATCAGGCACAGGGTCCGCGCGGAGCGCTCCCGGGACGCCCTCAGGTCCGAGATCAGTTGCGCGAGCTTCCCGGCGTACGAGGGAGGGCGCCTCGAGACCACCCGCAGGCTCGTCGCGGGCGCGCCCGCGGACTCGAGATCGAGATCCCGGAGCAGCGCGCTCGCCTCTCGAAGCCCCTCCAGGACCCGTGAGGGCTCGACGAACAGCCGGTCGGGGGGCGGAAGGATCCTGTCGCCGCTCGCTTCGTAGGAGGACTGGAGGTCGTGCGCGGCCTGTTCCAGCTCGGCCTCGACCTTCTCGGGCTCGTCCACAACGAGCAGCGCATCCCGCGCGTGCTCGAACAGGAGCGCGGGCCGTTCCGCGGTCAGTCCGGCCAGGGCCTCGATCCCGGGGAAGTAGCCCTGCGTGCGCAGCGTCTCGAGCCGCTCCCGGAACGGCCGGCCGGGAGCCCCCGGCTCCGGGGCCTGGCCTCGTTCCAGGTAGACCCGGAGCCGCTCCAGCGCCTCCTCGCTCGGAGGGGACTCGACCGCCGGCCCGACCTCGGCCTTCTCGAGCACGCGCGTGGAGCGCTGATGGTCGGTGTCGAAGGACCTGAGGGAGTCCACGGTGTCGCCGAAGAGCTCGATCCGCACCGGCTCTTCCGCGGTCGGCGGGAAGATGTCCACGATCCCACCGCGGCGGGAGACCTCTCCCGGCGCGCTCACGACTTCCACGCGCCGGTAGCCCGCGGTCATCGCGTCGAGCACGAAGCGGTCCGGCGGGAGGGTCGCTCCGCGGACGATCACGCGCGTGCGCCGGGAATGCTCCTCGGGGGACGGAAGCCAGCCCAGCAGGGCCCGGGCGGGAGCGATCCAGATCTCCCCGTCGCCCTGAGCGAACCGGCCGAGCCCGACCACCCGCTCCCGCGCGATCTCGGGGTGGGGCGCGATCCCGTCGTAGGGATCGGCATCGAGCGCCGGGAACGCCACGACCTTCCGGGAATCGCGCCCGACGAGCGCCGCGAGCGCCGTCAGGTCCTTCTGGTGGGCGTCGAGAGCGGTGTCGTCGGAGACGATCAGAAGGATCTTCCGTCGCGTCTCGGCGGCGAGCAGGCTCAGGAAGATCGAGCGCGCTCCGCCCACGAGCCCCGCGAGCGCGATCCGGCGCTCCCCCGCCCGCGTGCGGCGCAGGAGCTCCTGGAAGACCGGGGCCTTGAGGATCGGATCGAACAGGGAGAGCGTCGGGCTCACGGAGTTTCGTCGGCCGGGGGTTTCCCCGCCGCCGCACCCTGGATCCGCTCCACGAGCGAGGTCGTCGAGCGGCCCGGAACGAGCGGAAGGGAGAGGACCCGCCCCCCCCGCCGCTCCACGGTCTCGCGACCCACGATGCGGTCCACGCCCCAGTCCCCCCCCTTCACGAGGACGTCCGGGAGGAGCGCCTCGATCAAGGTCGCCGGCGTGTCTTCCGAGAACCCCACCACCCAGTCCACAACCTCGAGCCCGGCAAGGACCTCGGCGCGCTCGGGGAACGGGACGAACGGACGCCCCGGCCCCTTGATGCGCCGGACAGACTCGTCCTGGTTCAGCCCGACGACCAGGAGATCACCCAGCTCGGCTGCCGCCGAGAGGAAGCGCAGGTGGCCGACATGCAGCAGGTCGTAGCAGCCGTTCGTGAACACGACGGATCTTCCGCCTCGCCGCTCGGGCTCGAGCGACCGCAGAAGCTGCGCGAGCGAGACCACCTTGGATTGGTTCGGCCTGCCGGGACGGCTCAAAGGACCTCTCCCCCGCCGGGTCGTTCGCCCGTCGCCCCCGGAGAAGGATTGTACAGACCCCTGCGGAACCGCCAGCGCACACGGGCCAGGTCGAGGAGCATGTTCAGCGGGTCGGAGATCAGGGTCACGGTCGTGCCGGAGGCGTTGCGCCAGATCACGGGGACTTCCCTCACCTTGAGCCCGAACCGGACGCAGAGATAGAGGAACTCGACGTCGAAGGCGAAGCGGTCCACGACCATCTTCTCGAAGATCGGCAGGCAGCGGTCCCGGTCGAAGAGCTTGAATCCGCATTGGGTGTCCCGGAAGGGAAGCCCCGTCATCCCGCGCACCACGCGGTTGAAGGCCTTCCCCATGCTCTCGCGAATCCGGTGCTGCCGGATCTCCACTCGGGATTCCGGGAGGCCGCGCGATCCGATCGCCACGTCGAGATCGTGGTCCCGGATCGCCGCCTGGAGCTTCTCGTGCTCCTGGATCGGGGCGGACAGGTCGGAATCGGTGATCAGGATGAAGCGCCCCGAGGCCTCGAGTACGCCGCGCCGGACCGAGCAGCCCTTGCCGCGGTTCTCCGCGTTGCGCAGGAGCTTGCCCCGGCGGCCGCGCAGGAACTCGGCGGCCACGCGGCTCGTGGCATCCGTAGAGCCGTCGTCCACGACCACGGCTTCCCAGGAGATCCCGCGCTCGGACATGTACGCCGCGATCCGGTCGAGCGAGCCCGCGAGCCGGCGCTCCTCGTTGTAGGCGGGGATGACCACCGTCAGCTGCGGCCTGCCGGAGCCGGCGGGTGTGGCCAGTGCCGCGGGGGTCAACGCGGGGCGCCCGCGCTCATGGAGAGAGGCGGGCGGATCGAACCGCCCTGCTCCACGAATCGATCGTACGCCACGCTCCGGCCCTGGCGGATGATGAAGAGCCGGGGGTACTGCACAACGTCGCCGTTGTCGTCGAAGGCAGTCGGGCCCGCGGCCCCGGCGTAGTCCTCGATCCCCAGGAGGCCCCGGCGGATGTCGTCCGCCTGGCTCGATCCTCCTTGCTGCAGCGCCCGGTACAGGAGCTTGAGCGCATCGTAGCCGTGGGCCGCGAAGTTGTCCGGGTCCTCGTGATAGCGCCCGCGGTACGCCTCCACGAAGGCGCGGACCGGGGGCTCGGTGGATTCCGGGTCGAAGGTCGGCTGCGGGTAGACGAGGTTCTCCGCCGCGGCGCCGGCGAGCCGCACGATCTCGCCGGTGACCGAGGAGGCGCCGAGCACGACCGCTCCGATCCGGGCCGCGTGGATCCTGCGCAGGATCTCCGCCGTGTCGGACAGATACGCGACCAGGTACACGCCGTCCGGCTTCAGGGACCGGACCCGCTCCACCATCAGGTCGAAGGCCGAGGCGTCCGCCTCGCGGAAGTCGAACGTGGCCACGATCTCGTGGAGCCGGCCCGCGTACTGCTGCGAGAACACTGTCTTGAGGCCGGCCCCGAACTCGTTGTCGAGCGCGAGGATCACCATGCGCTCGAGGCCGAGCTGCCTGGCGAAGCGCGCCATGGAGGTCCCCTCGAGGACGTCCGAGGGATAGTTCCGGAAGATGAACTCGCCCGCGCTCGTGATCTGGGGCGCCGACGCGCTCGGGGAGAGGAGCACGGTCCGGGTCTGCTCGCACAGCGGAGCGATGGCGAGCGCCACGGGGGAAACGATCGGGCCGACGATCACGTGCACCGCGTCCTGCCGGATCAGCTCCTCCACCGCACGGCGCCCGACGGCGGGGTTGGTCGCGTCGTCCCGTACGACGAGCCGCAGCTTTCGCCCCTTGAACCCGCCCCCTGCATTGATCTCCTCGAGGGCCAGGTCCAACCCGCGCTGAACCTTCTCGCCGTAGACCGACGCGGCGCCCGTGCGGGAGATCACGGCACCGATCGGGATGTCGCGGGCGCAGCCGACGGCGAGCGCGCAGGGCGCCGCGGCCCAGAGGATCTTCCCGACAACACGGAGAGGGCTCACGTCTCCTCCCCTGGAGCGGTTGCGGGCCTCAGCCCTCCCCGCGTTCGTGGACCTGGATCCGCGCGAGGGCCCTCTTCAGCTTCAACTCGGCGCGCCGGAACTCGTGCTCCGACGCCTGGCTCTTGAGAGTCGCCTCCGCCTTCTCGCGGGCCCGTCGGGCGCGCTCGACGTCGATCTCCTCGGCGCTCTCGCAGGTCGAGGCCAGGACGGTCACGCGGCCGCGCAGCACCTCGAGGAAGCCGCCGGACACCGCCAGGAAGCGCTCGCGTCCGTCGGCGCGAACCGAGATCACCCCCGGCACGAGGGCGGTCAGGAGCGGCGCGTGACCGGGCAGGACCCCGAGGTAGCCCTCCGATCCCGGGAGGACGACCTCGTCGACGCTCTGGGACACGACGCGTCGTTCGGGGGTGACGATCTCGAGATCGAGCTTCGCGACGGACATCGTGCAGCCCCTGCTCCGGCGCGGCTAGGCCGCCGCGCGGATCTTCTCCGCGGCCTCGAGCGCCTCCTCGATCGTGCCCACCATGTAGAAGGCCTGCTCGGGGATCTCGTCGTGCTTGCCGTCCACGATCTCGCGGAAGCCGCGGATCGTGTCCTCGATCTTCACGTAGCGGCCCGCCATCCCGGTGAACTGCTCCGCCACGTGGAAGGGCTGGGAGAGGAACTTCTGGAGCTTGCGGGCCCGTCCCACCGTCAGCTTGTCGTCCTCGGAGAGCTCGTCCATCCCCAGGATCGCGATGATGTCCTGGAGGTCCTTGTAGCGCTGGAGCACTCCCTGCACCGCGCGCGCCGTGTCGTAGTGGTCCTCGCCCAGGATGCGCGGATCCAGGATGCGCGAGGTGGAGGCCAGGGGATCGACCGCCGGGTAGATCCCCAGCTCCGAGATCTGCCGCGAGAGGTTCGTGGACGCGTCGAGGTGCGCGAAGGTGGTTGCGGGGGCGGGATCGGTGTAGTCGTCCGCGGGGACGTAGATCGCCTGGACCGATGTGATCGAGCCCTTGGTCGTGGAGGTGATCCGCTCCTGGAGTTCGCCCATCTCGCTGGCGAGGGTGGGCTGGTAGCCCACGGCGGACGGCATGCGGCCCAGCAGGGCCGAGACCTCCGAGCCCGCCTGCGTGAAGCGGAAGATGTTGTCGATGAACAGCAGCACGTCCTGGTGCTGCACGTCCCGGAAGTACTCGGCAACCGTGAGCCCCGTGAGCGCCACCCGCAGCCGCGCTCCGGGCGGCTCCGTCATCTGGCCGTAGACAAGGGAGGCCTTGGAGTTCTTCGGGTTCTTGATGTCCACGACCCCGGACTCCTGCATCTCGAGCCAGAGGTCGTTCCCCTCGCGGGTTCTCTCCCCCACCCCGGCGAACACCGAGTAACCGCCGTGCTTGAGCGCGACGTTGTTGATCAGCTCCATGATGAGCACGGTCTTGCCCACGCCCGCGCCCCCGAACAGCCCCGTCTTCCCCCCCTTCATGTACGGTTCCAGGAGGTCGATCACCTTGATCCCGGTCTCGAACATCTCGATCTGGGTGGACTGCTCCTCGAAGGACGGGGGCTCGCGGTGAATCGGCCAGCGCTCACTGCTCTCGACGGGGCCGAGCTTGTCCACCGGCTTCCCGACCACGTTGATGACCCGGCCCAGGGTCGCCTCCCCCACCGGGACGGTGATCGGGCCGCCCAGATCCTCGGCGCTCATCCCCCGCACCATGCCGTCGGTGGGCTCCATCGCCACGCAGCGCACCTGGCTTTCGCCCAGATGCTGCTCGACCTCGGCGATCACGTCCACGGCGATCCCGGTCTCCGTTCCGGCGTCCGTGATGCGAACCGCGTTGTAGATCGCGGGCAGCTGGCCCTCGGCGAACTCGACGTCCACCACCGGCCCGATGATCTGCACGACTCTTCCGACCTTGCTCATCTCGATCTCCCAGCCTCCGGAATGGTCTTCCGCTCCCCCGTCAACCCAGCGCCTCGGCTCCCGAGACGACCTCGATGATCTCCGTGGTGATCGAGGCCTGACGCACGCGGTTCATGTGGAGGGTGAGCGCGTGGATCAGATCCCCCGCGTTGTTCGTGGCCGACTCCATCGCCGTCATCCGCGCCGCCTGCTCCGCCGCGTTCGACTCGAGCATGGCCCGGTACACGCACACCTCCACGTAGCGCGGGAGGAGCGTCGCGAACAGCGTCGCCGGTTCCGGCTCGTAGATGTAGTCCTCCGCCACCTCGCCCGGGCCCAGTTGCGTGGGCTCGATGGGCAGCAGGCGCTCCACGACGGGACGCTGCTGGATCGCCGACTTGAACTCGTTGTACACGAGATAGACGGCATCCAGCTCCTCGTCGCAGTAGCGCTGCATCAGGTCCTGCGCGATCTCGGCCGCCACGGGATAGTCGAGCTCCCGGAACACGTCCACGCGGTCCTGACGCACCGGATAGCGGCGGCGGCGAAAGTAGTCGCGGGCCTTCTTGCCGACCGTGTACAGGCTCAGCTCGCGGCCGACGAGCGAGTCGACGAACCCCGCCGCGGTCTTGTGGATGTTGGTGTTGAACGAGCCGCACAGCCCCTTGTCCGCCGAGACGACCAGCACCTCCGCGCGGCGGTCGCCGCGAACGCGCAGCAGCGGATGCGCCTCGGGATTGGCCCGGGAGGCGAGGGAGCGCAGGACCTCCTGCATCTGGCGGGCGTAGGGGCGTGCCCGGACGATCCGTTCCTGCGCGCGCCGGAGCTTCGCCGCGCTCACCATCTTCATGGCCCGGGTGAGCTGCATCGTGTTTCGGATCGACCGGATCCGCCTGCGGATTTCCCGTGTCTTCGCCATGGGATCGCCCCTGCTCGCGCTCCGACTACGCCGCCGGGTGGGTCGCCCTGAACTCTTCCTTGAAGGCGTCGAGGGCCTTCTTGATCCGGCCCTTGAGGTCGTCGTCGAGGCTCCCCTTCTCCACGATCGCCTTCTGCAGGTCCTTGTGGTGGAGGTCGACGTACCGGTACAGCTCGCGCTCGAACTCGAGGCACTGCTCCACCGCCAGGTCGTCCACGTAGCCGTTCGACGCGGCGTAGATCACCAGGATCTGCTTCTCGACCGCCAGCGGGGAGTACTGGCGTTGCTTCAGGATCTCGGTGAGCCTCTTCCCCCGCGCCAGCTGCGATTGGGTTGCCTTGTCCAGATCGGAGCCGAACTGGGCGAACGCGGCCAGCTCCCGGTACTGGGCCAGGGACAGCCGGAGCGTGCCGGCGATCTGCTTCATCGCCTTGATCTGGGCGTTGCCTCCCACGCGCGAGACGGAGAGCCCAACGTTCACCGCGGGACGGATCCCGGAGTAGAACAGGTCGGTCTCGAGGAAGATCTGGCCGTCGGTGATGGAGATCACGTTGGTCGGGATGTAGGTGGAGATGTCCCCGGCCTGGGTCTCGATCAGGGGCAGGGCCGTGAGCGATCCCCCGCCGTAGTCGTCGTTCAGCTTCGACGCCCGCTCCAGGAGCCGCGAGTGAAGGTAGAAGACGTCCCCAGGGTAGGCCTCGCGCCCGGGCGGCCGGCGGAGCAGAAGCGAGATCTCGCGGTACGCGGCCGCGTGCTTCGACAGGTCGTCGTAGACGCAGAGGACGGCGCCGCCGGGGTTCTTCTTTCCGGCGGGCTTGCCATCCGCACCGTGGAACTGGAAGTACTCCCCGATGGCGGTGCCGGAATACGGGGCCAGGTACTGGAGGGGTGCGGGCGTCGACGCGGCGGCGGCCACCACGATCGTGTGCCCCATGGCGTTGTAGTCCTCCAGGGTCTTGACCGCCTGGGCGATGGTGGACTGCTTCTGGCCGATCGCCACGTAGATACAGATGACCCCTGTCCCCCTCTGGTTGATGATCGTGTCGAGGGCGATGGCCGTCTTTCCCGTCTGCCGGTCGCCGATGATCAGCTCGCGCTGGCCGCGGCCGATCGGGATCATGGCGTCGATCGCCTTGAGCCCGGTCTGGAGTGGTTCCTTGACCGGTCTTCGGTCCACCACTCCCGGCGCGATCCGCTCGAGGGGCATGAAGGCCCGCATCGCCACGGGGCCCTTCCCGTCCAGCGGCTGCCCCAGAGGGTCGACCACGCGTCCGACCATGGCCTCCCCTGCCGGGACCTGCATGATCTTCCGCGTCCGCCGGACCTCGTCCCCTTCCTTGATCTTCGTCGTTTCCCCGAGGAGCACGGCCCCGACGCTGTCCTCTTCGAGGTTCAGGGCCAGCCCCATGACCCCGTGCGGCAGCTCCAGGAGCTCTCCGGCCATGGCTTTCTCGAGACCGTAGATGCGTGCGATCCCGTCGCCGACCGACAGGACGGTCCCGACTTCGGCCAGGTCCGTGTGGAGCTTGTATCCTTCGATTTGCTGGCGGATGATCTTGCTGATCTCGTCGACCTTGAACTCCATTCCCTTACTCCTCGACCATCCTGCGTCGCAGACCCTCGAGCTGCGTCCGCAGGCTCCCGTCGTAGATTCTCGAGCCGATCCTCGCGACGACTCCCCCGAGGAGCGACGCATCCACGGTGCAGGTCATGCTCACGGTCGCCCCCGTGACCTTTTCGAACGTCCGGCGCAACCGCTCCGCCTGGTCCGCTGGAAGCGGCGCCGCGCTCGCGACGATCGCGGTCACGACCCCCTGCGCCTTCGCTCTTTGTTCCTGGAACACCTTCGCGATGGCGGGCAGACTCGCCACGCGTCCGTTGTCCACGATCGTGTGGAGGAAGTTGACGACGTGCGTGGGGGCCCCCACCTTCTCCGCCAGAGAGCCGAGCGTCCGTCTGCGGGTCGGTGTGGGAACCGCCGGGTTCAGGACCGCATCCCGAAGCTCGGGCGACCGATCCATGGCCTCGCCGAGGACCAGGAGGAAAGCCTCCGCTGCCTCGGCCTCGCGCGGATCGGCCAGCGCTCCGAGCAATGCCCGGGCGTAGCGCGTCGCGAGCTTCCGGTCCTTCATCCGCTCCCCGGGAAAACGTGCCGTGTGGGCGCGGAAGCTATCACAGGCGCTTTCCGAACGTCAAGAAAGTTGTTGCCGGACGTGGCGATCCTCGTCCGCAGCAGAGCTTGAGGCGAATGGACCTTCTTCCGGAGCGCAGACATTTCCGTCGGCATTCGCGCGATCGCCGACACAATTGTCTGCGCATTGTGGACACGGCTGTTCGGAAGTCTTCTCGATATGCGCCGACCGAAATGTCGGCATGAGTTCATACGCCGACATAATTGTCTGCGAAAATCAGTGTGCCGACGTTTTTGTCTGCGCCTCGCGCACCGTTCCGGCGCCGCGGCGCCCGGCGCGCAGGAGCATCTGGTAGACCCGCTCCATCTCCTCCGCGCTGAAGAAATGGACCTCGAGGCGTCCGGCACCGGTTTTCCTCTGGTAGATCCGGACCTTGGTTCCGATCGCCCGCTGCAGAGCCTCCTCGGCGGCGGCGACGTTCGGATCCTTGCGGGCGCGGGACCGGACCGGGTCCCCGGACAGGCTCTTGGCCTTCTGAAGGCGCGCCGCCTCCGCCTCGACCGCGCGCACCGACATCCCATCGCGCACGATCCGCTCCGCGAGAGCCGTCTGGTCGGTCGCCAGGTCCAGTGCGAGCAGAGCCCGCGCGTGGCCCATGGAAAGCTCTCCGGATCGGATCAGGCGCTGGACCGGCTCGGGAAGGGTCACGAGGCGCAGGGTGTTCGCCACGCTGGAGCGCTCCTTTCCCACGCGCTCCGCGATCTGCTGCTGGGTCAGACCGAACTGGTCCACGAGGGTCCGGTAGGCACGTGCCTCCTCGATGGGGTTCAGTTCCTGGCGCTGCAGGTTCTCGATGAGCGCGAACTCGAGCAGGCGGTCGTCGGGGACCTCCTTGATGATGACGGGGATCTTCAGCAGGCCAGCCCTCTGGGCGGCCCTCCAGCGACGCTCTCCCGCGATCAATCCGTAGCGCCCGTCGGGCAGGGTCCGGACCAGCACCGGCTGCAAAACACCCTCTTTTTTCAATGACTTGGCGAGGGCCTCCAGAGACGGCTCGTCGAATTCCTCGCGCGGCTGCTGCCGGTTCGGAACGATCTGGTCGATGTCGACCTGTGGGTGGACGTGGCGTGGGGCGTGAGCCACTTCGGCCGCGTGCGGCGGGGCTTGCGCCTCAGGCGGCGTGCGAGGGGGTGCTTCCGGAATCAGACTGCGCAGTCCCTTGCCCAGTGCCTTGTGCTTCATGCTCCATGAACTCCCTGGCCAGGTTGAAATAGGCATCCGCGCCCTTGGAGCGAATGTCGTAGAGGAAGATCGGCTTGCCATGGCTGGGCGCCTCGCCCAGCCGCACGTTTCTCGGGATCACGGTGTGATAGACCTGCTCTCCGAACACCCCGCGGACCTCGTCCACGACCTGACGCGCCAGATTCGTGCGGTCGTCGTACATCGTCATCAGGATCCCGGAGACGGAAAGGGCCGGGTTCAGGGCCTCCCGCACCTTCTGGATCGTGTCCGTGAGCTGGGAGATCCCCTCAAGCGCCAGGTACTCGCATTGAACCGGGATCAGCACGCCGTCCGCTGCGGAAAGGGCGTTCAGGGTGAGGAATCCGAGCGACGGCGGGCAGTCCACGAGGATGTACTCGTAGTTCGAGCGGATCGGGTCGAGGATCCGTTTCAGGCGGAACTCGCGATCCTCGAGATCCACGAGCTCGACCTCGGCCCCGATCAGGTCCTGCGCGGACGGAACGAGCGAGAGGTGGGGGAGGGAGTCCACGGGAACGGTGGTCCCGTTGAGTTGGGCGCCGCCGAGGAGGACCTCGTACAGCGATGCTCGCTGCGGATCCGCGGGGAATCCGAGCGCGCGGGTCGAGTTGGCCTGGGGATCGGAGTCGACGAGGAGAGTCTTCCGTTCCGCGATGGAGAGGGCAGCGGCGAGATTCACGGCCGTCGTGGTTTTTCCGACCCCGCCCTTCTGGTTCACGATGGCGATGATGCGAGCCAAGCCAGGCCCTCCGCACTTTTGGTCGCGGAGACTCTAACACATCGCCGACAGCGCGCAGTGTTCCACGTGGAACAGTCCGAACGAGGTTTCACGTGGAACGGCGAAAGTACAACGAATAAGTCAGGCCAGACGGAACATCCAGACCGCCGAGCGCTCCCTCCCCGGAAGCTCGCGCGAGCGCTCGAGCCGGTACCTGCGCCAGGCCACGCGACGGCGCACGTCCTCCACTTCCTGGCCGGCCCAGAGCAGGATCACTCCTTCGGGTCCGAGGAGCGGCGCCAGCTTCGGGAGCAGGCGGGTCCAGCCACCCACGCCGCGCGTGGTGATCACGCGGATCGGCCCGGCGCCCGGGAGGTCCGACGCACGCTGCACGTGCACGAGGCGCGTCTCCCCGCCGGGAGGGCTCCACCCACGGAGCACGTTGTCGAGGAACTCCGCCTTCTTCACCGACGCTTCCACGAGGAGCGGACGCAGCCCTGGCCGGGCCGCGACCAGCGGCAGGGCGGGGTAGCCGTTGCCGCTGCCCACGTCCAGGAGCGTGCCCTGCACATCGTCGGGAAGCAGGATCGCGCCCTCGAACGCTTCACCGATGTGCCGCTCGAGGAACTCGCGAGGCTCGGTGATGGTGGTGAGGTGCAGGCGCTCGTTCGCGGCCAGGACCGCGCGCGCGTGCCGCGCAATTGCCTCGAGTCCCTGCGGAGGTAGCGCGATTCCGTCGACCGCGGCGCGCCGGGCGATCGCCTCCTCCAGGGAGAACCCCGCGAACGGGTCGTGACGCGCGCTCATGGGGCCGGGCTCTCCGGCGTCCGCTCCAGGTGCGCGGCCAGGAGGGCGAGTGCCGCCGGCGTCATGCCGTCGATGCGGGATGCGCGGCCGAGGTTCTCCGGGCGGATCCTCTCGAGCTTCTCCACGATCTCGTTCGAAAGCCCGGCCAGGCCCCGATACTCGAAACCCTCCGGAATCCGGCGCGCGCCGGCGCGGGCGATGCGCTCGGCATCCCGCCTCTGCCGATCGAGGTAGCCCGAGTACTTGATCGTCTCCGCGACGACCTTGCGGTCCACGGGATCGAGGTCGGTGAGCGCGGGGCTCACGGGAGCGAGCAGTTCCGGTCCCACTTCCGGACGGCGCAGCAGGTCGGCGCTGGAAGACGGCGCGTCGAGCTCGATCCCGAGCGCGCCCAGGCTCTCCCGGCCCGCGGCGTCGGGGACCCAGCGCTCCTTCTCGAGCGCCTGGATCGCCGCGTCGATGCGGCGCCAGCGCGCGGCGGCCGCCTCGCCCCGCGCCCGCTCCAGGAGCCCGATGCGGAGCCCGTGGGGCGCGAGCCTGCGGGACGCGCTGTCCACGCCGAGCAGGAGACGGTGCTCCGCGCGCGAGGTGAACATTCGGTACGGCTCGCTCGTGCCGCGCGTGATCAGGTCGTCGACGAGGATCCCGATGTACGCCTCGTGCCGCCCCAGCACGAGGGGAGGCTCGCCGCGGACGTCGAGCGCGGCATTGATCCCCGCCATGAGGCCGAGCGCCGCGGCCTCCTCGTATCCGGTCGTGCCGTTGATCTGCCCGGCCAGATAGAGCCCGCGCACGCGTCGAGTTTCGAGCGTGGCCCGGAGCTCGGTCGGGTCGACGAAATCGTATTCGACGGCGTAGCCCGGCCGCACCATTCGCGCATCCTCGAGCCCCTCGATGGCGCGTACCATCCTGAGCTGGACCTCGGGGGGAAGCGACGTCGAGAACCCGTTGATGTAGAGGAGTTCGCTGTCGATCCCTTCGGGCTCGATGAACAGCAGATGCCGGTCGCGGTCGGAGAACCGCGTCACCTTGTCCTCGAACGAGGGGCAGTAGCGTGGCCCCCGCGAGGTGATGGCGCCGGTGAACAGGGGAGAGCGGTCCAGGTTCTCCCGAACGATGGCGTGCACCCCCGGGTTCGAGTAGGCGATGTGGCAGGGGACCTGCGGCAGGCGGGGCTCCCGCGTCGTCTCCGAGAAGAACGTCGGCTCGTCGTCTCCGCGCTGCATCTCGAGACGGCCCAGGTCCACGCTCCCGCGCTCGAGGCGTGGAGGCGTGCCGGTCTTGAGCCGGCCCATGCGAAAGCCCAGGGCGGCGAGCGCGCTCGAGAGGTGGTTGGCCGGCGCCTCACCCACGCGCCCGCCCGGCGTGCGCTGGAGACCGACGTGGAGCAGGCCGCGGAGGAACGTCCCGGTCGTGATCACGACGCGCGAGCAGAGGATTCGACGGCCGTCCGCCAGGGCTACGCCTCCCGCGACCCCGCCGTGAACCAGGACCTCGGTCACCTCTCCGTCGATCAGGCACAGCGCTTGCTGCGACAGCACTTCCGCGAGCATCGCCCGGTGGTAGGCGTCCTTGTCTTCTTGAGCGCGAGGCCCTCGCACCGCAGGCCCGCGGCTGCGGTTCAGGAGCCGGAACTGGATCCCGCATTCGTCGGCGAGCCTCCCCATCGTCCCGCCGAGAGCGTCGATCTCGCGCACCAGGTGACCCTTGGCCAGACCGCCGATGGCGGGATTACAGGACATGCGGGCGACGGCCTCCCTGCGCAGGGTCACGAGCGCCGTCGCACAGCCCATGCGCGCCGCGGCGAGGGCGGCCTCGCAGCCGGCATGGCCCGCGCCCACCACGACCACGTCACTGCGGATCTCCACCATCACCTCCGGGCCGGCCCCCGCGCCCCCGTCACTTGCCGATGCAGAACGTCGAGAAGATACGATCGTACAGGTCCTCGCTCGTGAACACACCCGTGATCGCCCCGATCTGCGTCATGGCATCCTTCAGTTCCTCGAGCACGACCTCCTCCGTGAACCCCCGCCCCAGGGCGAGGAGTGCGCGTTCCAGCGCGGCGGAGGCGTCCGTGAGCGCCTGGGCGTGTCGTGCGTCGGTCAGGACCGGGTCCTCGAGCGGGCCCGCTCCCAGGAGCTTCTCCTTAAGGCCCTCCCTCAGGCGATCGATCCCCTGGCCGGTCCGCGCGGAAACCAGGAGCGCGCCGGAGCAGGGGAGAGCGGGTTCCGCGGCCGGAAGGAGATCGACCTTGTTCAGGACCACGACGGTGCGCTCCCCGTCGGGACCGTTCTCCAGTCCCGCGATCGCTTCGGCCTCCGTCCGGACGAGCTCCCGAGAGGCGTCCAAGACAAGCAGGATCAGGTCCGCTCCTTCGCGCGCCCGAAGCGCGCGCCGGACCCCTTCCTCCTCGACAGGGTCGGTCTCTTCCCGGAGCCCGGCTGTGTCCACGAGCCGGACCGGGATTCCGCCGACCTCGAGGCTCTCCTCGAGCGTGTCCCGCGTCGTCCCGGGGGCGGCGGCGATGATCGCCCGGTCCCGTGCGAGAAGGCGATTGAAGAGCGAGGACTTCCCCACGTTGGGCAGGCCGGTCAGGACCAGGGACGCCCCCTCCCGGACCAGTCGCCCCGCGCGAAAGCCCTCCAGGAGCGCGGCGCAGAGCCCCTGAAGGCGCTCGATCTCCCGCTCGAGCTCCCCCGGCGGGAGGTGCGTCTCGGATTCGTCCGCGAATTCGAGCGCCGCCTCCGCGCGCACGATGATCTGCGCCAGGGCCTCTCGAAGCGGGCCGACGCGCCTCGACAGCGCGCCTCGGGCCTGCGCGAACGCGAGGCGGGCCTGGTACAGGGTCCGCGCCGCCACCAGGTCCCGGATCGCCTCCGCGCGGGCGAGATCCAGTCGGCCGTGACGCAGGGCGCGGTAGGTGAACTCGCCGGGACCCGCGGCCCGCGCCCCCGCCGCCAGCGCGGCCCCGACGAGCTCCGCGAGCACCGCCGGGCTCCCGTGGGCCCACAGCTCTGCCGTGGGCTCGCCCGTGTAGCTGCGCTCCGCCTCGAACAGAACCAGGTAGCCGTGATCGACCGGCTGGCCGTCCCGCGCAAGGAACTCGCCGAACGCGGGCCGGCCCGTGGCGGGCTCCTCCACGCGCTTCGGCCGGAACATGCGGCGGGCGATCTCGCCGGCTTCGGGGCCGCTCAAGCGCACGCATCCGATCCCGCCACGACCGGGAGGCGTGGCCATCGCGACGAGCGTGACGCTCAGGTCGTGCATGGAACGGTCGAGCGCGGGCGCTCTCGGCCCGCGCGGCCTTCGGGGTCTATGCCTCCCCCTTCGGTTCGGCGAGCGACAGGCGCACCCGCTTGGAAAACCCCGGTCCTTCCGAGCGGGAATCGAGCCCGGGAAACTCCGCGGCGGTCAGGTGCACGAGCCTGCGCTCGTACGCGTTCATCGGACGCAGGACCTGGGGAACGCCGCTCCGCAACACTCCCCGCGCGGCTCGCCGCGCCGCCTCGATCAGCTCCTGGTCGCGCCGGTCCCGGTAGCCCTCGCATTCGAGCTCGATCCGGCACCCCGGCCCGCAGTCTTTCCGCGCCATGCGGTTGATCAGGAACTGCAGGGAAGCCAAGAGCTCTCCGTTCCGGTTGAGGAGCTCGTGGGAGTCCGGTCCCGCGAGCTCAACGCGGACTCCGTCGCCGGTGGGGTCGGCCCGCACCGTTAGGTCGAAGTCCATGAGGTCGAAGATCTCTCCGAGGGTGCGTTCGGTCCAGGCGCATGCCCCAGGATCTGCGGCGCGCTCGAAGCTCGCCTCGAGCGCCGTCGGGACGGCTTCGCGATCCTGCGGTGGCTCGGCCCAGATCCTGACCTTCCGCGCGCCGAGCCCGAAGAGGCCACGCCGGCCCTCGGTCAAGAGCTTGTAGCGAATCTGGTCCGGCTCTCCGCCGAGCGCCTTGGCCGCCTCGTCCAGGGCGTCCCTGAGGTCCTTGCCCTCGAACTCGCCCCCGGCGCCCATCCCGTCACGCCTTCTGGGGAGCCGCATCCAGGCGGCCGATGTGCCGGTTGACCAGCCACTGTTGTCCGATGCCGAGGAGGTTGTTGACGAACCAGTACAGGACCAGTCCGCTCGGGAGGTTCAGGAACATCACGGTGAAGATCAGGGGCATCATCAGCATGATCTTCTGCTGCTGGGCCTGGGCCGGGTCGCTGGACTTCGTGGTCCCCAGCCACTGCTGGATGAACATGGTGGCGCCCATCAGGATCGGGGTCACGTAGTACGGGTCCTTCAGGGTCAGGTCGTGAATCCAGCCGAAGAAAGGGGCGCCGCGCAGCTCGAAGGTCGCTACCAGCATGTCGTAGAAGGCGATGAGGATCGGGAACTGCGCGAGCATCGGGAGACAGCCCGACATGCTCCCCATGGGATTGACGCCCTCTTTCTGGTAGAGGGCCATCATTTCCTGGTTCATCTTGGCCCGGGTCTCGGCGTCTTTCTTCTTGTACTTGCTCTTGATCGCGTTGACCTTGGGCTGGATGCGCTGCATCTGGGTCTGGACCTTCCTCATGCTGACCATCGAGTACTGATTCACCGGGAACAGCACCAGGCGCAGCGCGATCGTGAGCAGGATGATCGCCATCCCGTAATTCGGCACGACCCGGTCGTGGATCCATTCGAGGCCGAGGAAGAACAGCTTGGCCAGCCACGAGACCAGCCCGTAGTTGGAGAACCAGACCACGTCCTCCATCTGGCGGCCGAGGCTGCGGAGCAGCGTGAAGCTCTTCGGGCCAACGAACAGCTGCGCTCCTTCCGCCGGCAGGGACACCGCCACAACGAGATCCCTGTCCCCCTTCGCGGGGGCAGGGGTGGCTGCGTGACGGAGGACGACCTCCACGTCCCCCCTCGCGGGCAGGATCAGCGCGGCGAAATACTGCTCCTCGATCCCGGCCCACAGGAGGTTCGCGGCGCGCTGGCTGGTCTCGGTCTCGGCTTTCTTGCGCGCGATCCGCACGACCCGCCCGGAGTCGTTCACGACCGCCTGGCCGACGTAGTGGAACTGGCCGTTCGTTTGCTCGTCCTGGGCTGCGAGCCCGGGCCCCCAGGTCAGACGGACTGGAAGCCTGACGCCGTTCACCGTGACTTCCGCGGCCACGTCCACCCGGTAGTCGCCCTCGCGGAATACCAGGGACTTCACAACCTTGATCCCGGCCTCGGCCCAGGTGAAGCGGAGTCGCTGGCCGGGCCCGGCGTCTCCGGTGAGAATAGGCTCCCGCTCCACGACGTACAGGGCCTCGTTCACCTTCGTCTCGAGGGCTGCGTCTTCCAGATCCAGGGAGAGCGGCCTCTCGGCGCCGGGTTCCGCGGCGCTCGGCACCAGTTCCACGGGGAGACCGCCGATCGCGGGATAGGCCTTGAGCCGCCAGGAGACCACTCGGGCGCCACGGTTGGTGAGTTTCACCTGAACGAGGTCGGTTTCGACCGACTGCTCCTCGGCCTTGTCCGATGCGACCCGCTCCTCGGGGACCGGGGCCGGGGTTTCAGGAAGCGGCGCGGCGGGGGGAGAGGTTCGCTCCGCCGCCGGCGCCGCCGTTTCCACGACCGGCGCGGGAGCGAGCGGCTTCTGCGCCGGCGAGGGGAACAGCAGCAGCCATCCGACCATCACCATGAAGGACAGCGCGACCGCGAGAAGAAGTCGTTTCTCCATGGCTCAGGGGATCTCGCGCCGGACGCTGCCGGGCGCCGCGGGAGGCGGAACCGGGTCGAACCCTCCTCGCGACCAGGGGTTGCACCGCAGGAGCCGCGCCAGAGCCATGCCGCACCCGCGCAGGACGCCGTGCAGCTCCACCGCGTCGCAGGCGTATTCCGAGCAGGTGGGCTCGAACCGGCACGCGGGGGGCAGAAGGGGCGAGAGAAAGCGTTTGTAGACGTGCACGAGCCGGACGATGGCGGAGCGCGGGCTCATCCGTCGAGCCTGCGCGCCAGATCCTTGCAGCGCCTCACGAACTCCTGCGACAGCTCGGCGAGCGAGCGCTGCTCGATTCCGGATCGCGCCACGACCACAAGATCGAGCGGCGCTGCCAGCACGCAGCGGTTGCGGCGGAAGACCTCGCGCAGAACTCGCTTCACGCGGTTCCGCTCGACCGCGCCGCCGATCCTCCGGGATACCGTCAGGCCGAGTCGGGGCCTGCCGGCGTTGTTGGGAAGGGCGTAGAGCGTGAAGGAAGCCGAGTTCACGCGTCGACCTCGCTGATGGACGGAGAGGAACTGGCGCCTGGCCGTCAGGCGGTGCGCACGAGGCAGGCTTTGGTTGCACGATGGGCGGTCGTCAGGGTCAGACCCCAAGGCGCTTGCGCCCTTTCCTGCGGCGCCGCGAAAGGACAAGCCGGCCCCCTTTCGTGCCCATCCGGACGAGGAAACCGTGGGTCCTCTTGCGCTTCCGGTTGTTCGGCTGGTAGGTCCGCTTCACGCAGCATTTCCCTTTCCGCGAAAACCAGTATCGTAGGAAGAGCGCGCGTCGCTGTCAAGAACCTCATTCCCTTTCGTCGCCCTGGGCGCTGTGCTAGTCTGCGCGAGTCGACGAGATTCCCGGCACGGGGGACTCGCAGAGGAGGTTGTGACGCCGGCTGTATGGCGGCCGGCGCCCTTTCTGCATGGCGTACCGCGCCAGCGCTCCTTATTCTCGGTGTGCGGGCTCGCGAGGCGGGGTTCCGTCGGCGCGGATCGCGGCGAACTCTCGAATTCTGTTCCGTATCACATTGAAAAAAAGCCACTTGACTACATTGTCCGATTTCCACGCCTGTGGAAAACCTGTGCGCGGCGAGGCGCCGCCCGGAACTGCGCCCCGTGGAGGACGGCCCTGATGAACACCTGGGAACGGGCACTCGGGAAGATCGAGTCCAAGGTGAATCCGCACCACTTCAGCACCTGGTTCAAGCCCACCCAATTCCTTTCCGAGGACGCCGTGAGCCTCACCGTTCGCGTACCGAACTCGTGGTACGCCGAATGGCTCCAGACCAACTACCTGTCGGTGATCCAGGACGCGCTGCGGGAGATCGATCGCCCGGGGGTCAAGATCTCTTTCCTCCCCGCGGGCGCGGCGTCTCCCTCCGCGACGTCGGACGCAGCCCAGAGCCGGACGCCCGCGGCCCTGGCAAACTCTGCGGGCCCGGCGCTGAATCCGCGCTACACCTTCGACAACTTCGTGGTCTCCTCGTGCAACGAGTTCGCGCACGCGGCGGCGCGGGCGGTGGCTGGACAGAAGCGCCGGGTGCACAACCCGCTCTACATCTACGGGGGGGTGGGCCTCGGCAAGACGCACCTGCTGCAGGCCATGGGCAACCACATCGTGCGCCGCGGGACCGGACGCCTGCGCTACATCTCCGCCGAGCACTTCATGAACGAGCTGATCAACGCGATCCGCTTCGAGCGCACCATCGAGTTCAAGGAGAAGTTCCGAAACGTGGATCTGCTCCTGATCGACGACATCCAGTTCCTGGCCGGCAAGGAGCGGACGCAGGAGGAGTTCTTCCACACCTTCAACACGCTCTACGACGCGCAGAAGCAGATCGTGATCACGAGCGATTGCGCCCCGCGCGAGATCCCGACACTCGAGGAGCGTCTGCGCTCGCGCTTCGAGTGGGGGCTCATCGCCGACATCCAGCCGCCGGATCTCGAGACGAAGGTCGCGATCCTGCGCAAGAAGGCCGAGGCCGAGGGAATCACGCTCCCCGACGACGTGGCGCTGTTCATCGCCTCGAGCAGCAAGTCCAACATCCGGGAGCTCGAAGGATCGCTGATCCGCGTGGTCGCCTACGCCTCCCTGGGGCGCAAGGAGATCACCCTCGACCTGGCCCGCGAGACCCTGAAGGAGCTCCTTCCCCCCGAGCCTCCCAAGGTCACGGCCGAGAACATCCAGAAGCTCGTCGCCAACTACCACAACATGAACGTGAGCGAGCTTAAGTCCAGGAACAACAGCCAGCAGGTGGCCTTCCCGCGCCAGATCGCCATGTACCTGTGCAAGCAGATGACGCCGCTCTCGCTCCCCGAGATCGGCAGGAAGTTTGGGGGCAAGCACCACTCCACGGTGATCCACGCGATCCAGAAGATCGAGAAGCGCCGTGCAGCGCAGCGCGATTTCGACAGGCTCATGGACACGTTCGTGCAGTCGCTGAAATGAACGTCCGCGGTTTCCCACAGGATCCGCGGTGGAGATCCTGTGGAAGGCCGGTCCCGGCGCCGAGACCGGTTCCATCCACCCCGGACACACGCAGGATGAGGAACACCGTGCCGCAGGCGTCCACAGTCCAAGGGACGGGAAGATCTGGAGCTTTGGGCTCCATCCGCAGGTTCCACCGCGCTAACACTGTCTCTACAATCTCTCCTTCTCTGAGATAATGGTGGAGACCGTAGAAGACAGGCACCGCCCAGGAGAGGTCCAATGGAGTTCGTGATTCAGAGAAACGATCTGGTTCGGGAGCTGCAGATGGTCACCGGAGTGGTGGAAAAGCGCGCCACCCTGCCGATCCTCGCGAATCTCCTCCTCGAAGCGGAGAAAGGCCGGCTGCACGTGGGTGCGAGCGATCTAGAGGTGACCATCCGCGGCACCGCACCGGCCACCGTCGTGCGCGAGGGGAGCATCACGCTTCCCGCGCAGAAGCTGCACGACATCGCGCGGTCGCTTCCGGAAGCAGAGGTCCAGTTCAAGGTTCTGGACCGTAATCAGGTCGCGATCTCGTGCGAGAGGACCCGCTACCGGATCGCCGGCCAGCCCCGCGACGAGTTCCCGAAGTTCCCGCAGCCCGATTTTTCCCAGGGGATCAAGCTCCAGGCGGGCCTGCTGCGTTCGATGATCGAGCGCGTTTCGTTTGCGATCACGACCGAGGACCCAAGGTATTCCCTGAACGGTGCCCTGCTGCTGCTCCAAAAAGGGAGCGCTGGCCTCGTGGGCACCGACGGCCACCGTCTGGCCTACGTCAGTCAGAAAGCGGACATCCGGCCCGCGGAGGAGGTTCGTGTGATCGTGGCCCGCAAGGCCCTTGGGCAAGTCGCCCACCTGGCGGGAGAAATGGACGCGGACGAGATGGTGACCGTCGGCCGTACGGGGAACCAGGTGTTCTTCGCAGTCGGGGATCACGTTCTGACCTCCACCCTGCTCGAGGGGAACTTCCCGCGCTATGAGAACGTGATGCCCAAGACCTGCGACACGGTTGTGGCCCTTTCCACTTCCGACTTCGCCGATGCCGTGCGTCGGGTTTCCCTTCTGGGCAGCGATCGCCACTCTCGGGCAGTACAGCTCAATCTCGCCTCCGGAAAGCTCGATCTGGTCTCGGAGACCGAAATGGGGCGTGCCGAAGAGTCACTCACCGTGGACTACGGTGGCGAGGAGGTCGCAATCGGTTTCAACGCAAGGTACCTCCTTGATTTTCTGCAGGTTGTTGGCACAGGAACGATCCGTCTTGAGCTCAACCCAAAGCGCCCCGGCGACGACGAGCCGGCTCGCGCCCGGGCCGGGGACAAGCCCGGTCAGCTGACGCCTGAGCCGGGGGGCGACATGGACTACCGCTACGTCGTCATGCCGATGCAGATGTAGCGGGGTCAGGACCGATCCGGGGATCGTCCAGCCGCTGCGAACAGGGTGGGCAGAGCGGTCCCAACCGTGCTAGGGTGGACGTCCGAGAACTGAGACCGTAGCGTCTGGCGCAGGATGCCGCCGCGAGTGCACCGCGTGTCCGGCGGCCTGTCCCGCTGGATCCGGATCCGCAGGTGGGCCCGAGGGGGGCCCCCGATGGAACGGGTCGGCGGAAGGGTGCACGATGAGCCAGAAAGAACTCCCCGAAAACCCGACCCAAGGCGGCACGCTCGAGGCTGAACCGGTCGATCCCTCCTCGGTGTACGACGCCAGCAAGATCAAGGTCCTCGAGGGGATCGATGCCGTCCGCAAGCGACCCGCGATGTACATCGGGTCGACCGCCTCGATGGGTCTCCACCACCTGGTGTACGAGGTGGTGGACAACTCGGTGGACGAGGCGCAGGCGGGCTTCTGCGACCAGATCGACGTCGCGATCCACATCGACAATTCGGTCACCGTCATCGACAACGGACGCGGGATCCCGGTCGACTTCCACGAACAGGAGGGCAAGCCCGCGGCCGAGGTCGTGCTGACGATGCTGCACGCCGGCGGGAAGTTCGAGAACGACGCGTACAAGGTCTCCGGAGGCCTGCACGGCGTCGGCGTCTCGGTGGTGAACGCGCTCTCCGAGCGCCTGGATCTCGAGATCTGGCGGGACGGCGGGGTCTACCGCCACGAGTACGAGCGGGGAAGGGCGGTCAGCGAGTTCCGGCAGACCGGGACCACCCAGCGCCGCGGGACGAAGATCACCTTCAAGCCCGACCCGCAGATCTTCGAGGACCTGGTCTTCTCCTACGACATGCTGGCCCAGCGCCTGCGCGAGCTCGCCTTCCTGAACAAGGGGCTCAAGATCTCCCTGCAGGACGAGCGCGCCGAGAAGCGCCGGGAGTCGTTGTTCCACTACCAGGGCGGGATCGTGGAGTTCGTCCAGCACCTGAACAAGGCGCGCCAGGTTCTGCACCCGCACCCGATCTACATCGAGGGGGCCGCGGACGGGGTGATCCTCGAGATCGCGATGCAGTGGAACGACAGCTACAACGAGACCATCTACTCCTTCGCGAACTCGATCAACACCGTGGAGGGTGGGACCCATCTGATCGGTTTCAAGGCGGCGCTCACCCGGACGATCAACAACTATCTGGCCACCGCCAACCTGGGGAAGGACGCCAAGGACATCGCCCTGCAGGGCGAGGACTGCCGCGAGGGGCTCAGCGCGGTGATCTCCGTGAAGATCCCCAAGCCGCAGTTCGAGGGCCAGACCAAGACCAAGCTCGGCAATTCCGAGGTCAAGGGGCAGGTCGAAGCGCTCCTCAACGCCCGGCTCGGGGCGTTCTTCGAGGAAAACCCGCAGGTGGCGCGGGGGGTGATCCTCAAGAGCGTCGACGCCGCGCGCGCCCGCGAGGCCGCGCGCAAGGCACGCGAGCTCACGCGGCGCAAGGGCGCGCTCGATTCCGGATCGCTCCCCGGCAAGCTCGCGGACTGCCAGGAGCGGAATCCGGAGAACTGCGAGCTGTACCTCGTGGAGGGCGACTCGGCGGGCGGCTCGGCCAAGCAAGGGCGGGACCGCCGCTTCCAGGCGATCCTGCCGCTGCGCGGGAAGATCCTGAACGTCGAGAAGGCTCGCTTCGACAAGATGCTCTCCCACGAGGAGATCCGCACGATCATCGCGGCGCTCGGAACCGGGATCGGCGAGGACGAGTTCGACATCGCCAAGCTGCGCTACAGCCGGATCCTGATCATGACCGACGCGGACGTGGACGGGTCCCACATCCGAACCCTGCTCCTGACCTTCTTTTACCGGCAGATGCGCCCGCTCCTCGACATGGGGCACATCTACATCGCTCAGCCTCCGCTGTACAAGGTGAAGCGAGGGAAGGAAGAGGTGTACCTGGCCAACGACAAGGAGATGTCCGCGTACGTGATCCGCAAGGCCACGGAGGAGAAGACGGTCAAGGTCGTCTCCACCGGCAAGGTCTTCGGCGGGAACGAGCTGCACCATCTCCTGCAGGCGCTCATCGACTACGACCATTTCGTCGCGGCCATGGAGCGCATGGGGATCGACCGGGACGTGGTGGAGGTGCTCCTCTCGGGTGGGATCTCCTCGCGCGCGGACTTCGAACAGGAAACGAGGCTCGAGGATCTCGCCCAGCGGATCCAGGCCTTGGGACACGAGGTCGGAGCGCCGGAGCGCGACGAGGAGCACGGTCTGTTCCAGCTGCGCGTGCGCTCCCGCTCGCGTGGGAAGCGCGAATTCAGGATCAATCTCGAGCTGTGGCAGGCGGTGGAGATGCGCCAGCTGCGGCGCCTTTATCCCGCCACGTCCGAACTGGCCAAGCCGCCCCTGGTCGTGTGCCAGAACGGTGACGAGGTTCCGCTCGACTCCAAGGAGGCGCTACTGAGCAACCTGATGGACTCGGGCAAGAAGGGCCTGTCCATCCAGCGCTACAAGGGTCTGGGCGAGATGAATCCGGACCAGCTCTGGGAGACGACGATGGACCCGGAGCGCAGACGCCTGCTCCAGGTCCGGATCGAGGACGCGGTGAAGGCCGACGAGCTGTTCTCCGTCCTGATGGGGGATGCCGTCGAGCCGCGGCGCCAGTTCATCGAGGAAAACGCCCTGGAAGTGCGGAACCTCGACGTCTGAGGACGGCGGCAGGGAGCCCATGGAAACCCCCGAGAAGACCCCGGTCAACATCGAAGAGGAGATGAGCCGCTCCTACCTGGATTACGCCATGAGCGTGATCATCGGGAGAGCCCTCCCCGACGTGCGCGACGGCCTGAAGCCGGTGCATCGCCGCGTGCTGTACGCGATGTACGACACGGGGAACAGCCACGACAAGCCCTACCGCAAGTCCGCGCGCACCGTGGGCACCGTGATCGGCAAGTACCACCCGCACGGCGACCAGGCGGTCTACGACACGATCGTGCGCATGGCGCAGGACTTCTCCATGCGCTACCCGCTGATCGACGGCCAGGGGAACTTCGGCTCGGTGGACGGCGACCCGCCCGCCGCCATGCGCTACACCGAGATCCGGCTGGACAAGATCGCGCAGGAGCTGCTGCGGGACATCGAGAAGGAGACGGTGGACTTCGGCCCGAACTACGACGGCGCCGAGGTCGAGCCGCTGGTGCTTCCCTCGGGGATCCCCAACCTCCTGGTGAACGGCTCCTCGGGGATCGCCGTGGGCATGGCCACCAACATCCCCCCCCACAACCTCCGGGAGGTGGTGGACGCGATCAAGCTCGTGGTCGAGGATCCGGAGGTCGAGCTGGCGGAGATCCTCAAGGTCCTGCCGGGGCCGGACTTTCCCACCGCGGGCACGATCCAGGGCACGACCGGGATCCACGAGGCCTACGCCACCGGGCGGGGGCGGATCCGCGTGCGCGGGCGAGCGGTCGTGGAGGAGATTCCGGGGCGGCGCGACCGGCAGCAGATCGTGGTCCACGAGCTTCCGTACCAGGTGAACAAGGCCCAGCTCATCGAGGAGATCGCCGGCCTGGTCCGGGACAAACGGATCGAGGGGATCAGCGACATCCGCGACGAATCGGACCGTGACGGCATCCGCATGGTGATCGAGCTGAAGAAGGACGAGAACGCCGGGGTCATCCTGAACCAGCTGTTCAAGTACACCAAGCTCCAGACCACCTTCGGTGTGATCTCCCTGGCCATCGTCCACGGCCGGCCCCAGGTCCTGCCGCTGCGCGAGATGCTGCGCCACTTCGTGGAGTTCC
>Ga0316622_100000337_pt1 | contig 26407 bp, 23 predicted proteins | sample OWC_Aug_OW2_C1_D_FD_207646 | JGI IMG/M metagenome (GOLD analysis project Ga0316622, IMG submission 207646) | Wetland soil microbial communities from Old Woman Creek delta, Ohio, United States - OWC_Aug_OW2_C1_D5_C | ecosystem: Environmental > Terrestrial > Soil > Wetlands | place: USA: Ohio... | reverse complement strand
CCTGAGCCTCTCGAGTCCCCTAAGGGCGTTCTCCATCCTCAGCGCGCCTTCGGCCTTGAACGGGAGCGTGACAACGCCGATCACCAAAGCCCCAGATTCTCTTGCGAGCCTGGCGACGAGCGGCGCCGATCCTGTCCCTGTGCCTCCGCCCATTCCGGCAGTGACGAACACAATGTTGGCTCCCTTGACGTAGGACTTCAACTCCTCCTCGGATTCCTGAGCCGCCTTCTCTCCGATCTCCGGGAGCGCACCAGCTCCAAGTCCTTTCGTCGTCGCCCTTCCCAGCAGGATCTTGTGCGGCGCGTGCACATGGAGCAGGTGCTTGGCGTCGCTGTTTGCAGCAACGAGCTCCGCTCCGAACACGCCGGTGGAGCTCAGCCGGTTGACAGTGTTTGAGCCTCCTCCGCCACAACCCACAATCGTGATGTTGACCTTCAGCTTCTCGACGATCTTGGCGAGTTCCTCATCGTCGGGAGTCCCCAGCGGGGGTTTGTCCTTGACAATCTCATGCTGTTCGAGAGCATCATCTATGAGAGACTTCATTGCATCCCATCCTGACTGACTCACGTATTATCTAACATACTATATAAATGCAGTCGGGCCAGCACAATCCAGCTGGAGAGCACGGGGCTGGGAAGATGCGGACCGATCTCTTCGCGGGATTGTAGGATTGTACTATCACTATTCTAACGACGCGCGATCCTCGACGACTCGTCGCGACCGCATCTGCGCCTGTTTCGGGACCGTTTTCCGGTCTCCTCGCAGCTCTCCTTCCGGAGGAAGGAGGTCCGCGATACTGGCTTGTTACTGACTCCAGATATGTTTATATTCTGGCTTTCAGATTACTTCAGCAGTCTATGGGGTGCACTCTATGCCGAAGTCTCTAGTTAAAGACGCATTGGGAAAAGACGCAGAAGAATTGGAACAGAAGTCTTCCCCTCAGCCCGCAGCACAGGTACAGGCCTCACCACCTGCCGCCCCGACCGCGGATGACGAGGAGATAGCGAAGATCGCGGCTCAATTGGATGTCTCGATCAAGATAATCGGTTGCGGAGGCGGCGGCTCCAACACCATCAACAGGTGTGTCGAAGCCGGGGTCTCAGGAGCTCAGCTGTGCGCGATCAACACGGACGCGAAGCACCTGCTGGCCATACACGCCCCCAAGAAGATACTGATTGGAAAGAACATCACGAGGGGACTCGGAGCAGGAGCCATCCCGCAGGTCGGCGAGGCCGCCGCGAAGGAGAACGAGCGCGAGATACGGGACTTCCTCACGGGTGCGAATATTGTCTTTGTCACGGCAGGCATGGGCGGCGGAACTGGCACCGGATCCGCCCACTACGCAGCTCGCCTGGCGAAGGAGATCAAGGCCCTCACGATCGGAGTAGTCACTCTGCCATTCAAGGCTGAGGGCGAGGTCAGGATGGACAACGCCCTCGATGGCCTGGAGAGGCTCAGGAGGCTCTGCGACACCACGATAGTGATACCGAACGACAGGCTTCTGGCCCTGGTCCCGAAGCTGCCGGTGGACGCAGCGTTCAAGGTGGCTGACGAGGTTCTGATGCAGACCATCAGGGGCTTGACTGAGATCATCACGAAGCCGGGCCTTGTCAACCTGGACTACAGCGACATCATGACCGTCATGAACGAGGGCGGAGTGGCCTTCGTAGGTATCGGCGAGTCCGAGGAGAGCGACCCCGAGGAGCGCGTCGAGAACGCCATCGAGGAGGCCTTGAACTCACCTCTGCTGGGCGAGATCAGCCTTACGGATGCGAAGGGCGCCTTGATAAGGGTGGTCGGCGGACCCGACATGACCGTTTCAGAGGCCCAGAAGGCCGCTGAGGTTGTGACGGAGAGGATCGCCAAGCACGCCAGGATAATCTGGGGTTGCAGCATAGACCCGTCCCTCACGAGCTCGGTCAAGATACTGCTGATTGTTACGGGCGCCCGGAGCGAGGGCGTCATGGGCAAGGAGGCAGCGGCGACGACCGTGGCTCCTCGGCGAGCGGCAGCGGCCTCTTCAAGGTCCTACGGCAGGGAAGACGACTCCGACATCGATTTCGTGAGATGAGCGGCAGTCCTCTCGAACACTGTCAGAAACCAAACCAGGCGGACCGGATCCGCCTATTTCCTAACTTTTCTCTCTATCTTCTTGTCGAGCCTGGGCTTGTCCCCGAACCGCGCTCCGCACTTGGGACAGAACTGATCTTCCAAGCTCACCTCGGCTGAACATATGGAGCACTCCGCTGCGCCCGCCCTGTCCGAGAATATGACGCCGCAGAGACATGCGAATGCGTCCTTGTCAACCCTTCTGCCACATGCAGGGCACTCCGCGATGAGCTCTACGAGGGATGCATGGCAGAACCTGCACTCTGCCGCCGTCTGCGGTATCTCCTTGCGGCACTTCGGGCAGAGCATGTTGCCCTCGCCCACGAGCAGTGCGCCGCACTCGCACGACGAATCGTCCTCAGAGACGATCCTGCCACACTCGGGGCACTGGAAGAGGTCCTTCGCGAATTCCGTCGAGAATACGACCCCGCACTTCCTGCAGAACGAGTCTTCCTTGGAAAGCGGCTCGCCGCATTCTGGACACTGGAAGGAGTGCGCATAGGTCGTGCAGTCGCAGATCTCACCTTCGATCAGCCTCCGACCACACACACTGCAGAACACCGCCGAATCTGGTGTAGCCCTGATTTCGTCGCGGGTGGAGATGTAGACTTGTTCAGTGATCTCCCCGAGAAGGAACCTCTCCGTCAGGAGCATCAACTTGTCCTCCTTCGAGAGGGGCACGGTCCGCACGGAGACATACTCGGAATCCACGACATGCGGTCTCTGGGTCGAGTACAGCAGGTGTTTGCCGCAGACAGGGCAGTCCGTGACTCGCATCGCGCACGAGTTGTGGAACTGTTTCCCGCACCCGCAGAGCACGCTCGGCAGCCCTGGTTTGATCAGTCCGAGGCAGATATCGCACTTGGCCTGGCCCTTGACTCTCAGCGCTTTTACTTGGGGACGAGTCCGTTTTGTGACCATCCTCGTTCCTGCACGTCTTATCTGTCCTTTCGGGACCTTGATCAGCCTGGGCTTGCCTGCTCTGCCGCTCGGCGAGACGAAGGACATCAACATGCGGAAGCTCGCATTCAAAGGCCCATTGCTCCAGAGGGTCGGTGAATCGAGCTCATGTCATATAAAATCGCCAGGCGCCCATTGACATAAGATCGACTTCGGGCATTCCTGATGGATATATACGGTGACACGTAGTTCTCCCGGCCATGGCAATAAAGGACGCTGTGGGAATGGTGGGAGAGCTGATGGCCGTGGCGGCCAGGACGGCGCCAAAGGCAGTAGGCCAGGACTTCATCGAAGTGATACTTCTTTCAGATTCCGAGAGAATAGCTGTCGGGAACGACATGATTCAGATTTCCAAGGAGCGAGGTGTGTGGGGTTTCGAAAGGGATGGCAAGAACGTGCTGGACTCCGACGCACTGCTTCTCGTCGGGCTGCTTCCGCACAAGGGAGTGGGGCTGAACTGCGGCGGCTGCGGATACGCCAGCTGCCAGGAGTTCAACGCGAAATCCTACTCTGGAGACTTCGACGGCCCGAACTGCGCGATGAGGTTGCTCGACCTTGGAATTGCACTCGGGTCCGCCGCCAAGCTTGCATCAGAGCTCAACGTCGATTCCAGGATAATGTATCGAGCCGGCGTGTCGGCCAAGAGGCTCAAGATCGGGAAGTCGAAGCTGTTTCATGCGATTCCTCTCTCCGCGACGGGCAAGAACATCTTCTTCGACAGGCCCGCGAAACCTCAGTGAGGTCCGCTTAATCAGCCCGCGGGATTTGCGTGGGAGCCCCGAGGTCCGTCCCGTCGAGCAGGTATGCGCGGACGCTGCTCGGGTCCACAAGCTGGTTCCGGAACACCGGTCCGAGCGTCATGCCTGTCGCCTTGTTGATTGGGGTCCCGGTGATGAGCGGATTGAATGCGGGAACAACGATGAGCTTATCGGGACATGATTCGTAGCGTTCGGCCGCCTTCTCCTTCGAGAGACGAGCCCTCACCCAGCACTTCTCATTGCTCTTCCCGCCGAGCGAGTCCACGAGGAGCATGGACGGGTGTATGTGCCCCATAACGAGTGCGTCCCCCTTCATCGCGTCCTTCGAAGGCCAGACATGTCCGTGTATAGCTCCGAATCCCTCTATGAGCAAGCCCCCTCCCGGGACGGCCTTGACGCCACTTGGCAGGATGGCTCCCAAGCCTCCGTCGTGATTGCCCGCAACAACCGTGATGCTGTCGTAGCTCTCGAGCAGGCCGTTCAGGAAGGGCGGGATCTCCCGATCCTCCTTGTAGCTCACCGCTGGAATCCTGTGTTTTACGTCTCCGAGTATCAACAGATGTTCGCCGTGAGACGCCAACCCCTTGATGGCGGCAAGCATCTTCACCGCCTGCGAAGGGATGTTGAACCCTGCCCTCCTGAGCTGCACTTCGATCCCGATGTGAAGGTCAGCGACGCACACCCAGTCCTTGGTGCCCTTTGCGGACAGCGCTGGAACATCCGGGATGGGCAACAGGTCCATGGTTCTGGATACGCTGGCAGTGTTGATAATACTACCACCTCATCGGCCCATCAGCAGCCGTTCCGCCAGAAAGTGGGGCAGGCCGGCGGCGCTGATGGATTCGGCTGCGTCTTCTACCTTGTAGCGAACTCTTCTGAGCTCGCACGTCATGTGGACGGGATCGACGAAGGCATAGCTCGCCCTGGTGTCCCGGTCCCTTGGCTGCCCGACCGACCCCGGATTGACCACCAACCCGTGCTCGAACCGGACCACATAGGGGACGTGAGTGTGTCCGAGGATGAGGATGTCTGCGCTTGCCCTCTTGAGCAGGTCCGACGATACTTCCTCTTCGTACACGTATTCGATCGCGCTGTCCACTGAACCATGGTACATCATGATGGTCCTGCCCGAGACCTCCAACCTCGCGGCGATTTCGAGCTGTTCAAGGTACGCCCTCGATCTCTGGTCAAGAGTGTTGCTGGTCCACACTGCCGCCTCCGCGGCCATCTTGTTCATCCAGATGGTATCTCCCGTGAGTGTTGCGAGTTCGTGATTCCCGAACACGGCCAGTCTGGTGGCACCTCGGACGAGGTCGCAGCATTCGTTCGGATTGGCTCCGTACCCGATTATGTCCCCCGCGCACAGAATCTGCTCGGTTCCGGAGCTCTTGATGTCCGCGAGGACCGCCTCGAGCGCTTGGAGATTGGAGTGGACGTCCGCGATGACTGCGAGCTTCATTTCCAGCCCCTCAGGCAGGAGACAGGTACCTGCGGATCACGAACGGCAGCTTCTCGATCAGGTCTGTGGCCAATAGCCCATAGCTCTTCTCCTCGTAGGCCAGGTTCCCTGCCACTCCGACAGCGAACGCGCCAATCCTCGCGGCGGCGAACGGGCTCGCCTTCTGCGCGATCATCCCCGCCACAGCCCCTGTCAGCACATCACCAGTGCCCCCGACGGTCATCGCCTCGTGGTGAACCCTGTTCAGCTTGACGTATGCTCCGTCGCTAATCACGTCGGTCGGCCCTTTGAGCAGAACTGTCATGTGCGTTCTGGCCGCGGCTTCTTTGACCATGCTCTTCCTCCTCTCGAGGTCGTCTTCGGGGACGCTCTTGCCAGTCAGTTTCTTGAACTCGCCTGCATGCGGTGTGATCACACCTGATTTCCCCCTGAGGATCTTCGGTGAGAGGCCGCAGGCTCCGATTGCGTCAGCATCGATGACCAGAGGCGCCTGGGTTCTCTTGATTATCGACTGCACAGCATCGATGGTCTCCTTCGCAGCGCCCAGGCCAGGACCGATTGCGATCACGTCCATGCCCTTGGAGAATTCCGTGAGCCACTGGACATGCTCCTCGGTGAGCACTTCTCCCTTCAGTGGTTTGACTATGAGGTTCGGGGAATATATCGAGACGGGAAGAGCTGCCGACTCCGGAGTCGCGACGAATGTGAGGTCCACACCGGACCTCATCGCTGCCATTCCGGTGAATGCGGGGGCGCCCGTGTACGGTCCGCCGCCGATGACGAGGACTCTGCCTGAGTCCCCCTTGTGGGCCTTCTTCTTGCGCCTCGGGAGCAGCACGAAGTCACCGGGGCCGCAGTAAGTTTCAGCATCCGCTGGGATTCCGATATCCTCGACAACTATCTTCCCGGAGTTGTCGGCCGTCATACCGACCTTCGAAGCGTGGAAGGTGGCGGTCATCGTCGGCTTGACATGAAGGTCAGAGGGCCAGCCAGAGGGGACATCGACCGAGATTATCTGCCGTCTTGAGCCGTTCAGGGTCTTGATATGACTCGCGTAGGGTTCCCGAGGCCTACCCTCGAGCCCGACCCCGAGCATCGCATCAACAACGACCGCATACTGCTTCGGGTCGAACAGCTCGATCGACCTGAGGTGCGATCTGACCATCTCGTAGTTGAATCTCGCAATGTCGCTCACGATCTCCGACGAGGGCTCGACCATATACAGGTCCACCTGTCGGGTCTTCGAGAGATGCCGAGCCGCGACGAAGCCATCCCCTCCGTTGTTGCCCTTCCCACAGATGACGGCGACCTTCTCGTTCGGGTCTGTTATCTCCAAGACCCTTCGGGCGACTGCAGCTCCCGCGTTCTCCATGAGCGTGATGGTGCGCACTCCAAGATACGCTGAGTTGACGTCGAGGACTCGCACCTCCTCCGGACGGATCATTGACCGAGCCACGGGCTCGGATTACTCGGCCGCGTATTAAACGTGACGAGGCATATTGTGAGGGAAGCTGGGCCCGTTAGCATGCCAGACATCGAAAAAGAATATATACGCAAACCTCGTAACTCCAAGCACCGGCAGGGATTCGGTAAGTGAGCGAGATCAAACGTCTGGTTTTGGATGTTCTGAAGCCCCACCACCCCACCATCATCGAGCTGTCCCGCAGGATAGGGGTTCTGAACGGTGTCTCCGGCGTCAACTGCACGCTGGAGGAAGTCGACAGAGAGACTGAGAGCGTCAAGATCACGATCGAGGGCACTTCGATCGATTTCGAGTCGGTCGAGGAGACCATCTCCGACTGCGGCGCGGTGATACACTCCGTGGACAGCGTGTCCGCAGGGAAGAAACTCGTCGAAGAAGTGGAAACGCCCCAGGACAGATGAGGCTCAGGCCTTCTCACGGGGCATCGACTTCAGCTTGGCGGCCACCTTGTCGACCAGAACGGTCTTCTTGAGCTTGGGCTCGACCAGCACTCTACCCTCGTGCCTGTGCCAGAACCTCGGATAGGCCTTCTCGAGTTCCAGGATGCAGTCCAGGCCGATCGACTTGACCGCCTCGTAGACCATGTGCGCCGTCGGACCATCGACGGCGTTCTTCTTGGCCACTTTGCGGCCGGAGGCCCTCGGGACTCGCAGGTCGAAGTACGATGGCCAGAGCACGATCGCGTTCTCAGGGTCGACTGTCATCCGCCGTCCTCGAGTTGCGATTGGGTCGCTATTATCTAATCTTGTCGGTCTGGTGGTTGCGAGGACACAGGCTGATGTTTATTATCCAGCTTGATGATTCGCCGTCCAGAGGGGGCTGGATATGTTAGAGGAAGAAGTCGCACTGTCCACACTCAAGGTCGCCGAGTCGATGGGCAAGCTGTTGTTGGCCGAGGTTCGCCTGGAGGAACGGAACAGCAGGCAGCTGGCAGTGAAGATGGGCCAGGTGGACAGCTCGAGCGCCACGCAGGACACCGGCATGAACGTCAGGATAGTGCTCCCGACCGGGATCGGGTTCGCCAGCGCGAACAGCATATCCAAAGCGGATGGCAAGCGACTTGTCGAGAAAGCCTTCAGACAGGCGAAGAACGCGAAGCGCAGGTCTGCGATAGCCCTCTCGGCGGAGCCTGCGGTCCAGACCAGCTGGGAGGTACGTGAGAGAAAGCCTCTGGCAGACCTGAGCGCCGAGGACAAAGTCGATCTGATCCGGCGGATTGACAGGGCCATAATGAAGACCAGGATCAAGGTAGAGGGGAGGTACTACGAGCTGAAGGACTACGAGATCGGGGGATACTTCGCCAACTCCGAGGGCGCCAAGATCAGGTCTTATCTCCCGCGGGTCACGCTCGACTCTCACAACCTCGTCAAGTCGAAGGGCGATAGCGCCCAGTGCATAAGGCAGTGGGGCGCCAGCGGCGGATGGGAGAAGGTCGAGGAATGGGGTCTGGAGGACGCGCACGTCGCGGAAGTGCGGATGCTGAAGAAGCAGCTGGACCAGGGCCGTGCGGTCAAACCGACCACCATGGATCTCGTATGCGGTCCCGAGGTTGCGGGGATCGCTGCGCACGAGTCGTGCGGTCACCCGATGGAGGCCGACCGAATAATCGGCCGCGAGATGTCCCAGGCGGGGAGGTCGTTCGTGTCCCCGGACATGCTGGGGAAGCGCATCGGCTCCGAGTACGCGACGGTCATCGACGACCCGACAGTTCCTGGTTCCTATGGCTACTATCCTTACGATCACGAAGGAGTGAAGGCGAGGCCGAGGTATCTCTACAAGGCCGGCCTAATCAACGAGTTCCTGCACAACCGGGAGACTGCATCCAGGCTCGGCACGCGCAGCAACGGCTCTTCCAGAGCGGAGAACTACTTGAGAGAGCCCATAGTCCGCATGGCGAACACCTTCGTCGCCCCTGGGGACTTCCAGGATGATGAGATGATCGGCTCGATCAAGGAGGGCGTGCTGATGCACTCCTTCACCGAGTGGAACATTGACGACAAACGCTACAACCAGAAGTATGTCTCGCGGGAGGCGTACTTCATCAAGGACGGAGAGCTGGGTTGCCCCGCTAAGAAGGTCATCCTTGAGATCACAACTCCCGGATTCTGGGGCGCAATCGACGCCGTCTCGAAGAGGATAGAGCTTACTGCGGCCGAGTGCGGCAAAGGCGATCCGATGCAGGGGATGGCCGTGGACACCGGTGGTCCGATGGTCCGCCTGAGGGGTGTGAGGCTGAAATGAAGGCCCTGAGGGACACCGCCGAGGAGCTGGTCGAGGTCGCGCGGACTGCAGGAGCTCGAGATGTAGTCTGCGAGGTCATCGAATCGGCCGTCCAGCAGGTGAGGTTCTCGAACAGTGAGATCGACGCCGTGAACAGTTGGAGCGAGAAGCACGCGAACCTGTTCGTGGCCATCGGGAAGAGGACGCTGGTCTCAGACCTGAGGGATCTGGATAGGGGCGAATCGCTCGCGAAGGAGCTGGTGGCAAGTGCTACCAGAGCGCCCGAGGTGAAGGGATACGGAGGGATCGGGACTGGCAGATTCAAGTACGGATCGAGGAAAGCGGATCAGGGGATAGCGAAGCTCCGCGACGCTCCCAGATTCGTGCTGGACGCCATCTCAGGCGCGACCTCGGCGGGAGCGAACAATGTCGGCGGGACCATGTTCATACGCCACCACAGAACCGCAATCGCCTCGAGCGGAGGCGCGCTGGCCACCGACGAGACGTCTTCGATGGATCTCTCTGTGCGCGCGTTCTCGCAGCCCGAAGCCTCGGGCCACGCGCTCTGCTGTGCGTCCAGGCTAGCCAGCATGAAGGCGAGAGAGACGGGTGAGCGCGCTGGCGAGTTGTCTATGAAGGCCAGGAATCCAGTTCAGGGCGATGAGGGAAAGCTAGACATCATCGCCGAGCCGCTATTGACCGGCTCGCTGATGCACTTCACGGCGGACATGCTGAGCGCGCTCATAGTTGAGATCGGTCAGTCCATGTACGGGAAGAAGCTTGGCAAGCAGGTCGCTTCCAAGGAGATCACGCTCGTCGACGACCCGCTCATGGACTCCATCTCCAGACGTTCCTTCGACCATGAAGGCGTGCCAACGAGGCGGAACGTGCTGATCAAGAACGGAGTCCTGAAATCCCTGATGCACAACACCTCCACAGGGAAGCGCTTCAAGACCAACACCACAGCCAACGCCGGGCCGCTCGTTCCGACACTGTTCTCGGTTACCGCTCAGCCGGAAGCTTTCCACCCGGTCATCGAGGCCGGTGATTGGAGCGTGGAGGAGATGATCTCGGAGACGAAGGACGGGTTATACCTCAACAACACATGGTACACGAGGTTCCAGAACTACTCCACAGGCGATTTCTCCACGATACCGAGAGACGCGATCCTCCGGATCAAGGACGGCGAGATTGTGGGCGCCGTGAAGAACATCAGGATCAGCGACAACATGATGAACTTCTGGAAGTCCGTCGACGCCCTGTCTAAGAACTCGGAGGAGGTCTACTGGTGGGACGAGGCCAGCCCACCGTCAACACTCCCCGTGCTCAGGGCCAGGGCTATGAACATAACCAGGTCTGCCTGAAGAAGTGATCGTCGTCCTAAGGCGCCTTCGGTCCAGCGGAGCCCACAAGAACGGCGTTGACGACTCCGTCCTGTCCGCACCTCGAGGTGATGACCGCCTCTCCCAGCTCCGTCATCACCGTCGCGCCCTTCGTCATTATGTTGCGCTGGACGTAGTTCGGGTTCGACGGGTTCGTCTTGACCGTGAGGATCTTGACCTTCTTGATGGCCTTCGTCTTGGGGTCCACGACGTTCGCGGAATCCACCAGGAGCAGACGCGCCTTTGAGTTGGCCCCTTTGACCCTGTACATCTTGACCTTTCGGGCGCCGAGGTGAGTGAACTGCTTCTCCCTGCCCACTTCGAACTTGCGCTTCTTGCGTGCAAGCCTCAGCCTGCCGCCCGAGGGCTTCCTCTTCGGTCTGCCTTGCCAAATGGCCATCAGTAACCTCTCGGGGGATGTGAAAGGGCGAGTCATATTAATACGTTGCGGGGTTGTCCTGCGGTTTCTTCGCGCCGAAAAACTCGACGTCGGCGGACTCCCCCAGGACTATGCTGGCATAGCACCCATGCTTGGCCGGTCCAGGGTTGACGAATATCGTGTCCTTGTTCAGCGCGCGACCCTGCGACTCATGTATGTGTCCCGAGAGAGCTAGGACAGGCTTGAACTCCTGAGCGATCCTCAGGACGCCCTCGGAACCCCCATGGCCCCCGAACCTGGTCCTGTCATTCATCCCGTAGGCGGGCACGTGAGTGATCATGACTCCGTTGGGGACCGCGATCTCGCGGAGGCTCCTCTCGAGCACGTCCTCCGCGATCTCGAAGGGCATCCCGGAACCGCTCGGCAGGGCGCCTCCGAAACCGTAGAAGTTCCATCCGTCTATCTCGACCCGGGCGTTGTGGACGCTCGCATGTGCCTCTTCGAGCACGGCCACCGTGTCCGGCACGTCGCAGTTGCCTGGAACTGCCAGCACCTTGCGCCTCAGCTTCTTCAGGAACTCCTTCGTGAAATCCGTTGTTCCGAAGGTCGTGAAATCCCCGCACACGGCGACGAGATCGAAATCCCCCGATTCGGCCGTGTCCACAAGCTTGGTCATGGCATCCTTGGACCCATGCAGATCCGAACACGCCAATATCCTGAGCTCCTTCAATCGATCACCACGGGAGCGATATCCCCAGTGACAGTTCCTGGAAGACGATCAGATAGGTCACGATGTACCCGGCAATCGCCCCTCCGTTGAGAAGGGGCAGGCCAGCTTGGGGGTTACCAGTCAGCACAAACCTCATGAGCAGGGCGAACCCCAGCAGCGATCCGAGGAGCGTGCCGAGCGAGACCACAAAGTTCCCGGTCAGCCCGCCGAACTCCAATTCAGGAAGGAATGAGAACGCGGATGTGACCAGGATTCCGGGGATGATGATGTCCCCCAGGCCCATGAACATTGCATCCCTCTCCCCGCCCTCTTCCAGCTGCTGTTTGAGGGGCTTCTGCTTGAGGTATGAGTAGCCCCTCTTCTTTGGTATCACGAGCAGGATGGGGAGGCGCATCTGCGTCACCCCGTCCGCCAGCGAGACCATATGTTTCGTCCCGTAGACAGCGACTGCGTCGTACACGGCCAGCACGATGAGCAGCACGAGGACAGGTAGTATCCCGAGCGAGATCCCGAAGATGCCTATGACTCCGATTGACATGACTATTCCGGCTGCATCGACGATATACCACTCGGGCTTCTTGGCAAGGAAATAGGTCATGGCCGAGGTGATCACGACTGCAACAACGAGGGCCAGCAGGCCGTCGAGGAACCCTGTGAACATGATCCAGAACACGAAGAAGATCGTGTACACGACCGCTCCGAGGAAGATGACTCTCACGAGATTCTCCCTGTGTTTCTTTATAATGTATAATATAGCGACCGTGAAGAGGATCACCGCGGCGATGTAGTAGAGCGGTATGAGGGGGTCGTTGGGGTCCTCGAACAGCTGGTCCTCGGATCCCAGGAAGAGCGCTGCCATTGCGATGGCTCCCAGCTGCGAGACTGCGAAAACGATTCCCATGACGGCTGATGTCCTTACGGCCGCGTCCATCCGGTCCCGCTATTCCAGAGGGCTTTAGAAATACTTTGTGTACGCGCTTCGGCTCTGGAAAATCCCAAATAGCGAGACCCCGGTCTCGAAGCCGTGGCAGAGCTGGACCTTGTCAGAGTGGACGTGTTCACGAGCGAGCTCTTCATGGGCAATCCAGCGAATGTTGTCCTGGACGCCGATTTGGTCGATGAGATTCAGATGCAGCGCATCGCCTCGGAGGTCGGCTCAGCGGCTACCGCGTTCGTGCTTCGTTCGAAGAAGGCGGATGTGCGGCTCCGGTATTTCACTCCGTACGGGGAGGATCCGCTATCGGGTCATGCCACGATAGGTGCGCTCTGGTGCCTTTCGGAAGGGCGCGCGTTCGGGGCGGCACACTCAGGGAGGCACAGACTTGAGACCTCGGTCGGGATCCTTCCGTTCACGGTCGAGGGAGGAGCCGAGGGTACGAGGAGGGTGTGGATGACGCAGAAGAGGCCGATGTTCGCGAGCGAGGGCGACGTGAAGGAGGTTGCCAGCGCGCTCGGCCTCGGGGTCGATTCGCTCTTCAGCGACGAGTTCCCTATCAGCCGCGCATCGACCGGGCTGCCCTGCCTGCTCGTGCCTGTGAGGTCCTTGGACATAATCGGGAGGATGGAGCCGAAGAGGGAGGAGCTGAGCGCCCTGTCCAAAGAGCTAGACGTCGCAGGCGTTGTCGTCTATACCTGGGGTGTCTTCAGCGAGGACTCGACGGTTCATTCCAGGTGTTTCATCCCGAACCCGGGCTCCCTAGAAGATCCCGCATCTGGTCTCGGCGCCGGCGCGCTGGGTGCGTATCTAGCGGAGAACGAGTTCATCTCCAAGGATAAGTACGAGGACATCGTGATTGAGCAGGGCGATTGGATCGGACGCCCGGCGAGGATCCATGTCCGAGTCGACAAGCACGGGTCCACAATTCGAAAGGTGGAGGTCGGAGGCAGTGCCAGGGTGTCGTTCAGGGCTAAGATGACCTTGCCATGACCGTACTCAGCTCACGCGCGTGCCGAAAGCGACCGTGCCCGAAACCTTCTCGATCTTGACGCGCACCTGGGACCCCTTCGCTGTCCCTGGGATGTAGACCACGAAACCGCCCTTCCTGGCGATCCCATCCCCCTTCTTGCCGACGTCTTCTATCATCATGTCATAGGTCTGGCCGGCAACTATCTCCTTGACCTCCTCCTGCTTCACCTGCTTCTTCACATGGACCGGGCGACGAGCACCGCATGTCTCACATGTCAGTATGAGAATCCTGCCGTCTTTGACGATCTTGGTATCCGGCCTGGAGCATTCGGAGCACAGGACGTATTCGTCGACGTAGTTCTTGATCCGGTCGACTATCTGGGGGGTCGTCACCTTGCCCTTGAACACGACCCTCTGCCCTTCCCCCTCGATTGTGCCCGCTGTGCCCAACTCCCTCAAGAGGTATCCGAGCAGGTGTTCCGGCTCTCGGCGCAGCTTGTCTACGATCTCCCCGAAGTTCCTGAGGACGGTCGTCTTGCCCTCGATCATCACATCGGGCTCAGGCACCTGGAACCTGTCGTGTGATTCGAGCGTGTGAGGGAGCTTCTCCTTGGCCCTCTTCAGGAGAGCCTCATAATCGAAGGTGTCCTGTGCCATCGTGCTTCCATGGTGGATGGCATAGTTAAACCTATTGCTGGCTAGTCTCCGCAGTTCTGGAGATTTCAGATATCCACGGTCAACATCCCAACTCGAAACCTTTATGGCAGGCTCAGTGCAATCCCAACGTGCACAGCAGTTCTCGGCTTGGTGAGACTGACGGATTCCAGCACCCCCGACCGTGGCAACCCGGAAAAGCGCGAGCCGAACGAGCCCAATCATCGGTTTCACGCGCTCGAAGGCATAGCTGACAGAGTGGAAGTGATTGACAAGGACCGGACGGTCATTTTCATGAATGCAGCGATGCGCGCTGCTTACGGACACCTGGTCGGGACGAAATGTTACGAGACCATCCTCGCCAGCCCCGAGTATTGCGAGGTCTGTCCGATAACGCTTGACTGGGACTACTCCAAGGCGCCTTTCGTCAAACTCGCCCCTGACAACAAAGGCAGGATGATCGAGACGACCACATCCAAGGTCGCTGACCCTGAGACAGGTGAACCTTATTGGGTCTGTATCGAGCGCGATGTATCGGAAGAGATGCAGATCGAGACTCGGCTCAAGATGCTGGCATCGTCCATCGACCAGATGGCAGACCCCGTTGTCGTGACGGATGTTGACGGCAAACGGGTCTATGTCAACAGGGCATACACACAGCTCACGGGATACGACGAGAAGACCTCCTCGGGTCTCAGCCTCACTGAGAGTGCCGAGTCCGGTTCGACGGGGGGCACCCTAACTGCAATAATGAAGACGGCCTCCTACGGCGGATGGCAAGGGGAGATGACCGGACTCAGGAAGGACGGCTCCAGATACTACACTCAAGTCGACGCGAAACCTGTGAAGAACGACAAAGGGACGACGATTGGCGTGGTCGCGATCCTGAGGGATGTGACGAAGCTCAAGACCGAGAAGGTGCAGATCGAGGAGTACACGTCGGAGCTCGAGGCCAAGATGGAGGAGAGGACATCTGAGCTGGCGAAGAAGGTCAGCCAACTCACGACCATCAACAAAATCAGTCGCGTCGTGACCTCCCTTCTCGACCTCGAAGAACTCATCAACGAGTTCGTGAAGGCCATTGCCCAGGGATTCGGGTACCGCAATGTCCTGTTCATGATGATGGACAGGGAGCGAGGGGACCTGTTCCTGAAGGCCTGCTATGGCCGGGCGATGGAGGCGGTACCCAGGGACCTGAGGCAGAAACTGAAGGAGGGCGTGATCGGACACGCGGCGTACTTCGGCGAGACCCTGGTGAGCGGCGATGTCGATTCAGACCCCCGCTATGTGCGCAAGGGGCTCATAGGCACGAAATCAGAGCTCTCTGTGCCCGTGACCTACAGAGGGGAGATACTCGGGGTGCTGGACGTCCAGAGCGACCTTGCCGACGCCTTCACTAGGAACGATGTGGTCCTCATGGAGATGCTCGCGGACATGCTCGCCTCATCGATAGTGAACGCGAGGACGTACACAGAGTCGAAGGAACGGGAAGCCGCCTTGAGCGTCCTCGACAGGATAAGCAAGCAGATATCCTATCGTCTCGAACCGGGAGTGATCCTGGACCAGGTGGCAAGGGACGCCGCTGCTCTCCTGAAAGCGGAGAAGGCGATGGTGGGTCTGATCATCCCGCACTCGAATACCATCAACTTCGTATCGACCTACAAGATCGACAAATCCCTTCTCCGCGACAGGGTGTTCCCCGCGGGAGACGGCGTCACAGGGCGTGCCCTTCGGTCGCTGAAGACAGAGGTCGTCAACGACTATGTCTCGGACCCGGACTCCATCGAGCGCGATGCCGCTTCCTTCGATATTCGCTCACTGATCAGCGCCCCGATGACCATCGAGGGAAGGGGGACTGGGGTGATCAACGTCTACAACAAGCTGAACGGCGGGGTCTTCACGAAGAGCGACACTCTCTTCCTCAGCTCCCTGGCAGATCACGCCGCAATCGCTCTTGAGAACTCCAATCTACTGGCCTCTCTCAACCAGAGAGTCCATTCGCAGCTCGCCCTCCTCGAGACGACTCTGAGCATCCAGAAGCAGATCGAGTCAACGAGTATCTATGACGCGGTTGCGGACAAGCTGAGGGAGGTCGTCTGGTACGATGGTATAACTTTCTACAGGATCGACCATGACCGCAAGATGATCATGCCCTTGGCGTCCAGAGGGCCGTTCTCCAAGGAGATCATGGCAGATGAATTCTCCGTTGACATTGGAATCACGGGCCATGTGGCCACGACTGGAAAGGCGGAGCTCGTGAACGATACGGGCCTCGACCAGAGGGCTGTCACCGTCATAGGTACGACGGAAGACAGGGAAGCCATGATGGCCATCCCGCTCAGAGCCAAGGAGAAGATCTCCGGTGTGCTCGTGCTTTACCGTGACCGAGGAACTAGGTTCTCGGATTCCGAGTTCGAGATTGTCCAGCTGTTCGCGACCCAGGCTGCGGTCGCGATTGAGAACGCCGAGCTGTACCGAACTAGGGAACAGCTTCTCAAGGAGAGCCGAAGAAAGGTCGAACAGATGGCCAAGCTGGTCGAGGTCACTACCTCGGTCATGTACATGGACAACCTGGACAAGCTCCTTCAGAGGGTCGCGGAGATCACCGCCCAGTCCTTTGGTTTCAGGCGTTGTCTGCTTGCGGTCTATGACGAAGTGCAGGACATGTTCACGATTATCGGCAAATCTGGCTATCCTTCGTGGTTCGGGGACAGGCTCGAACGACCGGGCACGCGGATCACATCGGACATGGAGGATGAGTTCAGGATAAGCCCCGCTGGATACTACATCCCGTTCGAGAAGCAGAGGTACGGGATAGAGGAGTTCTTCTTCCTAGCGCACCCTGAGCAGGCCACCAAGCCACGGGAATCGCCCGACGCGTGGCATGAACGGGACATCCTCATCTTCGCCCTCAAGGACAGGAGCGGCAGACTGTCCGGCTTCATGGAGGTCGACGAGCCGATTGACCTCAAACGGCCGAGACCGGAACAGCTGGAGGTTGTGGAGATCCTCGCTGCGATAGCCTCAATTGCAATCGAGAACTCCAGAACCTACGAGAAGCAGGTCATGGCGGCCAACGAGGTAGCGCTGCTCAATGACCTCATGACGCACGATATCAACAACTTCAACCAAGGGATCATGGGATACATAGAGCTGCTTCTGGAGGACCGACGGCTCGACGACAACCAGCGCAGGTACGCGGAGAGGGCGCTCGTCCAGGTGAGGAACAACGCCCATCTCATCGACAACATACGCAAGCTGTCCAAGATTCGGATGACCCCCGAAACGGAGCTTTCGCCGATGGACCTTCACAAGATCATCGCTGAGGCGATAGAGAACATCGCGAAGTCGACCTTGGACAAGAAGGTGAGCGTTGTTCCGGCGCTGGCTCCGGACACCCACTTCGTGATGGCGAGCCCGTATGTTGTTGATCTGTTCGTGAACATCTTCTCCAACTCGGTGAAGTTCGACTCCTCGAAACGTGTCAGGGTCGATGTTCAGATTTCAGATGAGACCAATCCGCAGGGCGAGTTCTGGATAGTGTCCGTTATCGACCGAGGTCGAGGCATTCCAGACGATCGCAAGAAGGCAGTGTTCGAGCGATTCGCAACGGGCATCACCGGGATCAAGGGGTTCGGGCTAGGCCTTTCGATTGTTAGCGCGATCGTGAACAAGTACGGTGGCCGGATATGGGTCGAGGACCGTGTGCACGGAGATTTCTCGAAGGGAACGGTGTTCAAGATCGCTCTGCCGAAGGCGAAGCCGCCGCCTGGAGACGCTCCTCAGTCAACACCGCAGGCCAGTACGTAATCCGGTCAGCTCTTCCTTTCCTTGGAGTACTTCAGAGCTGCCTTCGTAAGTCCGAAATGGAACGGGGACGGTCTCTGTGGTCTCGACCTGAACTCCGGGTGGAACTGGGATCCCACGAAGAACGGGTGTCCTTGGAGTTCTGCAATCTCCATCCTCTTGCCGTCCGGTGACTTGCCCGTGAACTTCAGCCCCTTCTCTTGTATGCGGTCGATGTAGTTCGGGTTGATCTCGTACCTGTGCCTGTGCCTCTCCATTATCTCCGTGCTCCCGTAGAGCTCCTCGGCCTTCGAGCCCTTCTCGACGATGATCTGAAGCGCCCCGAGACGCATGGTCGCGCCCTTCTTGGTGACGTTCTTCTGCTCCGGGAGCAGGTCGACGACAGGATGGGCCGTGTGAGGGTCGAACTCAGTACTGTTCGCGTCGCTCATTCCCAGAACGTTTCTCGCGAACTCCACATTTGCGAGCTGGAACCCGAGACATACGCCGAGGAATGGCACCTTGTTCTCCCTCGCGTACTTGATGGCATCGATCTTGCCCTCGGTCCCTCTGGATCCGAAGCCGCCGGGAATCAGGACGCCGTCGGCCTCCTCCAGAATCGACCTCTCGCCTGGCTTCTCGAGCGTCTCTGCCTCGATGCGTAGGAACTTGACCCGCGTGTCCAGTTCAGCGCCCGCATGGGTCAGCGCCTCGTAGTGGCTCATGTACGAATCCCGCTGGTCCATGTATTTTCCGACCAGCAATATCTTGACCTCGTGCTTCGGGTTCATCACCTTGCCAAGGAACTTCTTCCATTCGGTCAGCCCGTTCGGCTTCGCAGTGATGGCCATCCTTTGCAGGAGATAATCGGTGAGGCCCTGCTCCTCCAGGAAGATGGGTACTTGGTAGATTGACTTCGCGTCGGGCGCGCTCACGACCGCCTGGATGGGAACATCGCAGAACAAGGCGATCTTCTTGCGAGCGCCGTCCTCTAGCGGCTTCTCGCTCCTCGCGACAATCACATCCGGCTGTATGCCCACGGATCTCAGTTCCTTAACGGAGTGCTGAGTGGGTTTCGTCTTCTGCTCCTGGAGCGTTCCGAGGACGGGCACGAGAGTTGTGTGTACGAACAGGAAGTTCTCGTGGCCGAGCTCAGTCCTCATCTGTCTCATCGCCTCTAGGAAGGGCATCGACTCGATGTCGCCGACGGTCCCTCCGAGCTCTACTATGGTCACATCGGCTCCGGACTTCATGGCGACATTCGATATCATCGACTTGATCTCGTTCGTCACGTGTGGGATGATCTGGACCGTCTTCCCGAGAAAGTGGCCTGTCCGTTCCTTGTCGATCACGCTTCCGTAGACTTTGCCTGTGGTGACCACATGATCGCAGGTCAGGTTTGTGTCGAGGAACCGTTCATAGTTGCCCAGGTCAAGGTCTGCCTCGCACCCGTCGTCCAGAACGAACACCTCACCGTGCTCGAACGGGTTCAGCGTGCCAGCATCGAAGTTGAGGTAAGGGTCGATCTTCATCGCCGTTACCTTCAACCCCCTCGCCTTCAGGACGCGGCCCATCGACGATGAGGTTATCCCCTTTCCAAGTCCGGACAAAACTCCCCCGGAGACCACAATAATCTTCATTCCTGTCTCACGGGATTTCAAGAAACGTCTCGGTGGACATAAAGCTTTGCCGACAACGGGCGTGCATCCTGCACGGGAAACGGTGCTAGCCGTCCCTCTCGGCCATGACCTTCTGAAGGACCGACACGACGCTAGACACCGCCTTCTCCACGGGTTTGGTCACCTTCCCCCGGAATTCGATGCGCTTCGGCTGTATCCCGATCACGGCTGAGCGCTTGCCAGCTCTGTCCAGGAGCGAAGCCATCAGGACCACTGCCACTCGGTGCGTGGTGATCTCCTTGTCCATGATGTCCTCCTTGCGAACGAACCTGATGGTCCCGGGCTCTTCGCCCAGGTTCGCCGCGTCGATGAAAAGCACGGTAAGATCCTCGTCCTTCTCGGATATGTCGAGCACGGTCCCCTCGACTCCGTCGTGCTCAGAGAATGCGAAAGATGGAAAGAGTTTCTTCAGGGCCAGGGCGACGAGAATCCCCGCGCCGTCATCGGCCCTGTCGGTGTTCCCCAGCCCGAGAGCGTATACTCTGCCGTCCCCGGCGAGCTGCTCGATCGCCCGCCTCAGGTCCTCTTCAGAGTCACCAGGTGCGTCGCGCAGCTTATGCATGGGTCGTACGCCCTCGCCACCATCTCCAGCCCCAGCCGGACCTCTTCATCCTTCTTGTCCTCCGCGAGCATCCTCTCGGCCGTGAGCTTCAGGTGCTTCTCGATATCGTCCAGGTTCTGAGCGGTCGGCGTGATTATGTCCGCCACCTCTATCAGCCCGTCCTTGAGCTCGTAGTGGTGGTAGAGAGTGCCTCTCGGTGCCTCGACCGCTCCAGTCCCAGAGCCGGTCAGCCTCGTGGGCTTCTCGATCGGCGTGTCCTCAAGGGACGCGATCTTGTCGCAGACATCGGGCATGTGCTCGAGCGACCAGAGTTCCTCGATGGCCTGAGCCATGTTGTTGTACAGAGGGTTCTTCAGCCACTTGTCGTTGTAGTGTTCCTTGAGGAAGTCCTTCGCCTGGCCGTCGAGGCGCTTGCCCATGTTGATCATTCTCGCGTTCGCGCCTACGGTGAACGGCTTGTCCTGGTAGAGTGACCGCTTCGCGAACGAGTGCGCCACGACGCGCTCGTTCGTCAGCTTCTTGTAGTCCTCTGCGCTGGCGTCCTTGCCGTTCGAGATGAGTATTGTGTCGCCCGCGAACCCGTACTGCTTGTTCGGCGCGTTCACGGACATGAACAACGTCTCCGCCTCTGAATATGCCGGCATCTCCAGCGAACCGAAAAGCTCGATGACCCGTATCGCGTCCGGGATCAGCTCGTGCGACTTCACCTTGATCTCGTCCAAGGCCTTCTTGCTCGGGTACTTCCCGAACCCACCCACCACCGGGTTCTCGCCATGGACTATCCTTCCGCTGGTGACCGCCATCACGTGGTTCCCGAACTTCTTGAGCCTCAGGGCGCGCTTCACGTCGTCCGCGTAGTCGTTCAGCATCGCCACCGCGGATGGGTATCCGAGGAAGTCCGGCAGAGCTAGCAGCATGGTGTGCAGCGAGTTGCTCTCGACATTCTCTCCGAGCATCATCAGGTCTCTCGTGAGCTGCGTCTTCTCGGAGGGCTTGATCGCGAGCGCCTTCTCGAACCCCCTTATCGCGGCGTATCTGTGCGACAGCGTGCAGATGGCGCATATCCTCGGGATGACGTTCACGTCGTCCTCGGGCCTCATTCCCTTGACGAGCTGCTCGATCAATCTCGGGCCCTCGTGTATGTCCAGCGTGACGCTCTTGACCTTCTTGCCGTCGAGTGTGACTGTGATGCCGCCGTGCCCCTCGACCCTCGCGAGGTTCTCGACACTGAGTTCTCTCATGTCTTCGCCCCCTTCTTCTCGATGTCCTTCACGAGCTCGGCCAGCTTCGCCCCTCCGAACTTCCTCAGCTTCTGCACGATCTCCTCGGGGTTGTAGCCCTTCTCCTTCAGGAGTTCGTACTCGGAGGTGACGTTCAGATCGTCCGTCGGGCCCCAGCAGCCGACGCACGGCAGTCCGAGGCTCGGACAGATCGCTCCGCAGCCGGCCTTGGTGAGGGGCCCGCCGCAGAACTTGCCCGCGTAGAGTATGCACGGGTTCTCCTTCCACCTGCACTCGTTGCATACGGGGAATGTGTATAGGTACGGGTGCTTCCCAGCAACCAACTTCGAGACGGATGTGAGGAACTCGGTCTTGTCGATCGGGCAGCCGGAGATGTACATGTCCACCTTCACGACGGCGTCGAGGGGCTTCGCCTCGTTGGCCTTCGCGACGGTGATCTTAGCGTTGCCATAGACCTTCTTGTACCGCTCCTCCCACTTGCCGTCCCCGACCTTCATCGACTGGGGTCCACCATGGCACGCGCAGTGGCCGATGGCAATCAGGACCTTCGTCCGAGCGCGGATGTCCTTCAGCTTCTTCTCCTGGTGGTCTGTCGAGATGGACCCCTCGACGAGGGCGACGTCGAGCTCGCCCTCGTGGTTGTCGCTCTTGGCCATCAGGAACGAGCGTATCTCGGTGGCTCCGAAGAGGTCCACGAGCTGGTCCTCGCAGTTCAATATCATTAGCTGGTCGCCCGCGCAGCCCGTGAATCCGTAGATTCCGATCTTAGGCGATTGTCTTGTCACTGACACCCCTCCCTATGATCTCCTTCATGTGGAGAACGTCCCAGTATGAGAACACCGGGCCGTCGATGCAAGTATACAGATACTCTATCGCGCAGTGCCCGCATTTCCCGACACCGCACTTCATGCGCCTCTCCAGCGTCATGAGGATCTGGTGCTTGGGTATGCCTAGCTTGACCAGGTGAGGCATTACGAACCTGTACATCGCGGGCGGACCGCACACCACTCCGTAGGTGTTCTTTCCGTCCACGGGCCCCAGGTCCTTGAACAGCTCGGTGACGACCCCGACCTTGTACGGCCACTTGCTGGTGTCGTCCTTGTCGACCGCCAGCAGGCAGTTGAGGTCCTCTCTGTCCTTGAGCTGTATGAACTCCTCCCTGAAGAGCATCTCACCGGGAAGTCTTGCGCCATGGAGGTACGTGAGCTTGCCGAACTGGTCCCTGTTGTCCAGGATGTAGAGCAGCAGCGATCTCAGGGGGGCGGCTCCCAGGCCTCCAGCCACAATCAGTATGTCCTTTCCCAACATCTTGTCGATCGGGAAGCCGTTTCCGTAGGGGCCGCGTATTCCCACAGTCTCGTTCTCCTTGATGCCGTGCAGGCTCGAGGTCAGCGTCCCGACATTCCTTATGCAGAACTCCACCATTCCCGGCCGGGACGGGGTCGAGCTCAGACAGAAGGGGGCCTCGCCCTCTCCAATGACAGACATCATGATGAACTGTCCGGGTTTGTAGTCGAATTTCAGGGCCTCCTCGACATCCACCGGGCGGGCTTGGTAGAAGTTCACATCGTTCGTGAGGGGATACCTACGGACGATCCTGAACATGTCGGGGGTGAACGGGTTGTCCCGTATCTCTCTGTCCTCCAGGACCACGCACATCTTCTTCACTTGCCCACCTCCTGTTCCTTGAGTGCTTCAGACACCGTGACGACGTTGATCTCCACGGGACACGTCGCGACGCATCTTCCGCACCCGACGCAGGCGGGCTTGCCGAACTCGCCTATGTACGCCTGCAGTTTGTGAGTGTACCAGAGCCTCAACCTGTCGGCCCTCTTGTCCCTGAAGTTGTGCCCTCCAGCGACCAGTGAATACTCCCTGAACATGCAGCTGTCCCAGAACCGGTCCCTGGTGCCCTCGATCGAGCCCAGCTCGACCTCGTCGACGACGTTGTAGCAGTTGCAGGTCGGGCAGACCATGCTGCACTGACCGCACGAAAGGCACTTCTCAGCGAGCTTGTCCCAGACAGGGCTGCTGTAGCCCAGCTCGAATATGTCGGGCATGCCCGTGAAATCGATGTTGGTCTTGTACTGCGTGTTCTTCCACTTCCTGTACTCCGTGTAGTTCAGGATGTCGTTCTTGTCGAGCGCGCGGCTGAACAGCTCAGGCTTCATCCTGATCAGGTCGTGACCCTTGGTCGAACCGACCCAGACCAGGTACGACATCTTGAGGTCTGTGAAGAACAGGTCGAACCCCTCGGCGATGAAGTCCGTGTCCGTCGCGACGCACATGCACTTGTCGTCGGGTATGCAGCTGTGGCCGAGCAGGAGGGTCTTCTCACGCCTCTCCCGGTAGTACGGGTCGTTGTAAGTCTCGAGGAACAGCTTGTCCATGATCACGACGCCGTGTATGTCGCACGGGTGTATCCCGAACAGGATCCTCTTCGGGACGTCGCCAGTCCTCTCTACGTAGCCGTTCTCGTCGAAGTCGAACATCGTGAACCTCGGCGGGTAGAGGAACTTCTTCGGCGGTATGATCGTCCTCGTCGCCTTCAGGTCCATCTGCGAGAGCGAGTCGACCTTCGAGAACGAGACCTTTCCGTCCTTGCCCTTCGTGGGACCCCACAGTTCTCCCCATTCCTTGACCGCGTCGAGGAAGGTGGAGAGGTCCTCCTTCTTCATCTTCAGAATCATCATGCTATCTCTTCCCTGTTGGGATATCACCCTGCGTGTCCGCGGGCCTGCCAAGAAAACAGGCCAGACCTGCGTGCAGCCGCAGCGTTTCTTGGTATCCAACCGAGGTATAAAAACATTCGGAAACGCGCCTGGAAACTTGTTGAGTCTGAGGGGTGCCCTATCTACAATCGTCCAGTCCCCTTATAGCCATCGTTCCCTTCTGTTCGAACATGCCATTGTCTGTTCGCAAATGAATGCAATCGGGGCTCCCATCCCATTGTTGACATGCCATGTTCCAGGTGGACAACGAGCCGGAGTATTCAGCCTCGATTCGTGGCGATTCAGTCCCACACGAATCCAATTGCTGGTTACCTTTTTATATGACGCTACCCAATGTCATTCCAGCATCTGTAGCGTGATGGGATGCACAAACGGTGAGTCAATGAAAGCAATTAGTGTTAGAAAGAGAGTGCTGGGGGCCGTTTTCTCCCTATTGTTGTGCCTGGCAGCACCGCTGTCCTTGGCGCAGAACACGGCTGCCGAGCCAACTGAGTATGTGAGCAATCTTACGGGAATTCCAGAGAATCTCATGTATCCGTCTGTCGCGGAGGATAGTGGTCTGTTGTATGTCATCGGCGGACTGGTCGACGACGTCGGCGGATTCGTCCCATCCTCCGATAGAGTGTACATCTACGACATTGCGAGTGGCGAGACCACGCGTGGGGCGGATATGCAGTACGGAACCTGTTGGGCCGAGATCGCAAAGGGCCTGGACGGGAACATCTACGTCTTCGGAGGCTTCAACAACAGCTTCGGCTACATGGCCACGACCCAGATCTACGACATCTCCGCCGACTCATGGAGCCTCGGGGCTCCCTGCCCGGACTCAAGGGGCGGAGGATCGGCAGTGACCGTGGCCAACGGGACCATGATCCTGATCGGTGCCTTCGGCGGGAGCTCAGTCTCCACCTATCTGTACGACCCGGTCGCGGACTCGTGGGCCATGATGGCGGATCAGCCTGTGAGCGTCGGAGCACGGAAGGCCACCTACTGGGACGAGTCCTCGATATACGTCATGGGCGGGGCCTCTCCCTCTGACACGCTTTACAACTTCGACCCGACGGCGAACACCTGGACCGAGCTATCCCCGATGCCATACGCATCGATGATGGGCGGCGTAGCGTCGGGCAACAACGGCGTGGTGTACCACTTCGGCGGTGTTGCCGGTTCCTGGGCGGACACTGGTTCCCAGTTGTCCCAGATCCAGAAATACGATCCGGTGGCTGACGAATGGAGCCTGGCACAGTTCTCATCGCTCTCGCCCGCAAGATCCGGGTTTGGCTACGCTGAGGATTCGCACGGCAGGATATTCGTCGTGGGCGGATACGACGGAGGCAGCGTCATAGACCTCGTGTCGATGATAATCCCGGCCGATGTGGTCTTCGATGAGCTCGAGATCGTCGACCCGACCGACGGCGCGATCGTCGATGGCGTTGTGACCATCTCCGTGATGTACTCGACTCCGGACTCCGGCATGCCGGTCATAGAGCTCTGGGTTGACAATGTCCTTGTGGACACGCAGACAGCGCCGTGGTTCGCGAGCACGGTTGAATTCTTGTGGGACGCGACGGCCCTACTGGCCGGTTCTACCCATGTAATCACCGTGCGGGGTACGACATGGAATGGCGAGCTTCGTGAGGATACGGTGACCGTGACCGTCAGCGACCAGTCGACCGAGGAGGCCTTGGCCGCGCTTCAGCTGCAACTCGCGACTCTTCAGATGCAGCTCAACCTGATGGCTCTGGCGATGGAGGAGGCCAACGCGAGCACCATGGCATACTTGAACGCTCAGTTGACCATCCTGCAGGCCGCCCTCACTCAGATCGGCGCAGGGCTGACTGCTATGGGCGCTGGCCAGACCGCGGCAATGGATGAGCTCAACGCGACTCTCGCCGACCTTCAGCTCCAGCTCGACGCCTTCCAGGAGCAGATCGACCGGGTCGAGGACAAGGCCGACACTGCGGGCACCTATGGCATTGTGACGATGGTCCTAGTGATTATCGTCGTGGTGCTCGTGGCGCTCATGATAATGATGGCCCGGAAGAAACCGTAGATCGAGCCTGAGCGGATCGAAAACCCTTTCCGAAATCTCTTTCTTTCTCATCCTTTTCGAATAATGTGCGCAGGGCGTACGCTATTCGCCTGGTTTGAATAAAAATAAGGCGATGGTCGTTCGATGACAGTCTTGCAGTCTTAGGTGCTTGGAACCCTACCAAAGTTTGGTGGAGGGGTAGTGCCCCTCCGTGTTTTACGTAGGAGGTGATCCATCTGCAGGTTCCCCTACAGATACCTTGTTACGACTTAACCCCCCTTGCTGAACCCAAGTTCTAGCGCCCCAATCAGAGACAACATCACTTGGACCCAACT
>Ga0316622_100000336_pt1 | contig 26408 bp, 15 predicted proteins | sample OWC_Aug_OW2_C1_D_FD_207646 | JGI IMG/M metagenome (GOLD analysis project Ga0316622, IMG submission 207646) | Wetland soil microbial communities from Old Woman Creek delta, Ohio, United States - OWC_Aug_OW2_C1_D5_C | ecosystem: Environmental > Terrestrial > Soil > Wetlands | place: USA: Ohio... | reverse complement strand
AGATCTGCCGGACCTGCCACCCGGGGGGCCGCCTGGCGGGCGCCCAACCGTACGGCAAATGCGCCGACTGCCACCTGAGTCCGCATGGCCCTGAACTGCGCGACCGCCCTGACGGCGGAGCCTGCGACGCCTGTCACGATGTCGCCGGCTTCGAGACGGTGCGCTTCGGCATCGCCGAGCACCGCGATACGGAGTTTCCCCTCGAAGGCGCGCACCGGGCCGTCTCCTGCCCGGCCTGCCACAAGCGCGAGGTGAGCGACGGGGCGCAGACCGTGCGGCTCGATCTCCGGGCCCGCCAGTGCGGCGAATGCCACCAGCCGCCGAATCCCGGACATGTCGCCGAGATCCAAGAGCGCTACGCGTGCCGCGATTGCCACGCCGTCCAATCGTGGCGCGTCATCGGGTTCGACCACGGTCGGGCGGAGTTCAAGCTGAGCGGGAAGCACGCCCGGCTCGAATGCCGGCGCTGCCATGCCACCTTCGCCGCCGGCACACCCGCGGAACGCGTGCGCTACCGCGAGATCGGCCGCAACTGCGCCGACTGCCACACCGACGTCCATGCGCGTCAGTTCGCCGGGAAGGCTTGCGCCGACTGTCACACGACGGAGAATTGGACGCCGACACGCTTCGATCACCAACGGGACGCGACCTTCGCCTTGACCGGCAAGCATCGCGAGGCGAACTGCCATGCCTGCCATCGGCTGGAAGCGGGTCCGGGCGGGAGGCCGATCCGCCGCTTCAAGCCGCTGGGCGGCGAGTGCCGGATGTGCCATGCGGACGACGGGAGCGTGCGGTCGGTGTTTCTGCCTCCAGCCGCCCGGGAACGCAGGCCCGGCTCCGGGCGGAAAGACGCTCCGCGATCGCGGCCGGGGAAGAGTCTCTCGCCCGGAGCACCAGCACCTGAACGGCAGGAGACTTCATGATGGCCCTCCCGCGCCGAATGCGCTCGCTCCTGCGCCGGTCCCTCGGCCTCGCCGTCCTGCTGGGCGGACTGCTTCTGGCAGGCGTGCTGGCGGCCGGACGGCCGACGGCGGAGGGCTCGGTCCCGCCGGAGCGCGCGAGGATCCAAGGCCCGCGGACCCTGCCCGATGAATCGAGGCGCGACTTCAGTGAAAGCTGCTTCGACAACGGCTGCCACGCCCGGTTGCGCGAGCGGCGCTGGCTGCATACCCCGTTCGCCGGCCGCAAGTGTTCGGCCTGCCACGAGCCGCTCGGTCCTCCGGAGAAGCATCAGTACCGCCTGGCGGGGGAGAAGGAGCGCTTGTGCGCGAGCTGCCACAAGGCTCCGCCCGGAAAGCCGGTGCGGCATGAGCCCTTCGCCAAATCGCAATGCGTGGTATGTCATGATCCGCACGGGGGAGAGAACAGGGTCTTCCTGCCCGCTCCGGTGTCGGGTGCACTCTGCATTCGCTGCCATGACGGGAAGGAGCACGATGGGAAGCGCATCGCCGCCGCGCCCGGGAAGGCGGGCTTCCCCCACCAACCGGTCGAACGCGGAGAGTGCAACAGCTGCCACCTCTCGCATCAGTCCGCCTTCCCCCACCTGCTCACGCGGGATCCCAAGCTGGATCTCTGTCTCGGATGTCACCGCTCGCTGCTGCCGCCTTCGCGCGCGGTGGACGGCCGCCGCAGCGCGTATGCGCTTCCGGACCCGCTGCCCGCAGGCGTCCCCATCCCGGAGAGGAAACCGCCGGGCGCCTTGCCGGATCTCCTCGTCCCCGGGTCGATTCCCCCGCCGCCGCCGCCGGACAGCGTCTTCTATTTCGTGATCGGACCGCTTCACGGAGATCCGTTCCGTGAGGCGGCCCCCGCCGACACCGTGGCCAACACGACCGTCCAACTCGTCCTCGTGCACGAGCCGCTCACCCGCGACTGCTCGAGCTGCCATCGGCCCCACGGCAGCGAGGTCGCGAAGATCCTCCGCGCGCCCGTGCCCGCACTCTGCAACGGCTGTCATGGCGACACCCTCACGGCCCGCATCATCCGGGCGCGCAGCAGCCACGGCCGGGCCCTGGACAAGGAGGCCTGCACCACCTGCCACGCGGGACACACCGCCAGGCATGCGCACCTCTTGAGAACCTCCTCGCGTCCGGCGTGCATGAAATGTCACGACAAACCGGTGCCCGCCAGCGATCCGCGGGTCATCCGCGGGATTCAGGCCGAGGTCACGGAAGCGGTCTCGGTCCATGCGCCGGTCGCGACCGGTTGCGCGGCCTGCCACCGGTCGCATGCCGCCTCCGAGCGGAGTCTGCTTCGCGGCCGATACCCCGAAGCGAACTACGCTCCGTACGCGAGGGAGACCTACGGTCTGTGCTTCGACTGCCACGACCCGCGACGGATCCAGGAACCGGCCACCGAGCGCACGGGTTTCCGCAATGGCGAGCGCAATCTGCACCAGCTGCATGTACTCGGGGAGCGGAGCGGCAGAACGTGCGGCACCTGCCACGAGTCCCATGCCAGCACCCGGCCGGACTTGATTCGCCGGCAGGCACCCTTCGGGCCGGCCCGCTGGCCGCTGCCCATCGCGTATCAAAAGACCGCCACGGGCGGTTCCTGCTCCGCGGGATGCCACCGCAGGTTGTTCTACGACCGCGTGGCACCGGTCAGGCGCCAGTCGGGGGAAGCGGCGAAAGCGAGCGGCGAATAGGGGGGCCGCGGATCACCAACGCCTGGTGAGCTGCAGCGAGAGGCGCCCGCCCGCGGCGATGTCCCCGCCTGCCCGCCGGTAGATCCAGCGCGCGTCGAGATCGTCCGCCAGGCGCACCGTCCCCTCGACTTCGAACCACTGTCCCGTCAGCGCCGCGCCTCTCCGGACTCCCGTATAGCGCTGCAGACCGAAGCCAAGCCCCATGCGCACCACGCTGCCCCAGTTGCGATGCAACGCAAGGGAGGGCGAGTGCGCATTGGCCAGGGCAGTCTCGGAGAAGGCGTAGCGCAGAGCCAGATCCGTTCCGCTCTGCAGGAGGTCGTCATAATCGATGGCGACGTGACCGAAGAACGGGCGCCGCTCCTCGCCCGAGCGCTCGCGCATTCCGATGCGCGCCCGGAGATGAAGAGCGCGCCCCGCGGCCCACCGCATCCCCCCATACGCGCTCGCGCGCGCGCTCCGCTGAAAGAGGCTGTCCGGAAGCTCGCGGGTCTCAATCTCGTGCACCCGCTCATAGCGGTCGTACCCCAGGTCGATTCGCAGCGCCGCGCTGCAGCGGTATTCAAGGCCGCCGTCCAGCCGGCTCAGAGTCGCCCCTTCCCCCGCGCGATCCCGGCGCCAGCCGCGGTTGATGTCCACCTCCATGCCGTGACGCACGGTAACCCGTGGTTCCCATCGAAGCTGCTGTTCGATCGCGAGGAACTCGCGGCTGATCGTTTGCTCCGCGTACTGCCCGACCGCCGCCAGAGTGCCGCGGTAGCCATGCCGGCCCGCTTCGCCGGTCAGGAAGGAGAAGTAGGCGCCCCATTGGGTGCGGTCGAAATCCGGATCGCCGCTGAGAAACTCGGGGCGGCCGCCGCCGAACGCGCCCAGCAGCCAGTTGCTCCGCGGGCGCGCCTCGACGAGCGCGCCATCCCAGAGACCCGCTCCCGGGACCAGAGGCGCGAAGAGCCGTCCCCAGGCGGCGCGGAAGGGCACGTCCGGATCGTCGTAGGTCACACTCGCCTCATAGACGCGGTGGCTCCATTCCGACTGGGAGCGCCCGAACGCGATCTCCTCGCTGCGCAGGTCGACTGTCGTACGCAAACGCACGTCGCAGCGGAGGGGACGATTCCAGGGCCTCTCCGCCGCCAGCCGCAGGGAGAGCGCCGCCTGCTGGAAGTCGCTGCCGGTTCGGTTCGCGTCCGCGAAGGAGAGGTGTTCCAATGTCGCCCGGCCCCGCAGCCGGAAGGCCTCTTCGCGCGGCGCACGCGCGGATCCCGCGCCCTTCGGTCCGGCAGGCCCGGCAGGCAGGAGAGGAACCAGCGTATCGCCCGGAGCGGCCGCCGTCTCAACGGCCACGGCCTCCGGCAGATAGCGCACTGCGTCACCCGGAACCGGTTCCTCGCTCAGCGACACGATCGCCGCGGCGGCCGAATGCTGCGCGAGGTACTCGACCACGAGGCGGCCGATCTCCCGTTCGCCGCGCAGCACGCTCACTTCCATGCCGAGACGCAAACCGTCGGCCTCCCCGCGATCGAGGTACGCCGTCGTGCGCGAGAGATAGAGGATCGACCCTTTGCTCCATTCGTCGCTCGCGCGGGCGCAAAGGGAAAGGGCGGCCGTCAGCAGGAGAATCCACGCCGCCGGAGTGGCCCAAGCCGGGAAGGCGGCGAACACGGTCCTCGAGAACCGCGTCATGGCCGCCTCCCGGCAGCGCGCCTGGCATCGCCATCCGGGCGCAGCCGGTCGTTTCCCGGGCACAAGGCATCCCGCTCCCCGAACCTCGCATCCGTGTCCCATCCCTCGGGCGTATGGCACAGCGCGCAGTCGGTCGAGTACCCGGCCCGCACATGGATCGGAAACCGAGTGCGGTCGTAGTCGTCGCGATGACAGTCGACGCACTCCGCCGGCAGGCCGGCATAGACGCCTGAGCCATGGCATGCCCCGCAGGGCTGGCGGGCATGCGCCCCGACGAAGGGGAAGCCGGAGAGCGTGTGCGCGTACCCGCCTGCCGAGCGCCAGTCGGAGTCCGCGGCGGAATGGCAGGCACTGCAGTCCGTGCTGAAGTCCTGGCGCCGATGGTCCGGCTCCCTCGCCAGTTGATAGTCGAGGGAATGGCAGCTGTAACAGTCGGTCGGGCGGCCGGCGTACACGCCTTGCCAGTGGCAGGCGAAGCAGAGCTGATCCGCGTGCGCGCCCTGCAACCGGTACCCGGAGGCCGCGTGATCGTAGGAGCGGACCTCCGCGAAACGCGTCGTCTCATGGCATTCCCGGCATGCGGTCGAGAAACCGGCCGCTGCATGCGCGGGGTGGGTGGTCCCTGCGTAGTCCGCCGCATGGCAGCCGAAGCAGTGATCGCCGTCGGGAACGGGCGCAGCCGAGGTGTGACAGAGATTGCAATCTCTCACGTCGTGCCCGAACGCCAGCGGGAAATCGTTCGGATGCCGGAAGGCGCTGTCCGCCCAACGCAGATCCGCCGCCGAATGACAGTCCTCGCAGGCCGTGGAGAAGCCGAGCCGCCGGTGATCGGGCGTCTGCGCCCCGGCGTAGTCGCCCGCGTGGCACTGGGCGCAAGCGACCGGCAGTCCCCGGTACTCGTCGAAGCCGCTCTGCCGGTGGCAGGTCGCGCAGTCGACCAGCGCGTGCCGACCCAGGAGAGGAAAGCGCGTCTGCGCGTGTTCGACGAGTTCCTTCGCCGAATGCCGCCAGCCGCGCTCGTCGTGGCATCGGGCGCACTCGGTCCCGAGCTCGCCGTGATGGAGGACATCCTCGTGGCAATCGGCGCACCGGACCCCCACCCGAGAAAACACCAGATCGCGGTGACAGTCGCGGCAGCGTGCCTGCGCGTGGGCGCCGCGCAGGGGGTACCCGGTCGCGGCGTGCTCGAATTCCAGATCGGGTCGCAGCTCGCGCCAGCCGCTCGGCACATGACAGCGGCCACAGGCGAGATCGAAACGGGCGCCGTGAACGGCCGAGTCGGCCGGGGCAGCCGCGAGGGCAGTGGGGGTGGGCAGCGAATCGCCTTCGCTTCCACTTTGCGGCAGGACGGCGAGGATCGGGGCGAGGCCGAGAGCCAGCGCCCAACCCGCTGAAAGGCGGAGAGTCATGCTCTAGCAGCCACCAAGTTGCACCCTTCCTTCCGTGGCGTGAGGGTCAGTCTATGCGACGCAAGCGCCAAGTGTGAAGGGCAACCTTCTCAACGGGACATGCGCAGATCGGTTGCGTCCGCGCGGACGACCGTAGGATCGGCGCTGCCCCCTGCCTGCGCAAGCTCTCCGGTGTCACAAAGCCGCGGCGCGGCTCGCGCGCGTCCGTGCCCGCCCGATTACGGTGATGCGCCGCGAACGTCACCACGCGCCGCCGTCTCGCATCTTGATCTTCCATCGCTGAATCTCTATCCTTCCGGGTCAGCGGAACAGGGAGAATGCTTCATCGCTTCGCAGCGGCCCGCTCGACCCACCCGCGGATGGGAGGCATAGCATGGATCTCAAGCCATTCCACCTTCCCTGTGTGATCTTCGCGCTCGCCGTCGCCGGGGCAGTGGTGCTGTCGGGTTGCGAGGGCGACCGGGGGCCGGCCGGGCCCGCGGGGCCCGGCCTCGCGGAGAGCGAGGTCACCTACCTGGGCGGTAACGGGGGGCCGTGCCGCCACTGTCACGCGCGCATCGTCGGGACGGTTGCGAACTGCAAGCACACCGACGCCTTCGCGGATCTGGGAGTCGCCGACCGCGCAAATCTCTACTGCGTGCAGTGCCACACGACCGGCTTCGATTCCGAGGTCCAGTTCGGAGACACGCTGATCGAGCCGGGCGCCTACGGCCCGGACACGTACGGATACGACGACTACGTGGGAGTACCCACCGCGGAGGCGGCCGAACGGCGCGCGATGCTCGCAGGCGTGCAGTGCGAATCCTGCCACGGTCCGCTCGGTCCCGCCTTCAACGACCACTCGCCCCGGCTCACCCTCGCGACCGGCATCGAGGGCGACACCTCCGTCTCCCTGTGCGCTCCCTGCCATCGCAGCCAGCTCGAGGAGTGGCTCGACTCGGGGCACGGCACGGTCTCCGGTATCGATCTCGCCGCCTTCAACGAGGAATTCGGGCACTCTCCCTGCTTTTCCTGCCACACGTCGGAAGGCTTCGTAAAGAACCAGGACCCCGCGTTCGCCACGCGGGAGTTCGACGAGTACAACTTCATCGGCTGTCCCACCTGCCACGATCCGCACGCGGGCGAGGCGGACGGCGGCAACATCTATCAGATCCGCACTCTCAGCCCGGTGGAAGTCGTCTACGCACCGGGATACACTCCCGGCGACCCGGGCATTCCGCGCATGGAGGGCTACGACACGGGGCAACTGTGCGCCCGGTGCCATCACGGGCGGCGCGACGCGGCCAACGTCGCCGGCCAGATCGAGCGCGGCACGCAACATTTCGGACCGCACGGAAGCCCGCAGATGGACACGTACATCGGGGCCGGCTGCTACGAGATCCCCGACTACGACTACGACCGCGTCGCGGCCCATCAAGGGATCATCAACGCCTGCGTCTATTGCCACATGGTGCGCGAAGTCGAGGAGGGTGGCACTCTCCAGGATCACGCGTTTCACACCTTCGAGCCGGATGTCGGCAACTGCGAACCGTGCCATTCGCTCACCGACTTCAACTTCCACAACATCCAGACCATCGTCGCAGAGAAGATGGACGAGATCGCGAGCCTGCTCGGCTATGCGGATACGGAAGCCTTCTTCCAGGAGGGCACGGGCTGGGACAGCAGGGCTCCGGGAGTCCAGGTCTGGCAGCGCGAAGTCGCCTACGCGATGGTCTTCGTCCACGCCGATGGCAGCCGCGGCGTCCACAACCCGGAATACGTCATCGATCTGCTCGACAACGCGATCGACTACGCCGAGAGGAATCTGGGGCTGGCCGGGCGCTAGCCGCGTTCCGGCCGCGCCCGCTTGAATTCCCTTGGGCCGGCCCAGGCATGCTCTCGCGCCCGCCCGCCGTCAGCCGGCGATGCCCCGCGCGTTTGTCTGAACGTGCCTGAGCACTTGTCCTTTCGTGGAGAAGACCGCTTCGGCCTGCCCCAACGTCCCTTCCGCCGGACGCTTCTCGAGCCGCCAAGCTGTCGTGAGACAAGCGAGTGAGGCGAGCCGGAGATTCGCCCGCTCATCGCCCGCGCCTGGCATGCGGCTTGCCCTGTTCCCCCCGCGACGGGAAGCGCACTTCTGGAACGCCGGCCCGCGAACGCGGGGCGCGCATGAGGCGACGCTCGGGAGGGAGGCCGGCCTGCCGGCCGAAGGGAGAAGCCATGAAGCTCACGTCTCGAATACTCACGTCCGTTCTGCTCACTGCCTCGTGCGCGGGCGCCGTCTCGGCCGATGATGCGCTCCCGAGCGAGGAGACGCGTTGGCCGTTGACCTGTCTCGGTCGCTATCCCACCGGCCCGGGCCAGACGGTCGCCGTGGAGGGGGGCCTCGTCCTGTTCAATCAGGGCCCGTCTTTGTGGATCGCTGACTACTCCTCGCCGGCGAACCCGGTCGACCTCGGGCATCTGGCGCTCGGCAGCGCGTACGACGTCACGGCGATCGAGACGGGCGGCGGATATGCCTACGTGGCGGCCGACGGGCTCAACGTGATCGACCTGGCGGACCCATCGCATCCGGTGCTCGTGGAACAGTGGCTGGCGTATCCCCGCGTGCGCGATCTGAAGGTCGCCGGCTCTTACGCCTACCTCGTCACCTACAATCCCCCCGGCGTCGCCATCGTCGACATTTCAGACCCCGCGAATCCCAGCCAGCTCGGGTTCCATGCCTCCACGGTCCAGATCAACCCCGCTTCCATCGATGTCGAAGGTCCGTATGCCTACCTCGCGTGCGGCGGCGGGGGATTGAGAGTTCTGGACGTGAGCGATCCGGCCGCTCCCGTGGAGGTCGGCATCTACTCGAACGGCTCGGTCTTCTGGGAACTGGACGTCCACGGCGAGGTCGCCTATCTGGCCTCCTCCGACCTGCTCATGGTGGACGTGTCCGATCCGGCGCTGCCGACTCTGATCGGCCAGTACGCGCCCCCCGACTATTGCCCTCTCGTCCGCGTCGCAGGCACCTACGCCTACGTCTACAGCGACTACTCCCCGAACTACCTCGAGATCCTCGACGTCAGCGATCCTTCTGCGCCGGAGGTCGTGGGGGCGTGCTCCGTTCCGGACCTGGGCTCGGAGATCCAGGTATCCAACGGACATGTCTTCCTGGCCTGTCGGAGCTATGGCGCGCGAAACGGGCTCGAGGCCTACGACGCGACCGACCCGGTTCACCCCGAGGCCATCCACTCGCGCCCCACGGGATATGCGACGAATGTCGCTGTCCGGGACGGCCTGGCCTACATGGCCGATCAGGGGGCGGGCTTGAGAATCCTCGACCTTGCCGACCCGGCGGCTCCGGTGCAGATCAGTCGCCTGCCTTCGGGCGATCGGACCTGGGACGTCGCGCTGCGCGGCGACTACGCCTACGTGGCCGACGGGAATGGCCGCTTGCGGATCGTGAATGTCAGCAATCCCTCCATGCCCATGCAGACCGGGGCAGTGTCCTTCATCATCCCGAGCTGCGTGGAGATTTCGGGAGATGTCCTTTTCGCCGACGACGGCGCGGGACCGTGGGTGCACGCCTTTCAACTCGGGGCTGGAGGCACGGTTTCGGAAATCAACGTCTGGGGCGCCGCCGACGGCGTCGCCGACATCGCCGCTGTCGGAGACCGCGCGTACATCGCCACGAACAACGGGTCGCAGGGAATCGTCATGCTGATGTGGATGTGCGGGGAGGGCTGCGCCGAAGAAGTCGGCAGCTTCGTCTACGAAGGATCGGTCAGCTCCGTGGCAGTGCACGGGGACTATCTCTTCGTCGCCGTCGAAGACAGCGAGTACTATGATTGGCGTGTCAGCGTGCTCGATGTGCGCGAACTCGGCCGCGCGTTCGAGGTGGCATCCGTTGCCGTGCCCCAGTACCCCGAGGATATCTGCATCACGGGCACGCAGGCCTATGTCTCGTGTCTGGATATGGTGGTCGTGCTCGATATCGCCGACCCCCTCAACCCCTATTGGCCGGGCGCGCTCATGGAGCCGCTCTATCCGCAGGGGGTGGCTTCCGTAGCCGGCATGCTCTGGGTGACCGACATCTGGTGCGGGCTGTGGATCTACAGAGACCAGGGTGCCGACGCGCCGGACCACGAGACCGCCCACCCGGTCACCCGCCTGCTGGGAGGTACGCCGAACCCGTTCCTCACCGGAACATCGATCGGCTACGAACTGGCCGCGCCCGGGTCCGTCGAGTTGGGCATCTATGACCTTCAGGGCCGTCTCTTGCGCGCCTTGCGGTCGAGCGAGGTCGAGTCCGCCGGAAGCCATCGGCTCTATTGGGACGGGCTCGACGGCGAGGGGTGTCCGGTCGCCAGCGGGACCTATTACCAGCGCCTGCGCTCGGCCGCGGATGCGCGCACGATGAAGATCGTGCGCATCCGCTAGGCGCCGGCCGCTCTTCGATCCGACCGGCGCATGCGCGTCCGTTTGAACGGATGCGCTCTGGCCAAGGGCGCCTCCTTCGATTATGATCCGGCGTCGCAAGCGGACAGCCGATGGGGGGCACCGGGGATCGTGGCCTCCCAAGCTCTTGCGCCCTCGTAGCTCAGTCGGATAGAGCGACGGTTTCCTAAACCGTAGGTCACAGGTTCGAGTCCTGTCGGGGGCGCAGAACGAAGACCAGGGTCCGATTCCCCGAGAAGTCTCGCGCCGTTTCCCTTCCGGCCACCCCAATCCGCCCCGAATCCACCTCTTGGCACCGGCCCTCCGCGCTTCTACCCTGATCCGATCGGAGACTCGCATGCCGCCACGCAAAGACAGCCGCCGTCGCTCGGCTCTCCCGGGGGGGCCCGGCGCCGCGCGCGAATCGCGAACGCAGCCGCCGCGAGAGAGCGAGGCGTTGTCCGGGGGGGACGATGCTTCCTCCCACGCCCTCATCGAGCAGAAACTCCGTCTGCTCCCACCGTCCCCCGGCGTCTACCTCTTCAAGGACGCGCGCGGCCGCGTGATCTACGTCGGCAAGGCGAAACGCCTGCCGGCCCGCGTGCGCAGTTACTTCCGGGGCGGCCCCCCGGCGACCGAGCGCACCGAGCATCTCGTCCGGGAGGTCCGCGACCTCGAGACCATCGTGACGACGAGCGAGACCGAAGCGCTCATCCTGGAGGCGAGCCTCGTCAAGTCGTACGCCCCGCACTACAACGTGCAGCTCAAGGACGACAAGCGGTTCCCCTTCCTCAAGATCGATGGCCAGGACGCCTTCCCGCGCCTGGTGCTCACCCGGCGCATCGTCCCGGACGGCTCGCGCTATTTCGGGCCGTTCACGCACGTGAAGGAGCTGCGCAAGCTCATGCGCACCCTCCGGCGCGTCTTTCCGCTGCGCACTTGCTCCGACCGGCAGATGCGTCAAAAGAGACGGCCCTGCCTCGACTACTTCATCGGCCTCTGCCCCGGGCCGTGCGCCGGGCTCATCACGCCCGTAGAGCACCGGCGGACGGTCGACGATCTCATCGCCTTCCTCGAGGGCCGCGGGCGGCATCTGCTCGACCAGTGGCACGCGCGCATGGAAACGGCTGCGCGCGAACTGCGCTTCGAGGAGTCGGCGCGGCTGCGCGACGACATCGCGGGGCTCGAGCAGCTCATGGAGTCGCAACGCATGGCCGACGCGGAGCGGCCCGATCTCGACGTCATCGGCTTGACCGTCCGCGGGGGACAGGCGGTCGCGACGGTCTTCTCCCATCGCGAGGGAGCGGTCATCGCGAGCCGGCGCGTCACTCTCACGCACGCGGATGTCGCCGGGCAGGCGGAGATCATGGAGGCGGTTCTCGCCGACCACTACCAGCAGCGGCCCGCCCCGCCGCTCGTCCTGGTGAGCGCGCTGCCCCCCAATCCGGAGCTCGTCGAGGGCTGGCTCCGCAAGAGCGCCGAGCGGCGCGTGCGCCTTCGCCGGCCCCAGCGCGGGCCGCACCTCCAGCTCTTGAAGGCGGCCGAGGAGAACGCGCACCTCTTCCTCGAAGAGCGCGAGCTGATCGAGCGTGGGCGGCGCGAGCGGATGGCGGGCGCGGTCTACGCCGTGCAGCAGGCGCTCGGCCTCGCCGCCCCTCCGGCGCGCATCGAAGGCTACGACATCAGCAACCTGCTGGGCGGCGACGCGGTCGGCTCGCAGGTGCTCTTCATGAACGGCGAGCCCCGCAAGAGCGGCTACCGCCACTATCGGATCAAGACGATCCAGGGCGCGGACGACTTCGCGATGCTGGGCGAGGTGCTCGGCCGGCGCCTGCGCCGTCTCGCGAGCGGCGAGGACGAGCCCGACCTCCTGCTCATCGACGGCGGGCTCGGCCAAGTCGCCAGGGTGAGGCAAGTGCTGGGGGAGGAGGGCTACGCGCACCTTCCCGTCGTAGGGCTCGCCAAACGCGAGGAGGAAATCCATCTTCCCGGCCGCGCGCTACCGCTGCGGCTGCCCCGCTCCTCGCCGGCTCTCCAGCTCCTCCAGCGCGTGCGCGACGAAGCGCATCGATTCGCCGTCGGCTACCATCGCAAGCTTCGCGGCCGGCGGATCACGCGCTCGCCGCTCGACGGAGTGCCGGGCCTGGGGAAGGCGCGTGCCCGGGCGGTGCTCGACGCCTTCGGCGGGCTTGCGGAGCTTTCGAGAGCGAGCGAGGATGAGATCCGCGCCGTTCGCGGCATCGGACCCGGCCTGGCCCGGCGCATCGTCTCCGCCCTCGAGGAAACGGGCTTGCGAAGCGGCCCGCGCCCGGCCGGCGGGGGAGACGAGGGACCCGGAAGCGCGACGTAGAGCGCGCCCGATGCGGCATGCGGAGATCGAACGCATGAAGCGGATTCTGGAGAGCGAGCGCGCCACGCACGCTTCGAGGAGCGGGCCAGGGGACCGGACTCCGGATGGCGAGGCCCTCCCGGCCGCCTTCGTCCGCTCCCTGGAGGAATTCCTCTTCCACCTCGGCCTCGTCCGGGGGGCATCGGACCGCACCGTGGACGCCTATCGCTCGGATCTTCGCACGCTCTTCGAGGGCCTGGCTGCCCGCGACGTGAAGGGCCCGGCCCGCATCACCCCGGAACTCCTCCGCGCCCATCTGATCAGCCTCCACGAAGCCGGTCGCCGTCCCGCGAGCGTCGCCCGGGCGCGCTCGGCGCTGCGCACCTACTTCGCCTTCCTCCTCGACGAGGGCATGCTCAGCGAGGACCCGTCGAGCGAGCTCGAGGCCCCCCGCGGCTGGAAGCGCATCCCGCGCGCGCTGACCGAGGAAGAGGCCCGCGCTCTGGTCGAGCGGATCCGGGGTGGCGACGACCTCGCCGTACGGGACCGGGCGCTCCTCGAGTGCGCCTACGGCACCGGGGCGCGGGCGAGCGAACTCCTCGGGCTCACCCTCGGCGACTGCCTGTGGGACGAGCGGCTCGTCCGCTACCACGGCAAGGGGAAGCGGGTGCGGCTCGTGCCCCTCGGAGAACCGGCAATCGCGGCCCTTGCCGCCTATACTGAAGGCGTTCGCGGGAGGCTGATCGAGCGGCGGCGGCTCTCCAAGGAGCCGCCCCGGGTCGTATTCCTGAACGCCCGAGGGGGGCCTTTGACCCGCATGGGGTTTTGGAAGATCCTGAGAAAGAGGGCCGCCGAGGCGGGGCTGGCGCAGGGGATCCACCCCCATCTCCTGCGCCATTCCTACGCCACCCACATGCTCCGCAACGGCGCTTCGCTGCGCGTCGTCCAGGAGCTTCTGGGACACGCGCGCCTCGCGACGACGCAGATTTACACGAGCGTCGATGAGGCTTATCTTCGCTCGGTTCACACGCGCTATCACCCGCGGGCTTAGCAGGGGAGGGGCGATGAGGACACGATCGAGCGCTCTGGCCGCCGTTTTGGCAATCCTGCTTCTGGCCGGCCTGCTCGCCGCTCCGGCGCAGGCGTACGAGCACCGCCGGGGAACGCCCAGTATCGGCGTCCAGTTGCACTACGGGCTGTTGGCGGGGAATGCGGACTGGACCGACGTCTTCTCGACGGCACACGGGGTGACCATCCACGTAAGGCAGTACATCGCGCGCAACCGGGCGCTCGGTCTCACGTTCGAGCTGCAGAGATACGCTGAGGGGACGACCGTCCCCCTGATCGCCGAGGAGTTCAATCCCGACTACCTGCAGATCCAGCTCATCATGTTCGACTACTACTTCTACTTCAACCGGGCCCAGAAGCGGACGCCCTACCTCGTCCTGAGCGGCGGCTTCTACCGGCCCGAGATCGTCGACGAAGGTGACCGGGACCTGCAGCAGTACGGGTCGGTGGTCGAGCACCCCGACGAGGGGCTGATCGCCCGCACCGGGGTCGGTCTCGAGTGGTTCCTCGGCCGCACCTTCTCGATCGACGGCAGCATCTCGGGCTACTACATCCACGGCCCTTCCTCGCTGAAGGGACTGATCGAGGACCCCGATTCGGGCGGCCTGGCCGCCTCCTTCATGGCCGCCCTGGGAGTCCATCTTTACACGGGCAAATGACCCCCGGCCGTGCTACACTCTCTCACCCTATTTTCCAGGCGTTCCGGCCATCCGGCCGCTGGGGCCGGATGCCCGGAAAGCGGGGCTGGGGAGGTGCCGTCTCGCAGGGTATTCCGGGGGGATGGAGGACGTGGCGCAGACACGCTACAAGGTCGGAGACCGCGTGCATCATCAGGCCTTCGGTGAAGGCCTGGTGGTCGACGTGCGCGACCGCGACTTCTTCGACATCCTCGAGATCGCCTTCTCCGACGCCGTCCGCAAGGTCACCTCGATCCATCCCCAGCTGAGCAGGAACCCGGGCGATGGAGAACCCGCGCTCCGGCCCGGAGCCAGCTCCGCCGTTTCGGTGATGGGGGAGCCGGAGCTGCCGGACGCAGGCCCGCCCCTCGCCCCTCTCGAACAGAAGCCCGGCCTTCCGCGGCCCACCCGGCTCGAGCCGGCCGCCTTTCCCTTCGGGCGCTCGGCGATCCTGCGCCTCGACGTCGACAGCGTCGCGCCCTTCCAGAAGCGCGGCGGCCCGGGACCTTCCGACCCGCGCGACTTCCTGCTTCATCTCGAAGCGCTCCGGATCCGCCAGCAACGGGGCTTCGCCCGCCTGCTCGCGCTCAACCATACGCGCGACGTCCAGCGTCTCGAACACCAGATCCGCGCCTGCCTGCGGGTGCTGCGCGAGATGAAGGGGCGCGCGCTTCTCGCCGACGAGGTCGGGCTGGGGAAGACGATCGAGGCCGGGTTGATCCTCAAGGAGTACGCGCTTCGCGGTCTCGTCCGCCGGGCGCTCATCCTCGTCCCCGCCTCGCTCGTCACCCAGTGGCGCGAGGAGCTGGCGCACAAGTTCGGCCTGCCGGTCCAGCTTTACGGCCGGGGCGTCGAATGGAGCGGCCAGGACTTCCTGATCGCCTCCCTGGATACCGCGAAGTCGGCGCGCAATCGCCGGGCGATCGCCGCGGCCGGGTTCGACATGCTCGTCGTCGACGAAGCGCACCGCCTGCGCAACCATCTCACGCAGGCTTGGAAGTTCATCGACTCGCTGAGCCTGAAGTACCTCCTGCTCCTCACCGCGACTCCGGTGCAGAACGATCTGCGCGAACTCTACAACCTGGTCACCCTGCTGCGCCCCGGAGTGCTCGGCACGTACCGGCACTTCCGCCATCGCTTCGTGGTGCGCGGCGACCGGCGCCTGCCGAAAAACACCCCGCAGCTCTCGCGCCTGCTCGCCGACGTCATGATCCGCACCACGCGGAGCAGCACCTCGATCAAGTTCCCCCGGCGCGAAGTGCACACGATCCATCTCGAGCTCTCCCCCGGCGAGCAGCTCTTCTACGACGAGGTCTCCGCCTTCGTGCGCCGCATGGCGCAGAGCGAGGAGAAGGGGCGCGCGGGCATGCCCTGGCCGCTCCTGCTCCTCGTGCTCCAGAAGGAGATCGGCTCCTCTCCCGACGCCGCGGTGGGCACCCTCGAGCGCGCGGCCGCGGGCCGGCTCTACCGGGTGCGCCGGGAGTTGGGCGAGCTTCTCGCGCTCGGCCGGGCCGTGGGAGAGCAGGTCAAGCTGGAGCATCTGAACGCGGTCCTGGACGAGCGGCGCCGCCATGGAGAGAAGGTGATCGTCTTCTCCCAGTTCCGCCGCACGGTCGAGAGCATCGCCCGCACGCTCGAACAGCGTGGATTCCAGGTCGGCCGCTTCCACGGAAGCATGACCGTGGGGGCAAAGGACGAGGCGATCGCCGCCTTCCGCGACGGCCGCGACGTGCTCGTCAGCACGGAGGCGGGAGGCGAGGGGCGCAATCTCCAGTTCTGCCGCACGATGGTCAATTACGATCTCCCCTGGAACCCGATGCGCGTCGAGCAGCGGATCGGGCGCATCCATCGCATCGGCCAGACGCGCGACGTCTCGATCGTCAACCTGGCCGCGCGGAGAACACTCGAGGCGTACGTCCTCCAGGTGCTGCAGGAGAAGATCAGCATGTTCCAGCTCGTCATCGGCGAGATGGATCAGATCCTCGGAAACCTCGATTGGACCGAGCCCTTCGAGACGCACATCTTCCGCCTCTGGGCGGGCCACGAGGAGGGCGTGGATCTGGAGGCGGCTTTCGGCAGCCTGGGCCAGGAGCTGGAGCGAGCCCGCCAACGCTACGAACACGTGAAGGCCTACGACCACGAAGTCTTCGAGAACTCCGGGGCCCTCTGGCCGGCCTCGCGCAGGACGGAGGACCGGGCATGAATCGCGTGACGGCATCCGGCCGGGGAGGCTGCGTGCCGGGACTTGCCCGGGGAGGCTCGCGGGCATGAAGCAGGCGCAATTGCGGAAGTTCGTCGAGCAGTTCCTCGAGCTGAACGGCGCCCGGCTCGAGGGCGGCTCCGCGGACCTGCTGCGCGCGCGGGTGCCCGCCGGCGACGAGCGTGATCCGGGCCGCGATGCGGCGGGGAGGGAAGCGGCGCGCGGGGAACGGAAACTGGTCGTCGCCTTCGGCGCGCGAGCCCATCGCGATCATCCCGGCGCCGAGTTCGTCGCTATCGGTTCGGCCTTCCTCGAGCGCACGGTCGCGGAAGCATTGGGGCGCGGCCGCCACACGGTCGTCTACCTGCCGGCTCCCCAGCGCTCCCGCCTGCCGAGGACTCCGCCTCCGCTCCCCGCCGTCGAGGGCCGCGAGTGGGGCCCCCCCGTGCGGGCGGCCCGGCCTCTATTTCTCTTTGTCTATCTGGTCGAGTACCATACAATCGACATTCGCGACGATTTGATCCTGATCGCCTATGATCCCGTGCGGCCGAAAGCCGCGCTTTCCCCGCACGGGATGCTGGCGGCCATCGGCCGGGCAAGCCGCCGGCCGGAGGAAGATTGGCCTCCGCTTTCCGCGGTCCCCACCGCTGGGGATCTCTTGCGTTCGCTCGACTTGCTCGACCGGCGCTTGCAGCGCCAGGCGCGGCTGGTCAAGGAGGCCTCGGCCATCGAGATCGCTCGCGAGACGGCCAATATCGAGGCCTATTACCGGCAGCTGATCGAAGAGGCCCGCCACCCGGTTGGGCGGTCGCGGCAGACCCCCGAGGATGAGGCCGAGCGCGTCCGCCAGTTGCAGTTGGACTGGAAGCGGCGGGTCCAGGAAGTGTCCAGCTTCTGGGAGGCCTGCGGCGACGTGCGCTTGTCGGCGGTGGGCGCGGTCATGGAGCCTTGCTGGGCGTTTCCCCTCAAGGCGGAGGGTTCGGGGGGGCGGCCGCGCAACATCAGTCCGCCCTATGGCATAGCCGACTGCCGCGGACAGGTCGCGGAACCCCTCTGTCCACTGTGCGGTTCAAGTATCAAGAGCGGGGCGATACGGTTGGGGCAGGATCTGGTCTGCGAGTCCCACGGATGACGGCCTAGTCTGCGGCCGGGGACCCGCGGGACGACAAGCGAGGAGGTGGAGTCCATGTCTAGAACTTGCGGTGCCGGCAGGCGGGCCTTGGCAAGTCCGGGTCGTCCTTCCCGCCGTTGGCGGCCGGGCTGGACGCTAGCACTTCTGGCCCTCCCGGTGCTCCTGGCGGTCGTCCCGGCCCACGCCGCCGACGAGTTCGAACGCATCCGCGAAAAGGCCGCCGAGATGGCGGCCGCCGTCCAGAGCAACCGTTACGACACCTTCGGCGAGGGCAAGGACTCCGGCGTCGAGCGCACCTACGGCGATTTCAGCTATCTCGTCACGCCGAACAAGATCAGTGGCGTCCGCGAGCTCGTCGAGGAGGCGGCTTCCCCCGAGGAGCGCGCCCTGAGGCAGAAGACCTACGACCTGCTCTTCTTCCACACGCTGCGCTCGATGTCCGCGGCTCTCTTCGACAATGCGCGCGATGCGGCGCGCGACAACGTCGTGCGCTCCGAGGGCGACGTCATCGTGCTGCGCGGGCTGGAGCAGAATATCGCCGCGCAGACCGATCAGGAGAAGCGGCGCAAATGGTTCATCGCCTCCGAGCAGCTCTACACGGGCATGAACGTCTATCTGCTGAACCTGCTAGCCGATCTCGACCGCCACGCCAAGGACCTCGGCGCGGAGGGCTTCTATCCCTTCCTGCGCGCCTCCCAGCATTGGGACGTCGATCTGCTCGCCTCCACCGCGGAATCGGTGCTGGTCAGCACCGAAGCGACCTACGCCTCCCGTCTCGACAAGTGGTCGCAGCGGGAGATGGGGGTCGAGACGCGGCGCCTGCGCACCTACGACGCTCTGCGACTGGCCATGCTCCCCAAGCTGAAGGAGAACGTTTCCTGGGGCGACGGGCTCGCGGTCGCGAAGAAGACCCTGAAGGACCTGGGCTATGACGTCGACAACCAGCGCACGATGCGCGTCGACGTGAAGAGCCGTCCCGGCCAGGTGCCCGGCGCCAACGCCTACCAGCTCGGCATCGGCAAGTGCCGCGTGCTCTCGACGCCCCTCGAGTATCCGGGGCAGCTGGTCGATCTGCTCGGCGCTCTGGGGGAGGCGGAGTTCTATCAGAACATGCGCGGGGACCTGCGGTTCGAAGAGGCCTTCTACGGCAACAACATCGTCCCGAGCGTCTTTCGCGCGCTGATCGAGTCGATCGTCGAGGAGCCCACCTGGGTCAGCCGCCATCTGAAGCTGAAGGACGTGACCCCCGAGGAAGTGGCCGACGGCTTCCGTTTCCGCCGCTTGCTGAAGATGCGCGAGGCGGCCGGCAACCTGCTCTTCCAGGTCAAACTCCACGAGGACTTCCGCGTCAGCCCGGCCAAGTACAACGAGATCATGGAGCGGGCCCTGCTGTGGAAGCGCATGGACCAGGATGCCAACGCCTATCTTTCCGCGAACGACGACTACCTGAGCGGCGGGTACCTGCTGGGCACCGTCCTCGCCGCGCAGATCCGCGACAACCTGCGGGCCGAATGGGGCGCGGAGTGGTACCGCAATCCCGAGCTGGCCAAGCGCCTGACGGCGATGGCCCAGCGCGGGTACGCGCTCGAGTTGAACGAGTTTCTCGCCCTCTGGAAGCTGGAGGGCGTCGAGGTGCAGGCGCTGCTCGCGAAAGTCGAGTAGCCGTCCGGCGCCGGGGACCCGCCGCGCCGCGGTAAGGCGGCGCACGGGATGGCAGGGGGGAAGACCGTCGTGCCTCACATGACCAAGGAAGAGTTGCGCGAGGATCCCGTTCTCGAACGGATCCAGAAGACGATCTCGTTCGCGGAGCGTCACAGCCGCTGGCTGATCGGCGGGGCGGTGCTGGTCGTTGCCGTGATCGTAGGCCTGAGCCTGCTCCATCGGGCGCAGGTTCGCGGGGAGCGGGAAGCGGCCCGCCTGCTCATGGACGCGCAGGCGAGCTTCCTGCAGAACAACCTGCCGGCGGCCGAGAGCCAGTTCCAGCAGATCATCGACTCCTACGGCGGCACGTCCGCGGGCGTCGCGGCGCGCATCTACATGGGCGACGTTCTCCGCGCGCTCGACCGTCCCGAAGAAGCGCTGCGCATGTACGAGCAGGCGGCCGGCAAGGCGGACGATCCTCTGCTCGAGACCGGCGCCGCGCGCGGTCGCGCGGCGGCGTACGAGGACCTCGGGCGCTTCGCCGAGGCATCGGAAGCCTACGAGCGCGCCGCCGCCTCGGCGCCGTTCCTGCAGGCTGATGACCTGGTCGCCGCGGGGCGGACCGCTTTGCGGGCGGGAGACGCGGCGCGGGCGAAGACCATCCTCGAGCAGGCGAGGGACAAGGTGCAGGGCGATCGCCGCAGCGAGCTCGCGCTGCTGCTGGCAAAGGCCGAGGCTGCGACCCGCTAGAGCGGGCCGCGCCTGGCGATGGGCGGGTCTCCGGGTTGCCGGGGCCCGCTCTTTGTTGCCCCGAGCGACTCTCGTAGAGTAGATTCTCGCTGGCTTGCGTACCCGCGGTCGCGCCTGCGCGACGGCGTGAACCCCGGCGCTGCGCAGCCCTTACGCCGTTGAGTGATGATCGATCGCGAACGATGCCGACCTTGGACCTGCAATCCGATTCCCGCGCCTGGGCCCCGGCCGAAGGGGCACCCGGCCGCGCCGTCGAGGTGACGGTGATCGTGCCTGCCAAGAACGAGGCGGAATCCATTCCCGTTCTGGCCGGCGAGATCGAGACGGCTCTGGACGGCACCGGGATGGCGTGGGAGTGCCTCTGGATCGACGACGGTTCCACCGACGGCACCCTCGAGGTTCTCCGCGGCCTCCATCGCCGGCGCGCGGCGCATCAGTTCCTTTCCTTCGACCACAACTACGGCCAGTCCGCCGCTCTGGCGGCCGGCTTCCGCGAAGCGGCGGGGGAGATCCTGGTCACGCTCGATGCTGATCTGCAGAACGACCCCGGCGACATTCCGCGGTTGCTCGCCGTGCTGGCGACAACGCCCGTGGGGATGGTGAATGCAGTCCGCGCCCGGCGGCACGACTCTTTCACGCGCCGGGTCTCGTCGCGCATTGCGAACGGCTTCCGCAATTGGGTCACCCACGAGACGGTCACCGACGTCGGCTGCTCGCTGCGCGCCTTCCGGGCCGACTGCGTGCGCGACATTCCCCTCTTCAGGGGCATGCACCGTTTCCTGCCCACCTTCGCCCGCCTGCGCGGCCACCGGATCGTCGAAGTGCCGGCCGCGCACCGCCCGCGCCGCTACGGCCGGACCAAGTACGGGGTGAACAACCGCCTGTGGGTGGGCCTGCTCGACACGCTCTGGCTGCGCTGGCTTCAGGAGCGCCACGTGCGCCCGGTCGTCTGGCTGAATTCACGGGAGCTGGAGGCGGAGGCGGCGATGAGCCCGCAACCTGCGGGCGGCGCGGAGAGGGCCGTGCGCGGGGAGACCGCCGTGGAGCACAAGAGCGCCGTCCCGCCGCAGCCCGGCCAGGGTGCGGGTCCGCTCGCGCAGGCGCAGGCGCAGCCATCCGAAGACGCGACGCGTTTGGTGCATGCCGGAAGGTCGGGCGAGGATGCGAGAGGGGAAACCTCGAGAGGGAGAGGGTGAGACCATGCTCCAGTGGATCCCGCGCGACTGGCTGACCCCCGCGCACATCTGGCTCGCGCTCGGCTTCCTGGCCCAGGCGCTCTTCGCCTCGCGCTTCGTCGTCCAGTGGCTCGCCTCGGAGCGCGCGCGGGCGAGCGTGATCCCGGTTGCGTTCTGGTATCTCAGTCTCGTGGGGGGCTTGATGCTCCTCGCCTACGCCATCTACCGCCGCGACCCGGTCTTCATCCTCGGCCAAGCGACGGGCGCGCTGATCTATGCGCGCAACCTCTTCCTGATCCGCCGCACCCCGAAATCCGCACCGCCTGCGCTCGAGGAAACGTCGCGCGCGGCCGCCGCCCGCTAGCGCCGCACCTCCGGTCAGCGTGCGGGCGGCGAGGGCCGCCCCTCGCGGGCCGGCACGTCCTGAAGCAGGATCTCGCCGACGGTCTCATGGGGGTGGGCAAGCCGCAGGAGCACCCGTCCCGTGGAATCGGGTCGGGCCACCGGGGCGATCAGGTAGTGCCGTTCCGCGGGCGCGATGCTGCGCGCGCGCAGCGGCCGCTCGAGGCCGGCTTCCAGGTAGAACCCCAGATGGATCAGGCGCGCATGCTCGTCGAGCACGAGGGGCACATCCGCGCGAACCCTTTCCCCGATCCGTGCGACCAGCGGGTCGTAGAAATTGTCGTTCATCGCGCGGTAGTAGTAGATGCCGTGCTCGAAGGCCATGACCATGATGAGCGCAACCGCGAGCGCGAAATCGAGCCACCGGAGCGGTCGCCAGGCCAGCGCGAGAGCGAGGGCGGCCGTGGCGCAGAGGATTGCGGCCTGCAGGACATAGCCCATCTTCATCCCGGCCACACCCCCGGCCAGGCAGGCGAGCGCGAGGCAGGCGAGGGCGGGCCGCAGCAGGCGGCGCGGGACCGGCCGCGCGCCGTCGAAGTGATGCGCCCCCAGGACCGCGAGGAAAGGCACGGCGGGCAGGATGTAGCGGTCGCGCGAGCCGCTCGCCAGGACGAAGAACCCCAGCGAGAGAAGCGCGATCCAGAAGCTGTCGCGGTAGAGCGCCGTGCGCCCCGGGCTGCGACGCCAGGCCCAGACGACTGCCGCGCTCCAGGGCAACAGGGAGAGGACGATGCGCAGGGGAAAGGTGAGCAGGTGGCGCAGGAACAGAACGACCGGCCCGGTCGTCTTGATCGCGACCTCCGCAGCGCCCGTCGCCAGGAGCGCGCCGAGATCCCCGCGCAGCCAGAGCGCCGCCGCCCAGAGCGCGGGGAGGACGAGCGCGAGGAGCAGGTGGAGCGCGAGGCGCCCCACTTCGCGTCTGCGACCCGCGGAGGCGCCCGGCCCGACGGCGGCTGTTTCCCCGTCGGCCAGCGCCCGCACGAGCAGCCCGGGATAGAAGAAGAGCGGCAGCACGCCCTTCGTCAAGATGCCGAGGCCCATGAAGGTTGCTGACAGCAGCAGCCGGCCCGGCCGGCCAGAGCTGTCCAGGTAGAAGGAGTAGCTGAGGACCCCCAGCAGGGCGAGGAGCATGTCGGGCTCGGCCAGGTTGCCGTACTCGCATCCCGCAAGATAGGTCGTGAGCGTCATGAGCGCGGCCGCGGGCGCGAGTTCGGGTCGCTCGCGCCGGACGAGGGCGTAGACCGCGACGCCGAGGGCGAGAAGCGCGACCAGCGAGACGGTGCGCGCGCCGCGTTCGCCGACGATGCCGGTGGGGAACGCCGTGAGCGCGATCAGCCAGTTGTGAAACGGCGGCTTCTTGAAGTACGGCTTCTCGAAGACGGTGGGCGCGAGCAGGTCGCCGCTGAAGACCATCTCCTGGGCGACGATCGAGCGACGCGCCTCCTCGTGGACGAAGGTCCGGCGGCCGACGTAGAGCGAGAGCGTGACCGCGAGGAAGCCGATCACCGCGAGCAGGACCGCCCGCGGCCGGCGCGCGGCAAGCGGCGCTGGAGGACCGGCGGCGCCGGCCGGGGAGGCGGCCGGCCCGCCCTCCGCAGCGGGACGACGTGCCGGGGCTGTGCTCGGAACTCGCATGCCGCGCGCCTCGCTCAACCCGCCGCGTCCACTTGGGGCGCCGGCTCCGGCCCCGGCAGCGAGCGGCCGCGCAGGCGCTCCCAGCGGCGGGCGAAGCTCCAGCCGCAGCGGACCGACAGCCAGTAGAGTGCGGGCAGCACGACGATCAGGAGCACCGTGCTGCTGGTAAGTCCCCCGATCGTCGAGAGGGCGAGATTCTCCCAGATATCCTTGCCTTCGGTGCGATCGGAGATCTGGATCAAGAGCGGCAGCAGGCCGGCGATCGTCGTTCCGGTCGTGAGGAGGATCGCGCGCAGCTGGATGCGCGTTCCAGCGACGATCGCCTCGCGCAGCAGGCCGCGGCGCATCTCTCCCGGCAGCCTCCAGAGATCGCTCCCTCCCAGGCGGGGCGACTCGGGAACGCGCGCGGAGAGGTCGGGCCGCGCGCCCAGGATGCGACGCAGCTCGAGGCGATAGCGGTCGAGGAAGAGAATCGCGTTATTGACCACGACTCCGAAGAGCAGGACGAGTCCGATCTTCGCCGACGAGTCGAAGCTCGCGTCGCTCAGCCAGAAGATCGCGACCACGCCGATCAGAGCCATCGGCACCGAGACCATGACCAGCACCGGCAAGGTGACGCTTTCGAAGAGCACCGCCAGGGTGAGGAAGATGAAGGCGACGGTGAGCCAGAGGACGTTCTGCACCTCCTCCTGCTCCTCCTCGGTGATGCGCGCGCCCGAGACGTCCTCAGCCGCGTAGCCGTAGGGGAGCACGAGCCCGTCGAGGATCTCGTTCAGGAAGCTCTGGCGCATGCGGTCGGTCCCGATGTACTCCCAGTTGATCTGCATCGCGTAGCGCTGGTTCTCGCGGTGGATCGTGCCGACCACGGGACGGATCTCGAGCGAGATCAGATCGCCGAGGCGCACCGGTTCCCCGCGCGAAGTCGTCACTGTCTTCTGGAGGATCTGGTCGTACTGGATGTCGGCCGCGTCGTCCAAGGCGAGCTGCAGGCGGCGGTCCTCGCCTTCGATGAGCATGTGCCAGGGGATCTCGATCCCCAACAGGCGGCGCAGGTGGGCGGCCACTTCCATGACGCTCAGGTGATGCGCGCGCAACTGGTCGCGATGGATCACGATCACCGTTTCGTCGGCCGCCGCGCGCTCGAACTGCTCGCCGCTCGTCAGGCGTACGTTGCGCACCCGCCGGTTGCGCTCGAGCTTGGCCATGATGCCCTTGCAGATCTGGTCGAGCGTGCGGCTGTTGTACCCGGTCAGCTTGATGAGGGAGTTGCTCAGTCCGCCCCCGATCCCGCCCTTGAAGTACGGGTCGCCGAAGCCGCCGATGTAGATCGTGAGCCCGCCCAGCTCCTCGGCGAGCAGGATCGCCCGGTTGCGGAAGAGTTCCGGGTACTCGGAGCGCAGCTTGTCGGCCGAGAAGCGTACCTGCAGGACCGCCCGGTTCTCCAAGCTCCAGGACTTCGTGTGCACGCCCTCGGGCAGCGGCGTCATCTCCGCCTCGAAGAGCTTGATCGTCTCGTGCGAGAGGACGACGTCGGTCCCGACCGGCCGCTCGATGTAGACGGTCAGCTGCTCCTCGTCCTGCTGCCTCCAGAAGCCGCCCTGGTGGATCTCCTTCTTGAAGAAGTACCCGGCTCCCGCGCAGAGCGCGAGGAGCAGGATCAGCGGCGCCCAGGAAACGCGCAGCAGGAACGCGGTGATCCGTTCGATGAAGTTCGCGAGGCAGGCCGTCAGCAGCACGAGAGCGACGAGCCCGAGCGCCCAGGGCCATTGCTGGACGAGCCGGGCGGGGCTCTCCAGGATCATGTAGACGGCCGCCGCGATCGCGCCGAGCCCGACCGTGACCCAGGCCCAGAGCGCGAAACCCTTCCACCCGACGAAGCGCGGGGCCGCCGCGCCGCGCCGCGCGCTGCGCTCGGCGACCCGCGCGGCCGGCCCCCGCAACGTGACCGGGATCCAGGTCAGGCCGACCAGGATCGAGGCCAACATGGCGAGGCCGACGCTCGCGGCCAGCGGGCGGTAGTAGAGCGAGAAGCGCCCGGAGAGCAGGCTGAAGGAGAAGAAGGCGACGACCGTCGTGAGCGTCGTGCCGGCGATGGGGAAGGCGACCTCGCGCGCGCCCGCGATGAGCGCGGCGCGCGAATCGGGCACGCCGGGGGCGGTCAGGCGGCGGTAGATCGAGTCCAGGACGAGGATGCTGTTGTTGAGCAGCATGCCGAAGCAGACGGTGAGCCCGCTGATCGTGATGAAGTTGACCGAGATTCCGAGGAAGTAGAACAGCGACAGGCAGATCACGACTGCCATCAGGATCGAGGAGATCACGATGGCGGTCAACACGACCTGGCGGAGCGTGATCGCGAGGAGGAGGAAGAGCAGGGCGAGGATGATGAGCGAGCGGTAGACCAGCTCTTCGAGCTTCTCCTCCAGGTCCTGGCCCTGGTCTTCGTCGACCTCGAAACTGACCGGGAAGGGCATCGCGGAGGCGATCTCCGGCAGCGCGTTGCGCAGGCGCCGGCTGATTGCGATCGCGTTCTCGCCGCTCCGTTTCGCGACCGTCGCCTGGATCACGTTCTCGCCGTTGATGCGCACGAAGTAGGCCGGGTCCTCGTAGCCCGGCTCGACCCGTCCGATGTGCTCGAGAGTGACCGGCTGGCCGCCCGTGTGGCGCAGGACGACCCTGCGCAGCCGGTCGAGCGTGACCGCGTCGCGGACGCTGACCGTGATCTGCTGGCCCGACCGGCGCACGGCCCCCGCGGGCACGATCTCGTCCAACTCGGCCAGGCGCAGGTAGACGCGATCGGCCGTCAGCCCGTAACGCTCCATGCGCTCGAGGTCCAGGTAGACGCGCACGAGCGCCCCGGCGCCTCCCTGGAGCTCCGCATCCGCGACCCCGGGAAGCGCGAGCAGCCGGGGCAGCAGCCAGTTGTCGGCCTGGTCGCGCAGCTCGTTCGCCGGCAGCGGTGAGATCAGGCTCACGGTGAAGTAGTCGTCGGTGCGGAATTCCTCGGGCAGGTAGGGAACAATCTCCGGCTGCCCGGCGGAAGGAGGCAGGTCGCGGCGCACCGCACCCAATTGCTCGTTCAGCTGCAGCCGCGCGAAATCGAGGTCCACCCCGCGGCGGAAGCTCACCTCCACCTGGCTGCGGCCGGGATACGAGCGCGCGACGATCTTCTCGACCCCGTAGACGCGGCGAGCCGCCTCCTCGATCGGCACGGTCAGGCTCTGCTGGATCGCGGTGGGGGAGGCTCCCAGCCACGAAGTCTGCA
>Ga0316622_100000335_pt1 | contig 26410 bp, 22 predicted proteins | sample OWC_Aug_OW2_C1_D_FD_207646 | JGI IMG/M metagenome (GOLD analysis project Ga0316622, IMG submission 207646) | Wetland soil microbial communities from Old Woman Creek delta, Ohio, United States - OWC_Aug_OW2_C1_D5_C | ecosystem: Environmental > Terrestrial > Soil > Wetlands | place: USA: Ohio... | reverse complement strand
GGGACGAGATCGTCGCCCTCGAAACGCATCAGCTGGAACTGCCCGGCGTGAGTCTCCGCATCACGCCGCGGCGGAGCTACCCGTATGGGTCGCTGCTCGCCCACACGCTGGGTTATGTCGGCGAGGTAGGCAAGCAGGAGGTCGAGCGCGACTGGCGCTACCGGTCGGGCGACCTGGTCGGGAAATCCGGCGTGGAACGCGAGTGGGAGTCTGAGCTGCGCGGCATTCCGGGCGGCCAGCAGATCGAGGTCGACGCTCTCGGGCGCGAGCTGCGCGTGCTCAGCGAAGTCGAAGCGGTCCCGGGCAACACGTTGGTGTTGTCAGTGGATTTGGACCTTCAGCGCGCCGCGGAGGACGCCATGGGCGAACACTTGGGTTCGGTGGTGGTCCTCGATCCTCGCAGCGGCGAGGTCTTGGCGTTGGTCAATCGTCCGTCGTTCGATCCCAACCTGTTCGTGCACGGCATTCACGGCGCCGACTGGCGCGGCTTGACTGAAGACCCGCGGCACCCGCTGAACGACCGGGCAACCCAGGGCCAGTATCCGCCGGGATCGACGTTCAAGATCATCATGGCGGCGGCGGCCCTGGAGGAAGGCATCATCAACCCGTTCACCCGCATCTCCTGCGGTGGCGGGTTCTGGTTCGGTAACCGGAATTTCCGCTGCTGGAAGAAGGGGGGCCATGGATCGGTGGCCGTCCATCAGGCGCTGGTCCAATCGTGCGACGTTTTCTTCTATCAGGTCGGCCAGCGGCTCGGCATCGAAGCCATCGCGCAGTACGCACGCGCCTTCGGCCTCGGCTTGCCGACGGGAATCGGCTTGGAGCACGAGAAGGCCGGAACCGTGCCCGATCCGGCGTGGAAGCGGCGGCGCTTCCGCGCGCCTTGGTATGCCGGCGAAACGGTGTCCGTTTCGATCGGGCAGGGATACGTCACCACCACCCCGATTCAGATGGCGCAGGTGATCGCGGCGGTGGCCACCGGCAAGCGGCTTCGTCCCCGTCTCGTTCGCCGGATCGAGTCGCCAACCGGAGAGGTGGTGCGAGAGATCGAGCCAGAGGAGATCGGCACCCTGCCACTGCGCGGGACGACGTTGCTGCAACTGCGCAGTGCGCTGGCGGACGTCGTGAACACCCCGGGCGGTACCGGCAAGAATGCCCGACTGCCCAACGTGACCGTCGCCGGGAAGACGGGAACCTCCCAGGTCGTCCAGTTCGGAGAGAAGCGTCCCAAATCGGCCGATCTCCCGTGGCACCAACGTGACCACGCCTGGTTCGTCGCCTACGCGTCGGTGGACGACCCGGAGATTGCCGTCGCCGCTCTGGTGGAACACGCCGAGGGCGGCGGCGGCGCGGTGGCCGCCCCGATCGCGCGGACGGTGATCGCGGCGTACTATCGACTGAAAGAGGAGCGGGGAGCCAAGCAGTATGCTCAGCATTGATCGACTCAGAATCGATCGCCGGCTGCTCGAACATTTCGAGTGGCCGTTTCTGTCGATCGTCTTGCTGATCGCCGGATGCGGCCTTTTGACGATCTTCAGCGCGACCTTCGTCGCGGGCGCCGGGGTGAGTCCATATGTCGTGCGCCAGGCCGTGTGGATCGGCATCAGCCTGGTGGTGCTGCTCGCAACCCTGAGCTTCGACTATCGACGCCTCGATCGCTACGGAATTCCCATGTATGCCGCGACCCTCCTCCTGCTGTGCTTGGTCCCGCTGCTGGGAACTTCCGGAGGCGGCGCGCGGCGCTGGCTCCCCGTCGGCCCCGTTTCATTGCAGCCGTCCGAGTTCATGAAGATCGCCCTCGTCGTCGCGTTGGCATCCAATCTCCACCGCTGGGCGGGTGGCCCCCGTCTCGCCCTGCGACGTCTGGTCGGGCCCGTGCTCATGCTGGCGGCGCCCGCATACCTCGTCCTGGCGCAACCCGATCTCGGGACCGTCATCGTCCTCGGGGCTGGTTGGGTCGCCGTGCTCCTGCTTGCCGGCCTGCCCTTGCGACTGGTGTTCGCGGCGGTGCTGGTCATCGGCGCGGCGCTGCCATACGCGTGGGAACACCTCAAGCCATACCAGAAGCAACGAGTCGAGAGCTACCTCCACCCGCAGTCGGATCCGCTCGGTGCCGGTTATCACGCACGGCAATCGAAGATCGCGATCGGCTCGGGGATGGTACACGGCAAAGGATACCTGCGCGGTACACAGAATCAGCTGCGCTTTCTGCCGGAGCAGCACACCGATTTCATTTTCTCGGTCTACGCCGAGGAGTGGGGCTTCGTCGGTACCGCTACGCTGCTCGGATTGTACATCGCCCTGCTCGCGCGCGGCGCCATGATCGCCATGAAGGCGCGGGACAATCTCGGGGCGCTGCTGGCGGGCGGGCTCACCGCCATGATCGTGCTGCAGGCCGTCATCAACGTCGGCATGACCGCCGGGGTGTTGCCCGTGGTCGGTATCACTCTGCCGTTGCTGAGCTATGGCGGGTCGTCGATGATGGCGTTGATGGCCGGGGTCGGACTGATCATGAACGTCAGCATGCGGCGCTACGTGTTCTGAGGCGCCCCAACCGGCATCTCTCGCCAGCTTCCTGCGGCGACCGGGGGTACGCTGCCATTGTGCCGCCGCGAGGCCGTGTTGCGGCGGGCTATTGACGATCGGCGCGCAGCGCCTCCGCCGATCACACCAGGACGCGGTCGATGGCTTTGACGAGATGCGCTTTGGGGACGGCGCCGACGATCTGGTCCGCCACCTGGCCGCCCTTGAAGAGGATCAGATTCGGAATCCCCCGCACGCCGTATTGCGATGGCGTTTGCGGGTTGTCGTCGACATTCATCTTCACCACTTTGAGCCGCCCGGCGTAGGTTCCGGCCAGCTCCTCGACCACTGGGCCGATCGCCTTGCAGGGGCCGCACCACGGAGCCCAGAAGTCGATGAGCACCGGAAGATCCGCCTCGAGGACCTCCTGGCCGAACGATGCATCCGTCACATCGGTGACTTTGCCCACGCGCCTTCTCCTTTCCCGTCGGTGCGATGCCTACCGGGCTCCGCAGCTCACACCTTACCACGGGGCCGGTCCTATTCAAGGTCGGGTCGCGAGTGAAGCGACGGCTCAGAACTGCGACGAGAGGCCAGCGCGGCGTCGCAACTCAGCTGTTGCTTCCGATCGGGGGCAATGAGCCGTCCGCTTCCTTGAGTTCGCCCTCGATGGCGCTGAGGTCGGACAGTCGACGGCGCAATCGCAGCTGATCCCGGACGGCGGCCACCAGTCGTTCTCGGTCCACCGGTTTCGGAATGAAATCCGCCATGCCAACGCGCATCGCCCGCTGTTTGAACCGCGTGAGGTCGTAGCAGCTGAAGGCCACGATGGGAATCGAACGATACCGATCGTGCGAAAGAATAGTCTCTGCCAGACAGTATCCGTCCATGCCGGGCATGTGCAGATCGAGCAGGATGAGGTCGACCTTATGTTCGCTCAGGAGCTGCAAAGCCTCCCATCCGCGCTCGGCACACAGGCAGACGTAGCCGCGGCTCTCGAGAAACCGCTGGGTGATGATGAGGTGATCTCGTTCGTCATCAACCAGCAGGATAACCTGCTGGACGCTCTCGGTCTCATGGTCATTGGACATGCATCACATCCCTCACCCGCCGGTGGAGCATGCTTCGTACCAAGTGATCGCCGTTGGAGCTTACTCTGCCAACTCCCTCGGCGGTGTGGATCTCGGCCACCTGGGCGCCACCCCGGGCGGCAACGAATGGCAAGGAAGAGTGCCTTCTAGCGAATTTGTTAACGCGGCCTGGCCGGGTTATGAGCGTACAATAGGCACGAACGTTCCTGGCGCGCAGCATCTGACCGCCACGTGCCATGGCACAGCACAGCGCGTGCGGTAAGGAATCGCTCACGTCTGGGCCGAGGCTGTCCTTGATCGGGTCACCCGAACAGACGGGGCAATCGGCTGGGTTCGCCCAGTCCCACTCTCCCCGTCACCCCCTCTGTGTGCGGCAGGGCAGCAGAGACGGCGGGTTAATTCGGGGGAACCTCGCCGGGGTTCTGGTAACGAAACTCAGGAATCGGCTGCGTCCGTGCACCGAGGTCACGCGAATACTGCTCGGCCAGCGTCTCGCCCGGCCCCTTGGGACGGAGATACGAACCCTCAATTGGACCGGCGCGCCCGGTCGTACCCGGTCGATCGTCCGGCCGAAGCAGCCGAGCGGCGACGAGCGGATGGTCGGCGTCGAGCGTTTCGCGGCTGCCGGTGCCGACGATGACCAAGCTTTGCTGGTAGGCCGCGAACCGCTCCGGCGTCAGGTCCTCTGGCGGCGACGGCAACCGACCTTTCAACACGCGGGTGAACTGCCGCGGGCCGACCTGCACCCCCTGCTCGATGACTCCGATTGTGCCTTGCACCTCGACAAGGCCCTCGACCCCAACGACATCGGTGTGCTCCCCGCGCACATCGTACTGCACCACGAACGCCGGCGCGCGGGCATTGATCACAGCGGTCGGCGTCTCGATCTCGTACCGGCCGCGCGCACCGCCGGCCGAGTCGACCTGCAACACCCGCAGCGTTCCCTGGGCGAGTTTCAGCAGTGATCGCTGCCGCTGCGCGTCCGCGTCCGGCGCAAAACGCTCCACCGTCAACTGCGTCTCCGCGCCGAAGTCCAGGACGCTGTCATCGTGGAGAATGATCTTCGCCGCGGCGTCCGATCCGGTGCGGATCCGATCCGACCTAAGAACCGACCCGCCGATGAGCAACGGTTGCCACGTTCGGTCGCGGCCGCGCTGAACTTCGAGCGCGCCGACCACACTCGCCACAGTACCAACGTCGGACTGTGCCGAGCAGGGCACCCGGGTCAGCGCCAATCCCATCATAACCCCGAGAACGATGCGGAAGCCCGTGGTTGTTGCTTTCATCCGTTCCACCCGATCATCTCAGAACTGAATCCCAACGCCAACCGATACGATGTTCCGGTCATAGCTGAATTCGTCGGTGTTCGAGACATTGATGGTCCCCAGGTAGGTCAGATTCGCGATGACGTGCGCCGCCACGGGGCGCTCGAAACGAATGACAAACTGATGCTGGGCGTCGCGCCGAACGAACCCTGACACGTTCCGGCTGTTGGCGAAGTCGCCCTGCATCAAATGAAACAGATAGCCACCAGTGGCGTGGGCAATCTGCCCCAGGTCACCTTGGACTCGCACATCAAATTGGTGACCCTGGTATTGAAAGTCGTTTCCGTTGCGCGAGATCGGGTCCTCGTCATCGAACTGATACCCAACATCGAGCACGCGGTCCTCGGCGCCCAGCAGCGCGTATTGACGCAGGCCGACTGCGTTGTTGTACCCGTCCAGGAACGGGTCCAGCGGTCCGCGGAAGTAGTCACGGCTGCGGAAGCGGTAGTAGAATTGCGTGGCCGAGACCCGCCCTTCGAACAGCGTCACCCACGGTACCCCAACCCCCTCCTGATAGAAGGTCTGATAGTTCAGCGCGTAGAAATCGTACCAGCCACTCAACCCGAGCTGGAACCACGGCCGCGGCGGCGTAGCCACGTCCAACCGCACCTGGTGTCCCTGCAGGTCGTACGCATTCAGGTTCACGTGCAGACTCTGGGAGAACCCGTATGACAGCGTGGCACTGACCTGGTCGTTGTCCACCACGCGGTAGCCGCCGCCGAATCCGAGAACGGCCCTGCCATCCGACTGCCGGCCGTAACTTCGGCTGCGCTGGATGCCGACATCGTTCGGCGCGAGGCCCACGTTGCTGTCGTACTCGAAGGCGAGGTTGCCGTAGGCCGACCACCGTCGAGCTCCCGCCGCCAGCGGCACCGGCGCGGCCGGCGGCACCGCGCCCGTCTGCAGATACTCCGCCGCCGCCCTGCCCACCTCCGTATCAGGATGCTCGGTTTGCAGCAGCGTCAGTCGCTCGCGTGCCGCCTGAGCTTGCCCCTCCCGGAAGAGCGCGAGCGCATCGTAGTACTCGGCGGCCGGCCGCAGCTCCGGATCGGTCGCCGCCTCGGACAGAAACTGATGCGCCCCGGCGTTGTCACCGCGCCGAAGACGGCTCACGCCCATGAAGAGCGCCGCGACGAAACGGCTCCACGGCTGCTGGTATGCGCGCTGGAGCCACGGCTCGGCCTGATCGTACTGTTCCGCATTGAAATAGAGGACGCCGAGGTCGAGTGGGGCGCCCGGCAGATCGGGCCACAAGCGCAACGCCAGTTGGATGTCCGTCACCGCGGGTTCCGCAAGACCCCGCCGGGCCTCGGTCAATCCCCGGTAGTACACCGCCAGGGCATCTTCGGGGTCAGCGCCCACCGCCTCATCGAAGAAGCGATACGCGTCGTCCCAGCGCCCCGCATGGAAAGGGATGAGGCCCTTGGCATACAACGCTTGCGAACGGGCATTGGCGAGCGCGGGAACGGGTCGGACAACCGCCACCGCCAGCAGCGCTGCCCAGAACGTGAGCAGTCTTCCCGTCAGCCCTCTCCTCCGCTTCATGAACCGCCCCCAAGCACCACCGGCTCGATGCGATGGACACCCACATCATGGGAGCCTTTCCACCGCGCGCCACCCTTCGACCGGTGAGGCATTTGCCACAGATCCCGCATGGCCAGGTCGTCATTCACAGGCCTGGCGGCCATATAGGCTGCGCAACGGCCCCGGTCAAGCGAAAATTCTCCCGCTTCCCAATGCGCCGGCACCGCCCCTGCCACGCGCACCGGCCAACTTTTTGGCGTGCGCCGGAAGTTTTCTCATACTTTCTCCTTGACGAGTCGAAGGGCAATTCCATAATTTGCGGAATTAGTCGGGTGTGCGGATCGGGGAGCAGGAAAAGCGAAAGGGGCAGAAGAGTCGGGGACGCGCGTTTGCATTCTCGGTTCTGCGATCGGCCAGGGGCGAACAACGGGACGTCGGATCGACCGGCGTCGAGAGCAAGGAGGTTTCGGTATGCCTACGGGGCGCGTGAAGTGGTTCAATAACGCTAAGGGATATGGCTTTATTGAACGCGAAGAAGGAGGCGATGTCTTCGTGCACTACTCCGCCATCACGGGCGAGGGGTACAAGTCGCTGACACAGGGTCAGCAGGTGCAGTTCGAGATCAGTGACGGCCAGAAAGGACCGCAGGCGACGAATGTGGTGAAGGTCTGAGACCCCAACGTCGTGCAACCATCAAAGAGAAACGCCCTTGGAGCCCCCTCCAAGGGCGTTTCTCTTTGGCCGCATTTGCCACACCCGCTAAACGCACTAGACTATGTCCGTGACGACCAAGACCGTCTCCCCGAGTGCGGCGATCGTCGCCGAAATCGAACGCCTCCGGCGGGAGATCGATCAGCACAACCATCGCTACTACGTGCTCGACAGTCCGACGATCTCCGACGAGGAGTACGATCGACTCTTTCGCCGGCTGGTCGAGCTTGAAGAGCGCTACCCGGAGCTGCGCAGTCCGACCTCGCCCACACAGCGCGTCGGCGCCCCACCGGCCGACAAGTTCGAGACGGTCCGCCACACGATCCCCATGCTGTCGCTCGGTAACGTGCTGACGCCGGAAGAGCTGCTGGATTTCGACGAACGCGTCCGTCGCTTCCTGCGCACCAGCGATCCGGTGGAATATGTCGGCGAACCGAAGCTCGACGGCGTCGCCGTCGAGCTCGTGTATGTCGACAGCGAGCTGGCCGTCGCATCGACGCGCGGGGACGGCGTGACCGGCGAGAACGTCACCGCCAATGTGAAGACGATTCGCAGCGTGCCCCTGCGTCTATCGCGGCAGCGTCGTGGCGCGGCGCCGATTCCGCACCGCTTGGAAGTCCGTGGCGAGGTCATCTTCCCGCGCACCGCCTTCGAGCGACTGAACGCCGAGCGGCTGCGGGCCGGCGAGCCACTGTTCGCCAATCCGCGCAACGCCGCCGCGGGCTCCCTGCGCCAGCTCGACTCGCGCGTAACCGCCCGTCGCCCGCTGGACATCTTCTTTCACAGCGCGGGCCAGATCGAGGACGTGGCCTTCCGGACCCACTTCGAATTCCTCACGGCGCTGCAACAGTGGGGCCTCAAGGCAAATCCGCTCAACCGGGTACTGCCCGATGCCACGGCCGTGATCCGGTACCACCGCGAGCTCGCGGAGCAGCGACCGGCCCTGCCCTACGAGGTGGATGGCGTCGTCATCAAGGTGAACTCGTTCGAGCTGCAGCGGCGTCTGGGAGAGGTCTCCCGGTCTCCGCGCTGGGCGGTGGCTTACAAGTTCAAGGCGCAGCAAGGGACGACCGTGGTCAAGAACATCGTCCCTTCCGTTGGACGAACCGGCGTGATCACGCCCGTCGCCGAGCTTGAACCGGTCGCGGTGGGCGGTGTGACGATCTCGAGCGCTTCCCTCCACAACATGGACGAGGTCGAGCGCAAGGATGTCCGCATCGGAGACGCCGTGTTGATTGAACGCGCCGGAGACGTCATTCCGTACGTGGTCAAGGTCGTCACCGAAAGGCGAACCGGCCACGAACGCAAGTTCCATATGCCGGAGCGCTGTCCCGTCTGCGGCAGCACCGTCCTCCGCGAGGAGGGGGCCGCGGCGTACCGCTGCATGGGACTGAAGTGCCCGGCGAAGCTGCGCGAGGGCCTCCGTCACTTCGCGTCCAAGCACGCGCTCGATATCGATGGACTCGGGGACAAGCTGGTCGAGCAGCTGGTGACCCGGCACCTGGTTCGGGACGTCGCCGACCTCTATCTCCTGACCCCCGACCACCTGCTCACCCTCGAGCGGATGGGAGCGAAGTCGGCGCAAAACGTGCTCGACGCCATCACGCACAGCAAAGACACCACCCTCGCGCGCTTGATCTACGGGCTCGGCATTCCCCAGGTCGGTGAGCACCTGGCGGCAGTGCTGGCGGAAACCTTCGGGGACATCGCGCAACTCGAGGACGCCAGCGAGGAGGAGTTGCTCACCGTGCGGGAGGTCGGGCCGGAAACCGCCCGCGAGATCCGCGCCTTCTTCGGCGTGAAGGAGAACCGCCAGGTGGTGAAGCGACTGTTGGACGCTGGGCTTCGGCCCAAGGTCGAGCGCCGAAGAACCGGTGGGCCGCTGGCGGGCAAGACCTTCGTCCTGACTGGCACGCTCTCGATACCCCGCACCGAAGCGATCCGCAGCATCGAGATGCTCGGCGGCAAGGTCACGGGGAGCGTCAGCCGGAACACCGATTATGTCGTCGCCGGCGAAGAACCAGGCTCGAAGCTCGCAGCGGCGAAGAAGCTCGGCGTGACCGTCCTCGATGAGAAGGGATTCCAGCGGCTATTGCGGGAGGCGGGAAGTTAGCACTGTAGAGGCGGTACGCAGGCCGACGCGGCGACACGGGGACGCGGGGACACGGCGAAGACGAATTCTCCGTACAGGCTCGCCGCGTCCCCGCGTCGCCGCGTCAGCTGCATAGTGCCTGCCGCAGGGTCCGGAGTAGAAAGATGGCAACACAACAGCCGCAGACGGCGCTACGCATCATCATCAACGGGCGGGTTCAGGGCGTGGGCTTCCGTTACGCCACCGTCGACGAGGCGAGCCGATTGGGTTTGACCGGCTGGGTGCGGAACACCCGCGACGGACGCGTCGAGATCGTCGTGCAGGGACCGCAGGCCACGGTTCAAAGGCTCCTCTCGTGGTGCCACCGCGGTCCCCTTGGCGCCCGAGTCATGACCGTCGAGCAGTCGGAGCTGCCGGTGGATGAGAGGCTGGCGGGTTTTCGCATCGTGCACTAGGCGAATGAAAAACAGGGGACCGGAAACAGTAAACGGAAGACCGGCAAATGGGGTGGGGTCGCGGCATTGGCCGGTTTTGAATCTCCGGTTCCCTGTTTCCTGTTTTCCATTTCCTTCTCGCTCATTGGATTTCTCTCCCGCCCGGCGAGAGAGCTCAGCCCACTGATTGGAGGATCCCCCATGCCGACTATGGTGCACACGGTACTCGGCCCCTGCCGGACCAGCGACCTCGGCGTCGCCCTGATGCACGAGCATCTGCTGATCGGGTGGCCCGGATGGGAGAACGACGCGGCTGCCCAGCCAATGAGCCGGGCCGAGGTACGGCGGCTCTGCGTGGAACGAATGCTGGAACTCAAGGAGCTGGGGATGTCGACGTTTGTCGACCCCTGCCCGATCGACCTGGGTCGCGACGTCGAGCTCATGGCCGAGGTGGCGCAGGCCACCGGGATCCATATCATCTGCGCCACGGGGCTCTACAAGGAAGATCAGGGCGGCGCGAGCTATTTCAAGTTCCGCACGCCTTTTGCCGACGTCGCCGGCGAGATGGCCGAGACGTTCGTCAAAGAGCTGACCGAGGGCATCGGGTCGACCGGCATCAGGGCCGGCGTGATCAAGGTCGCAACCGGCGCCCACCAGATCACGGCGTACGAACGGATGGTGCTCACCGCAGCCGCGCGCGCCCACCGGGCGACCGGGGCACCGATCACCACACACACGGACGAGGGGACCATGGGGCGGGAGCAGCTCGACGTCTTCGCCGCCGAAGGCGTCGACCTGAAGCACGTCATCGTCGGCCACTCCTGCGGCAGTGCCGACCTCCGCTACCACGTCGACCTGCTCGATCGGGGGGCCTATCTCGGCTTCGATCGCTTCGGCCTGGAGTTTCTGCAGCCGGACCGCGTGCGCGTGGCAGCCCTGATCGGCCTCATCGGTATCGGCTTTGGCCATCGCCTTGTCCTCTCGCACGACACCGTCTGGTGCTGGCGGGGCCGGCCGCTCGAGTTGCCGTCGGCCTTGATGCCGAAATGGAACCCCACGCATCTCTTCAGGAACATCATCCCGGCGCTGCGCGAGGCCGGAGTTTCCGAGGCGAAGATTCAGAGCCTGATCCGAGACAATCCGCGACGGTATTTCGAGGGTGTCGATTGACCGGCCGGTCCGGATGCGGCGAGGACCGGGCGATTCTCCATACCCAATCCCCGCCTCGCCGCCTCAGACCGCGCGACGAGGCAACGTGAAGGCGAGCGAGCCGGTGGCGCGTGCTATAAGAGAGACATGACTTCACGGAGCTTCCGCCCATCGAAACGGCGTCGGCGTCCGCAAGGAAACGCGGACGAACTCGTCCGCGAGGCCCGCGCCGCAGCCACAACGCGCAGCCAGGGGTATCGCGAGCGGTCACTCGCCCTGCACGGCTGGATCTGTGCCAAATGTGCCCGCGAGTTCGAGGCCCTCAACCTCCACCTGCTCACCGTCCACCACAAAGACGGCAACCCCAACAACAACCCGCCCGACGGCAGTAACTGGGAGAACCTGTGCGCCCACTGCCACGAGGACGAGCACAGCCGCGGTCTGCTGGCCGACTACTTGAGCGGCCGGGACGACTGAGGGGGGACTAGCCTGCATTTCTCACCGGGTTTCGTAGCGAGACCGCGCAGACGCTGGCAGATCAAGGCCGCACGGACTGAGGGCGACGAAGGCATAGTTGACACTATGTCGAGGAGCCCGGAGGGAGTACAGCCTTGAGATGCCGGCGGATCCGCGGTCGCAGCAGGAAGCTGGTGAGAAATGCAGGCTAGAGTCTACCGGTGGCCTCGAGGAGCTTGCGCCGCTCCTTCTGCAACTCGCGAAACTGCTCGTTGATCTGCTTGACCGCTTCCTCGTCCGGATTCTCGGCGAAGACCGCCCGGAACCGCTGGCGCTGCAGGTCGAGAATCTGTCCGTCGACCTCCCGGAGCCGCTGTTCCTGTTCGGAGGGCCACTGGGGCGTGGACTGGGCGAGCGAAGCCGGCGCTGTCGGCGCCAGGGCCATCACCAAAGCCGCCGCAACCCAGAGCCGCATCAGAGCACCTCCCTCCACGACGTGACCGCCATCTTTCGCGGGACGTTCTTGCGGATGCCGATCGTGTCGGCGAGTTCCAGGCACGCGACGCAGTAGTCGATGATGGCGCTGCCCCCCACCTGGACGACGAGATCGCCGGTCCACAGCGATCCGACGATGGTCGCAGTGCCGTCGACGATCGTCTCTTCATCGACACGCCTGGAGTTGAGGACGGTCTTTCCGCGAATGATCATCCAGCCCACGAAGTCGGCGTTGCCATTGATGGTGAACTCGCCGTCGGCGATGAGGATGCCGACCCCGCTCATGCTGCCGTCCAGGTGCACGTTCCGGTTGGTCAGATGCGTGATTTGCGGCGCCGCGAGCGTGCCGTAGGTCCCGCTCTGCAGCCCCGGGTCGCTGATCGTGGTGACGGGGTTGTTGGTTAGCAGATACTGCACGATGTTCTCGAGGTCGGTCACGGTGGGCCCTCCCACCGTCTTGATGCTGGGCTGCAGCGGGTTGAGGCTGAAGCCGTACCCGGTGACTCGCTGCTTTTGCGGATTGGAGAGCGTATCGATGGCATCCTGCGTTACCGTGTCGTTGCGGGTGGTGATGCCGGGGACGATGGGGCCCGCCGGGTTGACGTTGTCCGACAGGGTGTGGTCGTTGCCGTCGATTCTGAACTGATCCCGCGCCCCGAAGTCGGTCTGGACCTGATCGGCGGCGAGATAGAGCGCGCCCGGGCCCGCGACGGCGTCTTTGCTCAGGGTCACCTCGATGACGCGCTGCGCCTGCAACGGCGCGAACCCGATCGCCCTGACAGTGCCGCGATCACCGGGAGAGTGCGCGCTGGCGGTCACGGTTGCGGTATAGCCGCTGCCGGAATAACTGGGGAACGTTTTGGTGCTCGCGCCGAAGAGAGTTCCCCACGGGTTGGCGATTTCCGTCTGGAAGTTGATCACGCCGCGGGCATTGATGGCGCTCACAGAATCGATGATCCCCGATTCAGCGGCAAAGAAGGCCTGCCGGCCCGTGTCGTAATGCGATGTGGAGCGCAGGTCGATGTTGCTGACGATCAAGCTGGCCGCCCCCAGGGTCAGAAGGAGAACGAGCAGCAGGAACGTGGCGATCAGGGTGCTCACTCCGCGTTCGTTCGGGACGGGCGGTCGCAGGATCGGACATCGCTTTCGGCTCATGCACCACCCCCTATGGACAGTCAATGTCGTTGATGAAGTGGCGGTTGCGCAGATCGACATCGTTGGCAACCGAGGCGCGCGTGGGGAGCATCGTCTGCGGATCGGGAGCGGTGGATCGCAACGCGATCTCGAGCCGGATCCGCTGCACGGCGTCGCGCTGGCCGGCTGCAAGGCCGGTCGAGCCGGCGGTGATCTCGGCACCGGCTTGGTCGAAGTAGCGAATCAACGAGCCTTCCAGGACCACGTTGTCAACCAGGGTCGCGGTCGTACCATTGGCGACACGATCGATCCCGTTCATGCCCGACTTGAAAACGTAGGTGATGTCCTCGTCCCACCCTTCGGCGTCCCCGTCGCCATCGAGGTCGGACTGCACTCGCACCAGGGATTGCTTGGCGTCGGCGATCGCGCTGATTTCATCGTCGCACCTCGGGTTGCGCCCAGCACGCCGGATATCCCGCGTAAAGATGTCGACGACGCTCCGCGCCGTCATTTGCAGATCGTTCTGCGTCGCTTGCCGGCGGATGGTGAGGAGCTGAAAGCGGTGAAACGACGTGACCGTCGCCAGCGTCACTAGGCCGAGGCCGAGACCGACGAGGATCTCGGTCAGCGTGAAGCCGGCGGCCGATCGCCAGCGTGATACCGCAACACGGCTCAGCATGTCGGCCATCCACACACGTAGGTGATCCCACGCAGCGAGCGCGGGCCGTCCTGGTTCCATGAGATCGTCACCGTGACCTCGTGCACCCCGGGCCGGGGTACGTTTTGAGTCACCGCCCAGGTCCGGGTGAACATCCCGCCAGCCGAACCGACCGAGGAGACCGGATTATTGGGATCGCTGTGCGCCCCGGGGGCGAGGTCCCCGGGATTGGACCCGGAGCGGAACTGCTCGATCTTGTCGTAAATGAGGGTGGAGGCCGCGGCGGTGTACCGGCTGGTCGTGTTTGCCTTGGTCGTGCCGATCGTGGTGACCGCGAGCCCGGCAGCGATCACACTGAACAGCGTGGCCCCAACCAGCGCCTCCAAGCTTGTGAATCCAGCTTCGCTCTTGTGGGCAATCATGAGGCGTTTACTCGACCGACGATGTTGACCCAGATCGTCTTGCTTGCGCTCCCCTTGGCGAGGGTGATGGTCGTTGACGTTGGCGCAAGACCGGACCGACTGAAGGTGGGCGATCCGCCCCCAGACACGCTGGCTTTCATGCCGACCGGCAGGCTCACGACCGCATCGTCGGCAACGAAGCTGACTCCGTCGGTGCTGCGTTCGCGCACGTATCCGCGCTCGTCGATGCGCACTCGCACGAAGACGTTCTGCGCAATGGCCTGCATCCGTGCCCGGCTGATCTCGAACGCCAGCTGATCGGTTGAGGCCCGGAGTTGGTACATCCCCAATATGTCGCCGGTCACCGGCACGGCCGCTGCCGTGACCACGCTCAGCATACCGACGCCAACGAGAAGTTCCATGAGCGAGAACCCAGCCTGCTTTGCGCTGCGAGTCATGCGCGCGAAACGAGCAAAGGCTGTGCCCCGGTCGTGTCGGATCTGGGGCTGACCGCTATTGGCTTGTCTCTCTCGGGGCTCCCGTCATAATTTCGTCGACCTGAGAAAATTCCGTCGCGGCCCGGATCGGCGCGCGGTTGTCGTCCTTCGCGCCCGGCAACGCCCTTGGGGATCGTCACAAAATTGGCGCGCATCAGCAGGCCGGGCTCTATGGGTAGAGATCGCGAGTGTCGCGCCCCCGTCGTCATTCCGCGGAGGAGAGTGTCGATTCTCGTCGCGGCGATGGGTTCCTCCCTTTGAAAAAGCATGCCCTGAGCTGTGTCGAAGGGGGAGGTGAGGAGGGATTTTGGAATGGATCATTCGGACAAATCCCCCTCAATCCCCCTTTTTCAAACGCCACTGTCAAGAAGACCTTGCGTCGGCACCTTTTCACCGAGCGGAAGCCTGGATGCGCTGTCAGCGACTGCGCGCCCTGCTCACACATACGTCTGGTCTAACGCTTGCTCTCCGATCCTATCTGACGCCGACTCGGGGAGATGCGAACGGAAATGAGACACGGCATGACCAAGCGGATGGCAAGCGCACAAGGCCAGACCTTGGTGGATTTCCTCGTCGCCGTGAGTATCTTCGGCGTCTTGGCCTCATCGGCACTGCCGCACTTCGACCCACGGCGGCAGGACGTCAATACGGTGCTGGCGACCCTGCAGGGCGACTTCCGCATCACCCGGGCAAAAGCCATTGCCACGGGGACCCACTTCTCCGTCAACATGGCCAGCGTGAGCAAGTTCGAGGTCCGACGCCATCGGGAGGACGGGAATACCTGGCCGGTGGATACGGTCATCAACACCGTGCAGCTTCCGGACACCGTCCTCTTCTGGATGCATCCCAGCACGCTGGAGTTCAACACCCGCGGTATGATGATCACGCAGATCGGCGGAGAGCCATGGCCGGTCTACGTGTACGTGTACGACAAGGTCGGCTCCCGGCTGCACGCCTTCTCGGTGTGGCCATCGGGACAGGTCAATGAAGAGTTCTAGGCAAACACGGAACGCGCGGTTCGGTCTCAATCAGCGCGGTGCGAGTCTCATCGAGACGGTCGTATCGCTCGGCCTCTTTGCCATCAGTGCCGCCACCATGGGGGATTTTCTCGTCCAGCAGGTGCGCGCGAACACCGGCAACTACAACCATACGACCGCCTATTCCCTCGCTGCCGAAGAGTTCGAAGACATCCGCAATCTGGACTACGACAGCATCGCCTCCCGGACCACCACTCGCGACGACGGGGCGATACGCTTCACGATCGGCACGACGGTGCTCCCCGATACGCCCGAAGAGAACATGAAGCAGATCACCGTGGACGTCGGGTGGAATGAGCCGGGTGGAAGCAGGCATGTCACGCTGCACTCGATCTATACGTCGATCCGCCGCTAGCGTGGCCGGATTCTCCAGCCTCGAGCTGCTGATCAGCGTGGGGATCATCGGCGTCGCGATGGCGGCGACCTCGGGAATGTTTCTCGCCGGCCGCCAGCAGATGCGCGATCAACAACTCCTCATCGAAGCCACACAGGCGGCACGGGCAAGCCTCGACGTCATGCTGCGCGATCTGCGCCTGGGCGGCGCCTGCCTGCCGGTCACCGGCGACTTCGTCACCCTCGATGGCATCGACAACGGCGAGACGGACACGGTCGTGACCCGGACCGGCCTTTCGCGCACTGATCTCTCCTGCGTCCGCAGCGCTACTGCCTTGAACGCCCTAGCGGGCGACGCTGCTATCGTCGTCGAAAACCCAGACGGCTTCGCGGTCGGCACGCGGGCGTACATACGCCACCCGAACGGAACAGGCGAGTTCTTCACCGTCGACAGAACCGATGCGGCCAACAACAAGCTGTACCACAGCGCAATGTTTACGCAGGACTACCCAGCCACGAGCGGGGTGTACGCCATCGACGAGCGCCGCTTTCAGGTCGACGCCTCCGGCGACGTGCCCGTCCTCACCCTCCAGGTGAACAGCGGTGATCCGTCGCCGTTTGCGATCGGCATCGAGTCGCTCGACGTCCACTATCAGCTGAAACGGAACTGTCCTCCCTGTGACAAGGTCGATCTTCCCGCAACCGAAGACGAGTGGGCCATCGTGGAGCAACTGTTTCTGACCCTGACGGCGCGCTCGGAGAAGCCCGGCCCGAGCGGCGCGTACTACCGGCGCACGTTCACGGTCGGGGTCAAACCGCGGAACCTACTTCCGCGATGAGGGGCATCGTGATTCGCACCACCGACGATCGCGGCTTGGCACTGGTGGGCGTCATGCTGGCGCTTGCCATGCTCATGGGACTGGCCGCCGCTCTGGCGGTCACCGTGAGCTCGGATACGCAGCTTCGTGGCGCCTTCGGCCGCAGCACGACCGGGCTGTATGCCGCGGAGTCAGGCCTGAACCGTGGCATGGGTGAGTTCAAGAACATCTTCCTGAATTTCAATGTGCCGAGCGGATCAGACTTCGCTCCGCGCTCGTTCCCCCTCGGTTCCCGCACCGTCAACTACGCTCTCGCCGAGAAGCCGGGCAATCCCCGCATGCTGACGATCCCGTCTGGCGAGCTCTTCGGTGGCCTGAACGCGCAGCAATACACGTACACCGTCGGCTCCTCAGCCGGCATCGCCCAGGACATCGAGGCCTCCGTCGGCGCCGAATTCAACGTCGGCTACATTCCCCTCTTCCAGTTCATCGCCTTCTACGCCAACGACCTGGAAATCCTTCCCGGGCCGATCATGAACCTGAACGGCCGGGTGCACACGAACGGGGACCTGTACCTGAACGCCGAGAACCAGCTGAACATCGTCGACAACCCCGGCGCCGGCATCACCACGGTGCAGGTGTCCGCCAGAGGCGACCTCTACCGCGGCCGCAAGAACAACACCGCCTGCAATGGTACGGTGACGGTGGACAAGTTGGACGATCGAGTCCTTCCGAGCCCGGACCTCGACCCGCAGACCATGGCGTGCGGCGGCGGGACCCGGCGCAAGATCCCCGTGTCCGAGCTGGCGACGTGGAAGGGAAGTATCATCAGCCAGATGCAGAGCATCTCGGTCCCCGAACCGGACATCATTGCCAAGGGCGGCGGTGAGTTCTGGAGAAAGGCCGATCTGCGTATCGTGCTGCGGCTCAACGCTCCTGACCAGTTGGAGCCAGGCAATATTCTCAGTCCCGTGCTGCCGCACACGGTCGAGGTGCAGGACAAGAACGGGGTCCGCGACGCCGCGCTGACCACCGCGCTCCACAACTTCATGCGAGACGCTGCGTTCAACACGGCGTCGAGTTCCGTTCCCGGAACTCCGCCGATCTTCTACACTGACGTCCCCAACAGCACCTGCAACTGCACCAACGCCAGCCCGGTCGGCTGCAACAACGCGACGGCCGCGTGTTACACGCCGAGCTTCAAGGTTAATGGTGTCGTGAGTAATGCGCGCGTCTATCGCAGCACGCCTTTCGATCTGGACTACCGCCGCGGCGGCTTCTACAACTGGCGCGAGCACAAGTGGATGCTGCTGCTCAACATCAACGTGCGTGACCTGATCGCCTGGAACACGGCCAAGGGCAGCCCCTTTTTCGATGCGGCCGACACCAGCGATGGCGGGCTGGTCATCTTTGCCTCGGTGCAAGGACCGAGCTCCAACACGATCAACAACTACGGCGTCCGGATCTTCGGGTCGGCGAATCTGCCCATCCCGGGCGGGATAGGGGTTTCGGCCAACCCGACGGGGCTCACGATGGTCAGCGACCAGGCAATCTACGTGCTCGGCGATTACAACCGCGGTCGGGTCAACGCCGGCGATCTTCCCAAGCAGCCGGCGGCGCTCATCGGCGACAGCGTCAACGTGATGTCGAACAACTACTGGCAGATCGGTTGCGCGAGCGGTTGCCGCAACGACAGCCAGAGCAACCGAAGTCTGGGCGACGCGACGCGCGCCGGCAGCAGCACCCGCATCAACTCCGCCTTCCTCGGCGGCGTCGACAACACAACTGGAGGCACGTACAACGGCGGCCTCGAGAACTACCCCCGCTTCCACGAGAGCTGGAGCGCTGCCACCCTGACGTACCAGGGTTCATTCGTCAGCCTCGGAACTCCGGTTCACGTGAACGGGATCTGGTGCGGCACCGGGGGCACCACCACCAGCGGCTGCAACATCTACGATCCTCCCGCCCGCAACTGGAACTTCGATCCCGATTTCAACAACGCCGCCAACCTGCCCCCGCTCACCCCGCGCTTCGTCTACGTCCAGCAAGTCCTGTTCACGGAAAGCTTCAAGTAGACTTTCTCGCTCGAGACGCCGCCGCAGAGCCGCCGGCTCATAGGGGGGCGGGCGGAGAAGTCCTTCAGAATCAATGCCAGTACCGCTTCCGTGGACGACTTTGCCGTGGCCCTGGACCAGCCCCCGGCTCCGGTTTCTTTTTCCGCTCGATTGGGACTAAGAGGGTGTTCTCACACGCTCGAGATCCGCCATGACTCCCGAGATTCACCTGGACTCCTACGAAGCCCGCATCTTCGGCGTCCTGGTCGAGAAAGCACTGACGACACCAGACCAGTATCCCCTCTCGCTCAACGCCGCCACCAGCGCCGCCAATCAGAAGAGCAATCGCGACCCGGTCTTGTCGCTCTCGGAGGACGAGGTCGCCGCCGCCCTGCACCGGCTCGAAGGCAAGTACATGGCGCGGAAGGTGTTCCCCGGAAACAGTCGCGTCGAGAAGTACTGCCACAACGGCAAGGACGCGCTCAATCTCGACAGCCCTGCCCTCGCCGTACTCGCCGAGCTGCTCCTGCGCGGTCCGCAGACTCCTGGTGACCTGCGCGCGCGCGCGAGCCGCATGACGCCGCTTCCCGCGCTGGCTGACTTGATGTCTCTGCTCGACAGGCTGATCGACCGAGGGTTCATTCAGCGGCTGGACCCGGCGCCGGGATCACGCGTCGAGCGGTACGTCCAGCTGCTGAGCCCTGATCTCCATCCGCTCGATCAATCCCGTGCGGTGCATGCCCCTCCGACCGCCGTGGCCACGGCAACCGCGTCGGGCACCGCCGATCTCGCTGCACGTGTCGAGGCGCTGGAGAACGAGGTCGAGCGCCTCCAGAGCCAGTTGCGGGCGCTGGCCGAGCGGCTTGGCGTCGTGCTGCAGTAGCACCCGCCAGCAGCCCGGCCGAAAAGTAATGGGGCGTGGCGATCCAACAGTATTCCCTCTCCCGCACCTCCGCGGGAGTGCGGGAGAGGAAGGTCTCTCGCACGCGTTGGCTCCCTCCGCGGATCGAGGGACTTTTCGGCCAGATTTCCGGAGCGCGTCAGCCGCTACCGAAATACGAGCGCACGCAGCGGACGAAAACGCAGGCTGAAGCCGGCTGAAGCCTGCGGCTACGAGAGATCAGCGACCGCGTCCCGTTACCTTGGGTTGCCGCTGGTGGGGGCTGCCCAATCCACCCACCAGCGGCTCCGCGTGCACAGGCCCGTCAGTCGACCGTCCCACTTGCCAGGATGAAGGTGCCGTCACCGTTCTGCGACGTCACTTTCACCGTGATGGTCGCCGCCGTCGGCGGGTCAGTGTCGGTCGGGTCATCGTCACTGAGTACGAAGCCGAATCGGGTGAGCCCGTTGACGATCTGGTTGAACGAGTGACCGTCCGGTACCGTGATGCTGCCGCCGACGACCTCACCCGCACTGGCGGTCACGGTGATCGTCGAGCCGCCCACCAAGGGGTTGACCAGGTCATCGTGGACTTCGATCGTGAACGACTGCGCCCCGCCATTCGCCACGGTGAAGCTGGCCGGGCTCACGACCGGCGTCACGAGCGGGCCGGAGAACGTCACCGCCGTCGTGCCGAAGACCAGGATGCCATTGTCCCAGGTTCCGGTCGTGCCCTGCGCGCCCCAGAGCTCGTTCAGGCTGCCGCTGTCGATGAACATCTCGAACGGCGCCGCCGGGTTGAACGCGTTGTTGCAGAAGCGGCTGGGCGCAGGCACGATACAACCCACGTCACCAGGCGGGAGCGGCCGGAAGTCGATGAACGGCTCGGGCAGATCATCTGTCGTGATCGTGTCGATGCTGGGGTCGAACCGCCCGTTGCCGTTGTTGTCGAGGAAGCCTTCTTCCCCCTGGGTGAAGCTCAGGATCGTCACGATCCCGCTCGGCGGCACCTCGCCCTCCGTCAGCAAGGTCGCGGTGGCGGTGCCACCGGTACTGGTCGGCAAGTGATCGACGATGCTCGCACCGTTGGTGACGAACGAGACGGTGGTCCCGGCCGGCACCGCGTTTCCGAAGCGGTCGTTGACGAACGCAGTGACCTTGTCCTCGATGCCGAAGAACCTGCGTCCCGCAACGTTCAACTTCTCCGGCGCCAGGCTGAAACGGTTCTGCGCTGGGGGCGCGCCGACGATGCTCACGGCCGTCGACTGCGCCGAGATACTCGGGTTGCTCGCCACCCGCGCCAGCACGCGCACGATGGTCGTGCGCTTGCCGCTGGTGAGCACCGTCTGCACCTGCCCTGAGCCATCGCTGACCGCGCTGGTCGGCTGAACCGTCTCCCCACCGATGGAGGCGAGGGTGAACTCGACCGGTACGCCCGCAACCGGGTTGGCGCGCGCATCGGTCACGCGATACGTCAGCGTCGCTTGCTCCTGCAGGCCGGAGCTCCGCACCCCGATCAGTTGCGGCTGGGCGCCGACGAAGCTGATCGACTGCGGTACCGGCGTCGGGGTGATCGTCGGCGTGCGCGTGAGCGTCGGCGTGTGCGTGAACGGCGGTGACGTCGGCGTCGGCGGCGGCGTGGAGGTCGGCGGCGCTGGCACCGGGGTGTCCGTCACCGTTGGCATCGGGGTCGGCGTCGGTGTTGGCGCTGGTGTCCCGGTGGCCGGCGGTAGCAAGACGCCAACGGCGATCACGCGCACGGACCCATTGCCACCCGCCGGGAGCCCTTCGGAATCCACCGTAACCTCCAAAGCGATCGAGGACGGCGCGGAGGGCACGCCGATCTTGTCGTCGACCAGGAACAGGCGGAACAGATTGAGACCCGGCACGACGTTGCCGAACGTCTCGGCATCAGGAATCGTGAAATCCTGGCCAAGCAACCGCGCGCCCTCACCGGTCAACGAGGCGGAGACCGACGATCCGCCCACGACGGGGTTGCCATCCCTGTCGCCGACGAAGAGCGTAAAGGCCTGGAATCCACCGTCTGGAATCTCGAATGTCGGCGGCTCGAGGGTGACGATAGTGTGGGCAGAGAATGTCACATCGGCTGCGCTCCAGATGAAGGCGTTGCCGTCCCACTGTCCCGGACTCTGCGCCTCGTTCCAGACCCCGTCTGCGTTGACGTCGATGAAACGCTCGAAGGGCTGGTCCGGATCGTACTTGCCGTTACCGTTGAAGTCGATGAGCGGCTCGGGAATGTCCGTGAAGACCTCGCCGAGGTCGTACACACCGTTGCCGTTCGCGTCGATGAAGGGCTCTTCACCGCGCGTGTTGGCGAGTACCGTGATGATACCGCCGTCTGGGATTCCACCAATGCCTCCTTCGCTCAGCAGGGTGGTGGAGGCGCGCCCGGAATCGTCGGTGACGGTCTGGTTGAAGACACTCGCGCCGTTGGTCATGAAGTTGACCACGGTCCCCGGCGGAACCGCGTTGCCGAAGCGGTCGTTGAGGAACGCCGTGATGTCGTCCTCCAGGCCGAAGGTCACGCGGCCGGCGATATTGAGGAACTGAGCCGCCATGCTGATCCGGCTGAACGTCGGGGGCGCGCCAACGACGTTGACGGCGGTCGACTGCGTCACCAGATCGGGGGTCTGATCGTTGTTCACGTCGACCGTCGCCGTCACCTGGACGGGGCCGGCACGCGTGCCGGACAGGACGGTGGTTTGCGCGATGCCCTGATCATCCGTTTCGGCCGTCGCGGCGCTGAGCCGCTCGCCACCGATTCCATTGAGCCGGAACGAGACCGGCACGCCCGCCACCGGCTTGTTGAGCTGATCCCGCACGACGAACGACAGCAAGGACTGTTCGAGGAGGCCCGATGCCCGCACCCCAATGGTCGACGGACTGGCGCTTTCGAAAACCACGACACTTGCGGTGCCTTCCCCTCCAGGGGTCGTCCCAGTGGACTTGACCGTGATGAGCTCGGACGGGCCCGCGAGACGCGGGATGCCGGCGCCAAAGGCGACGACCCGGACGGTTCCTTCCGGCGTTCCGGGAGGAACGGTGAGCGTGGCGGTAGCAATCCCGCCCGCGTCGGAGATGGCAAACGGGCTGGTCCCGAACGATCCCACCTCGGTCAGGAAACGGATCTTCGCATTGGCAACGCCGTTGCCGTTGTCATCAAGCACCTGGGCCGTGAGGAGGACCGAACCGGCCTCCTGCTGGGTGACCTTGACGGTTGTCGGGTTCGCCGACATCAGCAGGTTTGACACGCTCCCTGGCAACGTGACCGTTTGCACCGCGTCGACGTTCAGGGACTCGATCCGGATCTGCACATCGGTTCCCGCTTGGGCGAGCGGGAACTTCAGACAGGTGATGGCATCTCCCGGCTGCGGCGTGATCGGAATACCGGTCTGGGCGACGAACTGCGACACATCACAGGGGGGCTGGTCGTTGGTGCTCGCGAACCCTTGCAGCCCGATGCGCAAGGAGGCCTCATCGTCGTCGTTGAACGGCAGCACCTCGAAGAACACCGGCGTCCCGTCGTCGACGGTGTTGGCGCGCGCATCGGTGATCAGCGCCGACACGGTGGTGAGGAAGGTGCCGTCATTGTTGTCGACGGCCTTGTCGTTGATGACCACCGACACCCGGCCGGGCAAACCGGCGGTAACGGTCACCAGAGGTCTTCGCGCAATGATGCACCGCTGGCCCGGCTGGCCCGGGTCGGGGTTGGTACACTCCTCGGTGAACTCGTTGCCGAGGTCTGACGACACCTCGGCCTGGATCGTCACCGTCCCGAGGTCGGGGCCAGCGCGCAGCCCGATCTGCGCGTTGCCGGCGCGGTCGGTCTGCACCTTGAAGCGATTGCGTGGATCGATGTTGCAGGTCTCACCGCTCGGGCAGTCGCCATTCGACTCGCACGACTGACCGACGGTCACCGAGCACAGGCCCGAGGACAGATTGACCGGCAAGAGGCTGGCGCCGGCCGCCACGCTTTCGGGAGCGATGGAGAAGCGCACCTGGGTGTTGGCCAGGCGGTTGCCGTTGTTGTCGATGATGGTCGCGGTCACGTTCGACACCTCGCGCGACCCGGAGCCACGCACGCGGACGCGGTTGGGGCTGGCGCTCAGAATGATGCTCGCTGGTTCACCGATCTCTCCAGTCTGCTGATCCGAAGGCCGGCATTCGCGGCCGGGCACGATGTAGATCTGCGTGGTGCCCTCGATGCCAGCAGCTCGCGCGCTGAGCTGATACGGAAGGATGTTGCCAAGGGCATCGAACCGCACCAGCGCGCCGGGCGGGACCTGCAATGTCGTACGCGCCACGCCGGCCTGGTCGCCCTGCGTCTGCGTCACGGCCGTCAGCGGCACCGTATGGCCGACGTCGCTCAGGAACAGGACGTTGACACCGTTGAGGCCGTTGTTGTCGGCGTCGAAGACGATGGCGCTGAGCGTAACGGAACCGCCGACATCGGTACCGCAGGTGGTCGTGCCCGACTGCAGCAGGACGGTGGCAACCGGCTTGCCGGCGGCGCCGGGAACCACCTTGAAGGTCACTTCACCCTTGATATCCCCGGCGGTCGCTCTCACCGTCACGTCGCCCGGAGGCGCCGTGTTGGCGGCGATGTCAATCAGGATCTCCGCGACCCCGTCAACGATGTTGCCGCCCTCCGTGATGGGGCGCGTACGAGTGGCGATCGGTCGCAGGATCCCGACCTTCGGGGCGAAGTCGAACAGCAGGTTGACGTCGTTGAGTGGTTGGTTGTTCTGGTCAAACGCGAAGGCGCGCACCGTCACCTTGCCACCATTGGTGGTGCTGACCGTAAAGACGTCGGTTTCCATGTAGATGGTCCGCACCAACGGTGCCGGCAGCACCGTCGGCGTGGGGGGACCCGCCCCGCCCGTGGTCGGAGTCGACGTCGCCGCCGGGGGCGCACTGACGATGATGGTGATGAACACGGTGGGATCATCGTCTGGCGTCGGGGTGTCGTTCGGCAGACGCGCCGTCAGGCGCCAGGTCCCCCCGAACCGACCGATGACGGTGCCAGTGACCTGGCCGTTGGCGTTCGTGAGGGCGAAGCCGTCTTTATTGAACTCGGTCTCTGGCGAATAGGCCCCTTCCAATCCCTCGCCAGCTGTCACCTCAACGGCGCTACCACCGGTGTCGTTCGTCACCGTCACCCTGAAGGTAGTTTCCTGCTGATCCGACAGCCTCGCATCGGGATCGCCGATCTCGATGGTCAACTGCCCCGTCGGATCGGGGATCTGATTGTTACCGCCACCGCCACCGTTGCCTCCACCCCCGCCACCGCCGCAGGCGGCGAGGAGCGCCATGAGTGCGAACACAGACAAACGAACCACTCGTCGGCCCATCCCTGTACCTCCCACAATCCGGGGCTTCGGCGTCCGGTTACTCTTCCGGACAGTTGTCGAAGTTGTCGAAAATCGAGACATAGTTGGTGCTGATGGTGAAGCGCTCGCCCGTCTCATCGGTCCCGCTGAACGTGAGTTCCGCATTGAGGGTCTGCGTCTGAACGGTCGACTGCGGATCGTCGAGCGTCGGGCACTGTCCCTGGATGAGCCTCTGCTTGAAGTCGAAGTCGTACAAGAGCACCGTAAGGCTGCTCTCCGAGTGTTGACAGAGACCGACGCCGCACTCATCGTTGACCGCACACTTGGTTTGCGAAGCGCCGAGACAGCGGCCGCCGGGAAGGTTGGCGCTGATCGAGCGTCTGGCTTCCGGGACGCCGCTGCCGGGGACGAATAGCGTATACGTGTCCAGAAAGATGTCGGCCTTGCCGCGGTTGACGAACACAGCGCGGACCAGGGTCGAGGTGAAGTCTTCCAGATTCACGTCCTGATCGGTCACGCAGAGCCCCTGGCAGATGTCCACCTGCGCAGAGGTATCCGCGACCACGTCCGCCTGCGTGATGCCCTCGCCCGTGAAACGCTGGAACGACATGGTGAGCTGATCCTCACCGTTCGTGCCTGTCCCCGCCGAGCCGCAACCGCTCACTGCCATGGCGATGCCGAGCATCAGTCCGCACACGCCTGTCAACCGCCGCATAACACGCCTCCCGTGTTCATCGTCGCCGGCCCCGCGAAGGCTGCTGGGTCGGACGATCCATTGATTGTGGTCGAACGCCGCCGCGGGGAACTCCCGCGTGACGCGGCTCGAGGTTTGGCCGCTAGTGGACGGCATAGTGGCTGATCTCCTCCGCAGTCAGCGACTCGAACCGCGTGCGGCCGATGTCCTCGAGGCAAACGAACTTGATCGTGCCGCCAGACGCTTTCTTGTCGGTCTCGATGGCAAGCGCCAGCTGTCGAGCGGTGATCTCCCGTGGCACCGCCACCGGCAGCCCGGCGTGCCTGATGAACCGGGTCAGGCGGTCGGCGACCGCCGGCGAGCAATGCCCGCGTTCGTGGGACAGCCGCGCCGCACACACCATTCCGATGGCAACCGCTTCGCCGTGGAGGAACTGCCGATACTCGGTGAGCATCTCGACCGCATGACCGAACGTGTGACCAAAGTTCAGAATCTCGCGATACCCGCTGGTTTCGCGCTCGTCCTCTCCGACCACCATCGCCTTGAGCGCGCAGCAGACGCGGACGATCTCGACGACGATCTCGTCCTCGAGGGCCAGCACCTGGTCGAGGTTTTTCTCGAGCAGCCCGAACAGCTCGGGGCTGAGAATGGCCCCGTACTTGATGACCTCGGCGAGGCCGGCCAGGAGCTCGCGACGCGGCAGCGTGCGCAGGGTCTGCACGTCGATCCACACCAGACGCGGCTGATAGAAGGC
>Ga0316622_100000334_pt1 | contig 26424 bp, 27 predicted proteins | sample OWC_Aug_OW2_C1_D_FD_207646 | JGI IMG/M metagenome (GOLD analysis project Ga0316622, IMG submission 207646) | Wetland soil microbial communities from Old Woman Creek delta, Ohio, United States - OWC_Aug_OW2_C1_D5_C | ecosystem: Environmental > Terrestrial > Soil > Wetlands | place: USA: Ohio... | reverse complement strand
GTGGGTTTACGAATCTCCCAGAACGGGAATGCTCGATGCCTCAGGGTCTGGTTTGGCGCGCCCATTGGAATCGACCCATCAGGCGGCTGTTGGCCGAACCGAGACGTTGACGAACGTCAGTATATGGACCCCACCCCACTTTGCTAGCACTCCGTCTTCCGGCGACGAGGTACGACTGCTCACGTATATCCGGCCTCTGTCTGACCTCGATCAGCCGAGGTCGGGCCACGATGGGCTATGCGCGCGTCGGCTCCTCATTGCTTTGCCGGGCTTCTCGCCCGTGGACATTCCCAGGTTATTCCGACGCCGGTTCGACCTGTTCGCCATCCTTCGGAGTGCTCGCAACCGCGGTGATACTCTCCTCGATCAGTCGGGACGCGCGGCCTCAGGCCGCCACGTGTTCCGCTTCGTAGTTCGTGCCATGCCTCAGCATCGCCCACGCGATTCGGGCCAGCTTGTTTGCGAGCGCCGCCGTCGCAACGTTCGGATGTGAACGCTCGGCCAGGGCCACAGCCCAGCAACTGATCCGATCGGTCTTGTTGGGTGCCACGCGCAGCGCGGACCTTGCCCCGTGGATCAGTAGCGTGCGGACATACTTGTCGCCGCGCTTGCTGATGCCCAGCAGCTTCTCCTTGCCGCCCGAGCTGTGCTGCCGAGGCGTCAGTCCCAGTGCCACCGCCAGTTCACGACCATTGCGGTACTGCCTCGCATCGCCGACCAGCGCGTACAGCGCGCTGGCGGTCAGCGGCCCGATGCCGGTGAGTTGTTGGAGGCGACCGATCGGCTCGTGCTCGCGAGCGATCGTGGCGATCTCCCGATCCAACTCGCGTACCCGCTCGTCGAGCTGCTGCAGGTCGCGGTACAGGCCGGCCAGCAGCGCACGGAAACGCACCGTCAGGCCGTTCTCGGCATCCTCCAGCCACTCCGGCAGCGCACGCCGCAGGGAGCTGATCTCGCGAGGCGCCACCAGACCGTACTCATAGACGAGTCCGCGCAACTGGTTGGCCTTGGCGGTCCGCTCCCGGATCAGGCTCGAGCGTACGCGATGCATTGCCTGCAGATCCTGCTGCTCGACGGTCTTCATCGCCACGAACCGCATGCTCGGCCGACTCATCGCCTCGCAGATCGCCTCAGCGTCGTTCGCGTCGGTCTTGTTCGTCGCTTCAGACGTTTGCACCAAGCCGGGCGCTCCGCCCGATCCACACCGTGCACCTGGAAGACCTGCTTGGCCAAATCCACACCCACGCGAGTAAGCTTCATGGCCACCCCACCTCATTCCGTGACTGGTTGCTTCACATCTCCAGTCTGGCACTCGATGCCGTAGGTGTGGGGAGGGGTCCATCCCATTGCTTCCCAGGGCCTCGCGGTGACTATTCCGGCAGATCTCACCAGCTTGGGCAACAGGCCGGCTCTGAGAATCGCCGCAGGGCCCCGGTCGCATCCGGGTTGTTCCGCGGGGCGTCGCGCCGCATGGTTGCGGCGCACGAGCTCCCAGGGATGGGTTTACGGCGTCCCCGCGGGGCAACCCGGATGCGGTCGAGGCCCGATCGACAGCGACGGATCGAAAACCGAACCGTGTACCGCGCAATCGAAACGCGTCAGGCAGTCAATCTCCGCAGCGCCTCGCGGTACTTCTCCGAGGTCCTGCGGATGACGTCGCCGGGCAGGTGCGGCGCCGGCGGCGTTTTGTCCCAGTCCAGCGTCTCGAGGTAGTCGCGCACGAACTGCTTGTCGAACGACGGCGGGCTCGATCCCGGCGCGTAGGTGTCCACTGGCCAGAAGCGCGACGAGTCCGGCGTGATGGCCTCGTCGATCAGCACCAGCGTGCCCGACTCGTCCACGCCGAACTCGAACTTGGTGTCGGCGATGATGATGCCGCGCTCGAGCGCGTGCGCGGCCGCGAACTGGTAGAGGGCGATCGCCGTGTCGCGCACCTGGGCGGCGAGCGGCGCGCCGATCGCGGCGACGATGGCCTCGAACGCCACGTTCTCGTCGTGCTGGCCGCGCTCGGCCTTGGTGGCGGGCGTGAAGATCGGCCGGGGCAGCCGGTCCGCCTGCCGCAGTCCGCGCGGCAGCTCGATGCCGCACACGCTGCCGGTGCGCTGGTAGTCCTTCCAGCCCGACCCGATCAGGTAGCCGCGCACGACGGCCTCGACCGGCAGCGCGCGCAGCCGGCGCACCACCATGCTGCGGTCGGCGACGAGCGCACGCTCGGCCGGATCTCGCACGACCTGCTCGAGCGGGAGGTCCGCGAGGTGGTTCGGCACGATGTGCCCTGTCCGCGCGAACCAGAAGTTCGAGATGCTCGTGAGCACGCGACCCTTGCCCGGGATCGGATCGGGCAGCACCACGTCGAACGCGCTCAGGCGGTCGGTCGTCACGATCAGCATGTGCCGGTCGTCGATCCCGTAGATGTCGCGCACCTTGCCCTGGTGGATGCGTTCGAGACCGGTGAGCTTCGACTCGTGCAACGGGGGCGATGAATGGATCGTGGGGCTGGCGGCCATGCGTCGGTTTCCGGGGAGGAGGGCGGGGACGGGCTGCTAACATACCGCCCGGCGGTGGGGCGGCAGTGTTGCAGGCGCATTCCCCGACGGTCAAGGAAGCGATGGGCTGGTACGGCAAGCTGATCGGAGCGGCGCTCGGCGCCATCATCGGGCGCGGGCTGCTCGGCGCAATCGTGGGCTTCGTGATCGGGCACCTGTACGACTCGCGCGTGGCCGCGGATCGCAGGCAGCGCCCCGGTCCGCGCCCGGGCGGCAGCGTTCCGCCCGCCGACCTCCAGGCGGCATTCTTCCGCGCCACCTTCCAGGTCATGGGCCACGTCGCCAAGGCCGACGGTCGCGTGACCACGCTGGAGATCGATGCCGCGCGCGACGCGATGCGGCGCTTCTCGCTGGGCGAGCGCGAGATGCGTCGGGCCATCGAACTCTATACCGAGGGCAAGGCCGCGGACTTCCCGCTCGAGGACTCGCTCGCCACGCTGCGTGTCGGGACCGCTGGCCGCGAGGACCTGCGGCGGCTGTTCCTGCAGATCCAGCTCGAGGCGGCCCTGCGCGGCGGCGGGCTGAGCGTACCCGTGCGCGGCGTGTTCGCGCGCATGTGCGCCGCGCTCGACGTGTCGGTCATCGAGTTCGCCGCGCTCGAGGCCATGCTCCGGATGCGCAGCTACGCGGGCGGCGCGAGTGCCGGGGCCCGGCCGCCGTCCGACCGCCTCGCGGACGCGTACCAGGTGCTCGGCGTGGACGCCGCGGCGTCCGACGCCGACGTCACGCTCGCCTACCGGCGTCTCGTGAGCCAGAACCACCCGGACAAGCTGGTCGCGAACGGGCTGCCCGAGTCCATGATCGAGGCCGCCCACGAGCGCACGCGGCGCATCCTCGACGCCTACGAGGTGGTCCGCAATTACCGCGGGATGAAGTAGGCCGCGGTCCTGCTAGAGTTGAACGATCCTCCCCGGAGCCTCGTCATGCAGACGCCCTGGATCGCGCCCTCGATACTTTCCGCGGATTTCGCGCGCCTCGGCGAGGAGGTCACGTCGGTGCTCGCGGCCGGCGCCGACATCGTTCACTTCGACGTGATGGACAATCACTACGTGCCGAACCTGACGATCGGACCGCTGGTGTGTGAGGCGCTGCGCAAGCACGGCGTCACCGCGCCGATCGACGTGCACCTGATGGTCAAGCCCGTGGATCGCATCGTCCCCGACTTCGCCAAGGCCGGCGCCACGTGGATCACTTTCCACCCCGAGGCGAGTGAGCACGTGGACCGCACCATCGGCCTGATCCGCGAGAGCGGGTGCCGGCCCGGGCTGGTGTTCAATCCGGCCACGCCGCTGCACTGGCTCGACCATGTGATCGACAAGATCGACATGGTGCTGCTGATGTCGGTGAACCCGGGCTTCGGCGGGCAGTCGTTCATCCCCTCGGTGCTGCCCAAGATCGCGAAGGTGCGCGAGCTGATCGAGCGCAGTGGACGGGAGATCCGGCTCGAGGTGGACGGCGGCGTGAAGGTGGACAACATCGCCGCCGTGGCGGCGGCGGGCGCCGACACCTTCGTCGCGGGCTCGGCGATCTTCGGTGCGAAAGATTACCGCGCGACTATCGCCGCGATGCGCGCGAACATCGACAAAGCGTTGCGGGAGGTCGGTCGCGGCCGCTGACGGCGGGCCGTCCGGCGAGGGCTACTCCTCGTCGTCGTCCTCGTCCTCATCGTCCTCGACGGTGGTCGCCTTGCGGGAGCGCATCGCGAGTGGCGAGGGCGCACTCGGCTGCGCCGACATCTGCGCCGCCTTGCCCTTGAGCCGCGGACGCACGCCGTAGACGACCATGGTCTTGCCACGCGCGGTGAGCAGCCCCTGCTCCTCGAGCACCTTCAGCACGCGACCGGCCATCTCGCGCGAGCAACCGACGAGGCGCGAGAGTTCCTGGCGGCTCACCTTGATCTGCGTGCCTTCCGGGTGCGACATCGCGTCGGGCTCGTTGCACAGGTCCATGATCGCATGCGCCACGCGCCCGGTGACGTCCACGAACGCGAGGTCGCCGAGCTTGCGGTTGGTGCGGTCGAGGCGGCTGGCGAGCTGGGTAGCGAGCTCGAACAGCAGTGTCGGGCTCTCGGCAGCGATCTGGCGGAAGCGCGGGTAGGTCATCTCCGCGAGCTCGCACTGCGAGCGGGTGCGCACCCAGGCGCTGCGCTGCGGCTGGTCGTTGAACAGCCCCATCTCGCCGAAGAACTGGCCCTTGTTGAGGTAGGCCAGCACCATCTCGTTGCCTTCCTCGTCCTCGATCAGGACTTCGACCGAGCCCTTGATCACGTAGTAAAGGACGTCGGGAACGTCGCCGGCGTGGATGAGCACGGTCTTCGACGGCACTGCGCGGATGCGGCAGTAGCTCAGGAATCGGTTGATCGCCGGGATCTCGCTCAACGGTCGGCTGCCGGTCTCCATGCTCCCTACCCTGTATTTATGTAAAACCCCGTGGATTTAATAGCACCGCGGCAGTGGCCGCAAGCGTTCAGACGCGGTAGGCGGCGCGGGTCATGATCTGCGCGGTGCGGCGCATGAGTTCGCGGACGGGTCGGGGCAGGTCCCGGCCGCCAGCGGAGCGGGCCTCCGCACCGTGCCGTGCCTCGTCCACGTGCATCTGTTCGATGATGCGCCGCGAGCGCTCGTCGTCGGGCGGCAGCTCGTGCAGGTGGGACTCTAGGTGCTCGATCACCTGCTTCTCCGTTTCCGCCACGAAGCCGAGGCTGGTACGGTCGCCGGCGAGGCCCGCGATCGCGCCGATCGCGAAGGAGCCCGCGTACCAGACGGGCGCGAGCAGGCTGGTGCGGCTGTCGAGTTCCCGGACGCGCTGTTCGCACCAGGCGAGGTGGTCGGTCTCGTCCCGCGCCGCCTCGAGCAGCGAGCGGCGCACCGTTTCGTTGCGAGCGGTCAGGGCCTGTCCGTGGTAGAGCGCCTGGGCCGCGATCTCCCCGGCGTGGTTGACCCGCATGAGGCCGGCGGCGTGGCGCCGGGCGGCCGGGTCGGTCACGGATTCCGGGCTGACGCCGGCGGGGTTGGGGCGGGCGGCGACGTTGGCGGCCGCGACCGTCCTGAGGCCTCGGTCGAACTCCTGGATCAGACGGTCAACCAGGGTGAGGCGGGGGGCGGGGGTGCGCATGCCAGGACATTGTATATATATGAGAGCTGCTGGCGATCGGGCGGTCCCCGCGGCTCCTCCGCGGGCCTTTGCAATGCGCGTCCGGCTGCAGTAAGATTCGCGGCTCTCTGACGGCCTGACAGGTTCCCGGAGCCTCCGATGACCACCTTTTTTGCTCGCTCCGAGCAGGTGCGGCGCGACTGGTACGTGGTGGATGCGAGCGGCAAGACGCTCGGTCGCCTCGCCACCCAGCTCGCCATGCGGCTGCGCGGCAAGCACAAGCCCGAATACACGCCCCACGTGGACACGGGCGACCACATCATCGTGCTGAACGCCGGGAAGATCCGCGTCACGGGCGACAAGCTCAAGGACAAGATCTACTACTGGCACACCGGCGCCATCGGCGGCATCAAGAGCAAGTCGCTCGAGAAGATGCTTGCCGAGCACCCGGAGCGCGCCATCGAGTTCGCGGTGAAGGGCATGCTGCCCAAGAACCCGCTCGGCCGCGCCATGTTCAAGAAGCTGCACGTGTTCGACGGCGAAAAGCACCCGCACGCCGCGCAGCAGCCCAAGCCGCTCGACCTCTGAACCTCGAGGTTCCGACGATGCCCGCGAATACCAGCTACGGCACCGGCCGCCGCAAGACCTCCACCGCGCGTGTGCACCTGCGCCCCGGCACCGGCAAGATCCGCATCAACGACCGGACGATCGAGGAGTTCTTCGGTCGCGAGACGGCGCGCATGATCGTGCGCCAGCCGCTCGAGCTCGTGCAGATGATCGACCGCTTCGACGTCGAGGTGAACGTGGACGGCGGCGGCATCACCGGCCAGGCCGGCGCGATCCGCCACGGGCTCACCCGCGCCCTGATGGAGTACGACGAGGCGCTGCGCCCGCCGCTGCGCGCCGCCGGTTTCGTGACGCGCGATGCCCGCGAGGTCGAGCGCAAGAAGGTCGGCTTCCGCAAGGCGCGTCGCGGCACGCAGTTCTCGAAGCGCTAACCCTGATCTTGGGGGATCGTCTAGCGGTAGGACTACGGACTCTGACTCCGTCAACCTAGGTTCGAATCCTAGTCCCCCAGCCAAACACGTGAGGCCCGCCCATCGGCGGGCCTCGTCGTTTCTAGGGATAGCCCTGCCGGCCCGACGCCAACGCCGGCGCCGGATCGGTGGCGAGCCTCGAGTAGACACGCAGATCGAGGTGCCGGCCGTCCTTGAGTTCGCAGCCCCGACGCACGCCTTCGAACTGGAAGCCGAGGCGCTCGAGGAGCGCGATGCTGCGAAGGTTGTCGACGTCCACGTCGGCGGCCACGCGATGAAGCTTCATCGCGCAGTAGCCGTATGCGAGCACCGCCGCGACGCACTCCCGTGCTACTCCGTGGCCCCAGTGATCGGCGAGCAGCCAGTAGCCGAGTTCGCCCGTGAGGTGCTTCGTGCAGACGCCGTTCAGCCCGGTTGCACCGATCAGGGTCGCAGGATTCGACGGCTCGCATACCGCCCACCAGATTCCAGTGCCCTGCGCCAGCAGGTCCTCGAACCAGCGCATCTGCACCTCGGCTTCCTCGCGGGTCCGGTAGCTCACGCCGTAATGCCGGATGATCCTGGGGTCCGACAGACCGACGAACACGGCCGCGGCATCGGCGGGAACGATCCGGCGCAACAGGAAGCGCGCGGTTCGCAGCTCGGGAAATTGCGCTGGCGACATGTCAGTCCGGAAACTCGTAGCGAGCTTCGCCGTTACTCGAGACACCGACGCGCCGCCAGCCCAGGCGCTCGTAGAACACCGTCGCCCTCGTGTGCTGGCCCGTCGTGAGCCAGAGCGTGGGTGCACGCTGCTCGCGCAGCCAGCCGACCATCGCCTCGTGAAGTCGTTGCCCGTAGCGCCGGCCCTGCGCGTCGGGGTGGACGAAGAGAGCCCAGACGTTGCCCGTCCTCGCGTTTCCGATCGCGAAGCCCTTGATCGAGCCCGACTCCTCGATGACCCATCCCCGACCCGTGTCCTCGATCTCGCGCCGCAGGTCCTCATTGTTGAGCCGGCCCGGAGTGAGGGTGTTCTCCTGAACGGCGTATCGGACGGCCCAGATCTGCGCGGCGTCCGCCATCGTCGCAACGCGCAGGACGAAGGTCACGGCCCCGCCCCGGGCGTTGGGGTGCTTGCGTTGATCGCACGATAGTCGGTCGGTCTGCGAGCATATCGCCGATCCACGTAACTGAGTACCGCAAACGGCCAGGCGCTGAACACGTAGGGTGCCTCGAAGGTGTGGCACGCACTGAAGGTGCCACCGAGTCGCAGCACGGCCGTCATCGTGGCCCAGAACGGTGCGTCCGGGTCGTCGAGCTTCCACATCTCCTCGAACGCTTCGATTCCATCCTGTCCGCCGAAGGAATTCAGGATGTCCGCGCGGACGACCGACAGCACCCTCTGGGTGTCGCGGCGGGCGAGGGCATCCATGAGCAACGTGCGGAATGCGAGGAAGTCAGGCTGCGAGGCCGCCTGATCGACGGGCCTGAAATCCCGCTGGGCGACCGCTGGTGACGCCACCGCGAGCGACAGCGCGACGATGACGGCGCGGCGCATCTACTGCGGCACCGCCGGCCGCCCGCTGGCCGATGGCTCGAGCGCGTCTGCGACGACCTCGATCCAGTGACGGACGGGCACGGGGCTCGCCCCGCGCAGGTGCTCGAGGCAGCCGACGTTCGCGGTCGCGATCACCTGCGGATCTGCGTCGAGCAGCGCCGCGAGCTTCCGGCGCCGCAACTCGTGCGAGAGTTCCGGCTGCAGCAGGGAGTAGGTACCGGCCGAGCCGCAACAGAGCTTGGGCTCGCGGGTTGGCGTGAGCGTACAGCCCGCGGCTTCGAGCAGCGCCTCGACCCGGCTGCCGATGCGCTGCCCGTGCTGCAGCGTGCAGGGCGCCTGCCATGCGACCCTCGGACTGTCGCGTCGTGTCGTGGTCGTGCGCCGGAGATCGGCGGGCTCGATGATCTCCGCGAGATCGCGAGTCGCTTCGCTCACGCGCTGCGCGCGCGCCGCATATGCAGGATCGTCCGCCAGCAGTCGCCCGTAGTCCTTCACCATCAGGCCGCAGGCGCTCGCGGTACTCACGATCCCCTCGGCGCCGGCGTCGAGCGCCGCGCAGCAGGCCTCCACGTTGCGGCGCGCCTGATCGAGCGCGCGCTGCGCATGGCCGAGGTGGTGACCCAGGGCGCCGCAACACTGCTCGCCTGCCAAACGCTCGACGCCGACGCCGAGCCGGTCGAGTACGCGCGCCGCGGCACCGTTGATGCCGGGCTTGAGGCCGGGCTGCACGCAGCCTTGGAGCAGCACCACGCGACGCGCTTGGCGCGTCTTCGAGGCGACGGACAAGGCCGCTTCCCGCGGCGGAACGCGCGCCTGCAGCGAGGTGGGCAGCCACGGACGAACCGCCTGCCCCGCGCGCAGCAGCACGCCGAACAGCCGCGGCCGGGACAGAATCTCGATGAGTCCGCGCCGCAAGGCTCGCTGGGTCGACGGCCGCGGCACGCGCTCCTCGACGAGTTCGCGACCGAGATCGACCAGCCGGCCATATTCGACGCCGGACGGGCAGGCGGTCTCGCAGGCGCGGCAGGTGAGGCAGCGATCGAGATGGAAGCGGGTGGTCGCGGTGGCCGCCGCCCCCTCGACCATCTGCTTGATCAGGTAGATGCGTCCGCGCGGACTGTCGAGCTCGTTGCCCGTGATGCGGTAGGTGGGGCAGGCCGGCAGGCAGAAGCCGCAGTGCACGCAGTTGCGCAGCAGCGCCTGCGCCTCTTCGCCGCGCGGCGTGCTCTCGAGTCCACCGGAGGGCTGCGCGTACACGCGCTCACAGCTCCGCGTACATGCGGCCGGGATTCAGGATGCCGGCCGGGTCGAAGACATGCTTGAGCTGCCGGTGCAGGCGCAGCAGTGGCGCGTCGAGCGGCGCGAATACCTCGGCGCCGGGCGGTGCATGACGGAACAGCGTCGCGTGACCGCCCGCCGCGGCGGCCACAGCGAACACCGGCGCGGCGGCGTCGCAGCGGTACCAGCGTTGCAGGCCATTCCACTCGACGAGGGGCGGACTTCCGAGCGGCAGCGGAGGCGCCTGCGGCGGCACGGTGCAGCGCCACAGCGCCTCGCTGCCCGCGAAGAACGGATGCGTCTGCTCGCGCAGGCTCGCCCAGAATCCGTTCGACCCGGCTACGACCTCGCCGGCGATGCGTCGCGTCACATCGTCGAGGGTCGCCTCGGAGCCGTCGAAGCGCAGGAACAGCCGTCCATCCATCCAGGCGCCCGCGGACAACGGCAGTGCACCACGCGAGAGGTCCGCGAGGCGATCGAGCGCCGTGGCCTCGTCGAGCTCGAGCGCGAGCGTGCGCTCGCCAGGGGGGCGCGGCAGCACCTTGAGCGAGACGTCGAGCAGTACGCCGAGCACGCCGAACGAGCCCGCCAGCAGTCGCGAGACGTCGTAGCCCGCGACGTTCTTCATCACCTCGCCGCCGAAGCGCAGCACACGGCCGTCGCCGGTGAGCAGTCGCACGCCCAGCACGTAGTCGCGCAGCGGTCCCGACCAGGCGCGGGCCGGGCCAGCGAGTCCGCAGGCGACGGTGCCGCCGAGCGTGGCGCCGGGGCCATGGTGCGGCGGCTCGAATGCGAGTCGCTGGCCGTGCGCCGCGAGGCAGTTCTCGACCTCGGCGAGCGGCGTGCCGGCGCGCGCGGTGATGACGAGTTCGGCGGGGTCGTGCCTGAGCACGCCGCGATGGGGCGCGACCTCGAGCGCCTCGCCGGCGACCGGCCGGCCGAGGAATCCCTTGGTGTCGCCACCCACGATCCTCAGCGTCGCACGCCGCGCCGTCGCATCGCGCGCCTGCCCGGCGAGTTCGTTCGTGCAGTCGCGGTCCATCGCTTGGGCTCAGAAGCGCGGCAGGTGGGAGAAGGGCAGCTTACCGCCGTGGACCCGCATCGCGCCGTAGTCGGCGCAGCGTGCCAGCGTCGGCACCGCCTTGCCCGGGTTCAGCAGTCCCTCGGGGTCGAACGCACGCTTCACCGCGTGGAACGCCTCGAGCTCGTCGGGTCCGAACTGCGAGCACATGGGCCCGAGCTTCTCGACGCCGACCCCGTGCTCGCCGGTCACGGTGCCGCCCGCCGCGATGCAGAGCTCGAGGATCTCCGCACCGAGCCGATCGGCACGCTCGACCTCGCCGGCCCGGCCGGCATCGAACAGGATCAGCGGGTGCAGGTTGCCGTCGCCGGCGTGGAACACGTTTGCGACCGGCAGCCCCGCCTCACGCGAGAGTGCGGCGATGCCCTCGAGGACCTCCGCGAGGCTGCGACGCGGGATCGTGCCGTCCATGCAGAAGTAGTCGGGCGCGAGCCGGCCGACGGCGGGGAACGCCGACTTGCGTCCGGACCACATGCGCAGGCGCTCGGCGGCGTCGGCGGCGACCCGCACGGCGGTCGCGCCGCAGGCGCGCAGCAGCGACTCCGCGGCGCGCAGCTCCGACTCGACGTCGTGCGCGAGGCCGTCGAGCTCGCAGAGCAGCAGGGCCTCGGCGGCCAGCGGGTAGCCGCAGCGTGCGAACGCCTCGGCCGCGCGGATCGCCGGCGCGTCCATCATCTCGAGCCCGGCCGGCACGATCCCCGAGGCGATGACCCGACCGACGGCGTCGGCGCAACGGCGCACGTCGTCGAAGCTAGCCATCAGCAGCTCGACCCGCTCGGGCACGGGCTTCAGTCGCACCGTGACCTCGACCACCACGCCGAGCATCCCCTCGGAGCCCGTGAGCAGCGCGATGAGCGGCAGCCCCGGCGACTCGCCGGTGGGCGCGCCGATCGTGAGCCACTCGCCCTCGATGGTCGCGACGCGCAACTCGAGCAGGTTGTGCACGGTGAGTCCGTGCTTGAGGCAGTGCACGCCACCCGAGTTCTCGGCGACGTTGCCGCCGATCGTGCAGGCGACCTGCGAGGAGGGGTCGGGTGCGTAGTAGAGGCCATGGGGCGCGGCCGCATTCGAGATCTCGAGATTGGTGACGCCGGGCTGGACGCGCGCCAGGCGACGCACCGGATCGACCTCGAGGATGCGGTCGAGGCGTGCGAGCACCAGCAGCACGCCGCCCGCGACGGGCAGCGCGCCGCCCGACAGGCCGGTGCCGGCGCCTCTGGCGACCACGGGCGTCGAGTGGCGGCGGCAGGCGCGCAGGACTTCCATCACCTGATCCGCGGAGCGGGGCAGCACCACGATCTCGGGCCGGCGGCGGTGGGCGGTGAGCGCGTCGCACTCGAAGGGTGCGCAGGCTTCCGGCGAGAGCAGCACGGCTTCGTCGCCGACGGCGGCGCGAAGCTCGCGGATCAGTGCGGGGTCAGGCGTCACGCGTCAACGTTACGACACCCGTGGACGTTCCCACCAGCAGCACATCCGCGGGCCGTCGCGCGAACAGCCCGACGGTCACCACGCCCGCGACCTGGTTGATCTCGCCCTCGAGGGCGACCGGGTCCGGGATGTGGAGGCCGCGCACGTCGAGGATGTGGTTGCCGTTGTCGGTAACGAAGCCCTGGCGCCACACGGGCTCGCCGCCGAGCCGCGCGAGCTGGCGGGCGACGTGGCTGCGTGCCATGGGGATCACCTCCACCGGCAGCGGGAAGCGGCCGAGTCGCTCGACGAGCTTCTGCTCGTCCACGATGCAGACGAAGCGACGCGAGGCCGCGGCCACGATCTTCTCGCGCGTGAGCGCGCCGCCGCCGCCCTTGACGAGGTGCAGCCGGCGGGTCGCCTCGTCGGCGCCGTCCACATACACCTCGAGTTCGCCGGCCTCGTTGAGGTCCAGCACGGGAATGCCGTGGCCCTGCAGCCGCCGGGTGCTCGCCTCGGAGCTCGACACGGCTGCGGTAATGCGCCCGCGCATCGTCGCCAGCCCGTCGATGAAAAAGTTGACGGTCGAGCCGGTGCCGACGCCGACCAGTCCGCGCTCCGGCAGCAGCGCGAGCGCCGCGGCGGCGGCCTGCTGCTTCATGGAATCCTGGCTAGTCACGGTTTCCTTCCCCCGGATACGACTGTGCCCGCTTTCGCGGGCACAGTCTTCAACGTTCGGCTTGAAGCCTACTTCTTCTTGGCAGCGGCCTTCTTCTTGGCCGGAGCCTTCTTCGCCTTCTTAGCAGGAGCCTTCTTCGTCGCCTTCTTCTTCGCAGCCATTTCAATCTCCATGTCGGGTTAGTCCGGGCGCAGTATTTACAGAAATCAAATAGTGAATGCAAGAGGAGTGTCACAAAATTCTGGAGCGCGTCTCGCGCGCTCACTCGTTGCATCGTCGGCGATGAACGAGTGCGGTGATGCGCTCGTGCAGGAATTACCGGCGTTCGCTCACGCGAGAGAGAGGATGAAGCGCCACTCTTCGGCAGTGACCGGCGTCACCGACAGTCTGTTGCCACGACGCAGCAGGACCATCTCCGCGAGCGCTCCGTGCGCATGTTTGCGCAGCGTTTCGAGCGTGATCGGCGGCTCGATCTTCCGCTCGAGGCAGACGTCGACGCAGTACCAGCGAGGCGTCGCCGGGTCGCTCGCGGTGTCGAAGTAGCGACTCTTCGGATCGAGCGCGGCGCGCTCCGGGTAGCCGGCGCGAACGATGCGCACGATGCCCGCGATGCCCGGGACGTCGCAGCTCGAGTGGTAGAAGAACCCGAGGTCGCCCACCTTCATTTGGTCGCGCATCATGTTGCGCGCCTGGTAGTTGCGCACGCCATCCCAGGGCGACGTCGAGCGTCGAGCGCGGGCGAGGTCGTCCACGCTGAAGGTGTCGGGTTCCGACTTGAAGAGCCAGTAATTCATCTGGTGTGCTCCGGATCCGGGCGATGACCGGGGACGACGACGCCACGCTCGGTGACGATCAGGTCGAGCGGCACGTCCCAGGGCGACGCCGCGATCGCGTCGAGTTCCTGGCAGGCGAACGCGACGCCGACGAGTCGCGGTCGCCGCCAGCACCGCGCGGGATCGAGCCGCCGTCTTAGCGCCCGGTCGTAGAAGCCCGCACCCATGCCGAGTCGGTTGCCGCGGCGGTCGAAGCCGACCACCGGCAGCACGACGACGTCGAGATGGACGGCGGACGCCCGCCGGCGCGTGCTCGCTGGTTCGGCGATGCCAAACGCGTTGCGTCGCTGCGCGATCCCAGGTGTCCAGGGCACGAACGCCATCCGGCCGCGTCGCCGGCTCGTGATGCGCGGCACGAACACCGCGGTGCCGCGCCGCCACGCCTCATAAATAAAGGGACGCAAGTCCACTTCGCCCGCCATCGGCAGGTAGAGCGCCACGCGTGCGCCCCGGCGGAAGACGTGCAGTCGCTCGAGCGTCCGGCGGATCGCGCGCTCGGCATCCGCCCGCTCGCGCGGATCGAGGTCCGAGCGCAGGCGTCGCAGGCGACGTCGCGCGGTGCGGACTTCGGCGGTGGACTGCGCCATGCGGGTGCCGGGGGGCCGGAAGTGAGGGGGGATGGCGCCGCCCGCCTGTGCCGTCACGAGCCATTGCTCTCGACGTGGAGCAATAGGCGGGGAAAGGCCGCAGCACCTGAAGGCTTCCCGCTCATGGCGGACATGCACACGGGTACCGACAGACCAGATCCCCTGGGTGTTGGACTTAAGGTCGAGAGGTAACCCGGACCGTGTCGAACACTGCAGGCGGCGCCAAATCGTCGGGGCGGCGGTTCCGGCCGTCGCCCCCTTGAATCAAAGTTCCAGCTGCTGGCCCTTCTCGAGGGCCGACTCCACGCGCTCGCGCAGCGCGCGCAGCCTGGTCCCGACGTCGGAATCGGCGACCGACCCGTTGCGTCGCTGCTTGATCAGCTCGTTCGCGATGTTAAGGGCCGAGATCACCGCGATCCGGTCCAGCCCGACCACCTTGCCGGAATCGCGCACCTCGCGCATCTTGGCGTCGAGGTACTCCGCCGAGTCGAGCAGGTCGGAGCGCTCGTCCGACGGGCATGCCACCTGGTACTCGCGGTCGAGTAGGCGGACGCTGACTCGCGCAATGCGTTCCTCGCTCACGATCCGTGCTCCATCGCCTTCAGGCGTCCGATCATCGCTTCGACCCTCGCCCGCACCTGCTCGTTCTTCTGCAGGAGGCTCGCGCGTTCCGTCATCAAGGTGTCCTGGCGCTGGCGCAGCGCGCGGTTCTCTTCCTTGAGCTGGCCGATCGTGGCGATGAGCTCGTCGAGGCGCCGCTCGAGGCGCTTCAGCTCTGCATCCACGGCCGTCCGGGCACTGGGTTCGCTCATGCGGATCACTATAGAGTGGGCCCTGCGGGGAATCAATTGAAGCGGCGGCGTCGCGCTGCGCGATGCTACGATATGTGTGATGCACTCCCCGGTGGATTACGACGACGTCGCGCAGGCGCTCAGTGCCGGCGCGTCCTCCGTCCACCCATCCGAGGCCCACGGCTGCCTCTGCGGCGCCCTGTGCCTGCGACCCGACTACTCCCGCGCGGACTGGCTGGACGAACTCCTTTCCGAAGCCAGTCCGGCGACGCCCGATGACGGCGTGCTCGCCACGCTGTTCGTCGAGAGCGCGGGCGCACTCGCCCGTCCCGACATGGAGTTCGAGCCGATGCTGCCGGACGACGACGCTCCACTCGAGTCGCGCGTCGAGGCCCTCTCCGCGTGGTGCCAGGGTTTCCTCTACGGCTTCGGCGCCGCCGGGACCGCGGCCCGCGTCGTGCTGCCCGACGCGGTGACCGAGGTCCTCGCCGATCTCGCGCAGCTGTCGCAGGCCGGCGTGCCCGACGCGAGCGAACCCGAGGTCGAGGAGAACGCCTACGTCGAGCTCGTCGAGTACCTGCGGGCCGCCGTGCAGCTCGTCTACGAGGAGCTCGACGCGCTGCGCGCGAGCCAGGCCGCTTCCGCATCTTCCCACTGAGTCCACCATGACCCTGCGCAAAGACGAATTCGCCCGCCGCCGCCGGCAGCTGATGCGCATGATTGGCAAGGGCGGCATCGCCATCCTGCCGACCGCGACCGAGAAGCAGCGCAACAGCGACGTCCACTACCACTTCAGGCCCGACAGCGACTTCCACTACCTCACTGGATTCGACGAGCCGGACGCGGTGGCGGTGCTGGTGCCGGGCCGCGCGCAGGCCGAGTACATCCTGTTCGTGCGCGACCGCGACCCGGCGCGCGAGACCTGGGATGGCAAGCGGGCGGGGCCCGACGGCGCCACGGCGGATTACGGCGCCGACGACGCCTTCCCCATCGGGGACATCGACGACATCCTGCCCGGGCTGATGGAGCAGTGCAGCCGCGTCTACTACACCATGGGACTCAATGCCGAGTTCGACCAGCACGTGATCGGCTGGGTGAACACGTTGCGCGGCAAGGCCAAGATGGGTGTCCACACGCCGCAGGAATTCGTGGCGCTCGACCACCTGCTGCACGACATGCGGCTCTACAAGAGCCGTGGTGAGCTCGCCGTCATGCGCCGCTCGGCCGCAATCGCGGTGGGTGCGCACCTGCGCGCCATGAAGGCGACCCGCCCTGGCGTCCACGAGTACGAGGTGATGGCGGAACTGCTCTACGAGTTCCACCGCCACCGCGCCGACATCTCCTATCACCCCATCGTCGCGGGCGGCGCCAACGCCTGCACGCTGCACTACCACGCCAACGACGCCGAGCTGCGTGACGGCGACCTGCTGCTGATCGACGCGGGTTGCGAGTACGAGTTCTACGCCTCCGACATCACCCGAACGTTCCCGGTCAACGGCCGCTTCACGCCGGAGCAGCGCGCCGTCTACGAGGTGGTGCTCGACGCGCAGGAGGCCGCCTTCGCCAAGGTGAAGCCCGGCAACCACTGGAACGACCCGCACGACGCCGCGGTGCGGGCCATTACCCAGGGGCTCGTGCGCCTCGGCCTGCTCAAGGGTCGCCTGCCGACGCTCATCAAGGAAGAGGCCTACAAGAAGTTCTACATGCACCGCACCGGCCACTGGCTCGGCATGGACGTGCACGACGTCGGGGACTACAAGGTCGGCGACGAGTGGCGCGTGCTCGAGCCCGGCATGTGCCTCACCGTCGAGCCCGGCATCTACATCCCGGCCGGCACGCCCGGGGTACCGCGTCGCTGGTGGAACATCGGCGTACGCATCGAGGACGACGTGGCCGTGACCGCCGACGGCTGCGAGTTGCTCACCGACGGATTGCCGCGCACGCCTGCCGAGGTCGAGCGCGCGATGGGTGCCTGAGCGACACCGCATGAGCGCGTCCGCGGAAGGGCCCGATTACGACCTCGCCATCGCCGGCGGCGGGCTGGTCGGCGCCTCGCTCGCGCTCGCCCTCGCGCCGCTCGGGCTCAGGATCGTACTGGTCGAGGCGACCGCGCCCGACGCCGTCGTCCACCCGAGCTTCGACGAGCGGACCACCGCGCTCGCCAACGGCAGCGTTCGGGTTTTCAGGAGTCTCGGCGTGTGGCGGCACATGGAGCGCGAGGCGACGCCGATCCGCCGGATCCACGTCTCCGACCAGGGACGCTTCGGCACGGCGCGCATCGACGCGGCGGAGCAGGGCCTCGAGTCGCTCGGCTACGTTCTTCCCAACCGCGTCATCGGCGCCGGCCTGCAGGCGGGGCTGCGCGGCTGCACGAACGTCGAGCTCGTCGCGCCCGCGCGCGTGCTCGGCAGCGAGCCGGCCGAAGGGCGGCGGCGGCTGCGCCTCGAGATCGACGGCGTCGAGCGCGAGATCGCCGCGCGACTCGTCGTCGCGGCCGACGGCGCCCGCTCGCTGGTGCGCGAGCAGGCCGGCATCGGGGCCGTGCACTGGGACTACGGCCAGACCGCGATCATCGCCACGCTGGTGACCCAGCGCTTCCACGACCACGTCGCCTACGAGCGCTTCACCGCCGAGGGACCGATCGCCGTGCTGCCGCTCGCCGACGGTCGCTGCGGACTCGTCTGGACGCGGCACCCGGAAAGCGCGGCTCGCCTGCTCGGGCTGCCCGACGCGGAGTTCCTCGCTGAGCTGCAGTCGGCGTTCGGGTTCCGGCTCGGCCGGCTCGTCAGCGTCGGCAAGCGGCAGTCCTACGAGCTCGGCCTGTGGCGCGCCGAGCGCCACGTCGGCGAGCGGCTGGCGGTGGTCGGCAACGCCGCGCAGGCACTGCACCCCATCGCAGGCCAGGGCTTCAATCTCGGGTTGCGCGACGCGGCGAGCCTCGCCGAAGTGCTGGCCGACGCACTCGCCGCGGGCGCGACCGACGTGGGCGCGGCCGGCCCGCTCGAGAACTACGCGGCCTGGCGCGACCAGGACCAGCGGCGCATCGTCGCCTTCACGGACGGTCTGGTGCGCCTGTTCGCCTCTCCCCTCGGCGCGCTGCGCGCACTGCGGACCGTCGGGTTGCTGGCCTTCGACGCACTTCCGCCGGCCAAGAGTGCCATGGCGCGCCTGAGCGTCGGCGCGTCGGGACGCGTCCCGCGGCTCGCGCGCGGCGTGCCGCTGGCGGGGGAGCGCTGAACGTGGCTGCGCGCCGGCACGACTTCGACGTGGTGATCGTGGGCGGCGGCATGGTCGGCGCGTGCCTCGCCGCACTGCTCGCAGCCGACGCACGCCTCGCAGACTGGCGGGTCGCGATCGTCGAGCCGAACGCGCCCCGTCCGCCGGAGGATGGCGCCCTCGACCTGCGCGTCTCCGCGCTGTCGCGGGCTTCGCAGCGCATCCTCGCGCACGCCGGTGCATGGGCGGGCATCGAGGTCCACGCCTTTCCCTACGAAGAAATGGTGGTGTGGGATGCCGCGAGCCGGCCCGACGCTCGTGACGCACTGCGCTTCAACGCGGCCGAGACCGGCGAGCCCGACCTCGGCTGCATCGTCGAGAACCTGCGCGTGCAGTGGGCGCTCTTCGAGTCGCGTCACCTGCGGTCGGTGACCCAGCTTCGCGCCGGGCTCGAGGGGCTCGAGTTCGACGGGGACGGCGTGCGCCTCACGCTCTCCGACGGGCGTCGACTCGGCTGCGCGCTGCTGGTGGGCGCGGACGGCGCCGGCTCGCGGACGCGCGAGCTGTGCGGAATCACGCGCGCCGGGTGGAAGTACGGGCAGACCGCGGTGGTGGCGCACCTGCGCACCGAACGGCCGCACCTTCGCACGGCGTGGCAGCGCTTCCTGCCCGAGGGTCCGCTCGCGCTGCTGCCGCTCGAGGCTGGTCGCGTGTCGCTGGTGTGGACGACGAGCGCGGCCGAGGCGGAGGAACTGCGGGCGCTCGAGCCCGCTGCGTTCTCCGACGCTGTCACGGAGGCGAGCGGACGGGTGCTCGGGCGCCTCGAGCTCGACAGCGGTCGCGCCGGCCTGCCGCTCGCGCTCTGGCACGCACGCGAGTACGTGCGCCCGCGCCTCGCGCTCGCGGGTGACGCGGCCCACACCATCCACCCGCTCGCCGGTCAGGGCGTGAACCTCGGCTTCCTCGACTGCGCGTCGCTCGTCGAGGTGCTGGCCGACGCCGTCGCGGCTGGCGCGGAGCCGTTCAGACTGCGCACGCTGCGACGCTACGAGCGCTGGCGCCGCAGCGAGAACGCGCTGATGCTCGGCGCGACCGACACGCTGAACGGGCTCTTCCGGCACAAGAGCGTCGTCGCCGCCACGTCGCGCCGGCTCGGCCTCGGCGTCGTCGCGAACCAGCCGCTGATCCGCCGCGCGCTGGCGCAGCGGGCGCTCGGCCTCGCGGGCGACCTGCCCGCGCTGGTCAACTCCCCGGGGTAGATCTCATGAACGACACGAGCTGGCAGCAGGCCCTGTTCACCCAGAGTGCGCCTGAGCTCGGCAACCAGTATCGCGACGACCCGCTGCTCGGCGGCTGGCTCAGGCGCGCGCTGCCGGCCGACGTGCTGCGCGACCTCGAGCCCGAGCTCGACGAGCTCGGCGCCGTCTCCGGCGGGGAGCTCTACCGGCTGCAGCTCGCCGACCGGCTGAGCGAACCGCGCCTCGTGCAGTGGGACGCCTGGGGGAACCGGGTCGATGAGGTCGAAGTGACGCCGCTGTGGCGCGAGGCCGAACGGCTCACGCTGCGTCACGGCCTCGTGGCCACGGCCTACCAGCGCACGCACGGGCGCCACTCGCGCGTCGAGCAGTTCGCCAAGGTCTACCTGTTCCATCCCTCCTCGGACGTCTACACCTGCCCGCTCGCGATGACCGATGGCGCGGCACGCACGCTGATCGAGTCGGGCAACCAAGCGCTCATCGCGCGCGCGCTGCCTCAGTTGACCTCGCGCGATCCGGCGACGTTCTGGACCAGCGGCCAGTGGATGACGGAGACCACGGGCGGCTCGGACGTCGGTCGCTCCCAGACGCGCGCCGTGCAGGACGGCGCGACCTGGCGGCTCTACGGCCGCAAGTGGTTCACCTCGGCCGTCACTGCGCAGATGGCGCTCACGCTCGCGCGGCCCGAGGGCAATGCAGCCGGCGGCAAGGGGCTCGCGATGTTCTACCTCGAGCTGCGCGACGCCGAGGGTCGACTGAACGGGCTGCGCGTCGACCGCCTCAAGGACAAGCTCGGCACGCGCAAGGTGCCGACCGCCGAGCTCATGCTCGAGGGCACGCGCGCCGAGCTCGTCGGCGAGCCCGTGAACGGCACGCGTGCGATCGAGCCCATGCTCGGCGTGACCCGGATGTGGAACAGCGTCTGCGCGGTCGCGTCCATGCGCCGCGGCCTGGCGCTGGCGCGTTCGTTTGCCGCGAAGCGCGAGGCCTTCGGCGCTCCGCTTGCGGAGCAGCCGCTGCACGCTGACACGCTGGCGGCGCTAGAGGCGGAGACCTGGGGCGCGTTCCTGATGACCTTCCTGCTCGTGGAGCTGCACGGGCGGCTCGAGGCCGGCGAGATCGATGCCGAGCAGCGCGCGCTGCTGCGGCTGGTGACGCCGCTCACCAAGCTCGTCACCGGCAAGCAGGCGGTCACGGTGATCAGCGAGGTGATCGAGGGTTTCGGCGGCGCGGGCTACGTCGAGGACACGGGCCTCCCGCAACTGCTGCGCGACACGCAGGTGTTGCCGATCTGGGAGGGCACGACCAACGTGCTGTCGCTCGACGCGCTGCTGCGCACGGACCTGCACTCGGGCCTCGCGGCATTGATGGGCCGCGTGTCGGCCTGCGTGCGCTCACTCTCGGACCCGCGGCTCGCCGCCGCCGGTCGCCAGGCGATGGGCGCGGTGGAGCGCTCGGCGCTGTGGATTCAGTCCGGCCACGACCGCGACGTGCTGCAGGCCAGTGCCCGCCGCCTCGCGCTCACGCTCGGGCGTGCGCTCCAGCTCGCGCTGCTCTGCGAGCACGCGCAATGGCTGCTCGAGCACACGGGCGACCGCCGTGGCCTCGCCGCGGCGCTGCGCTACTCGCGCGTCCCGGTGGACCTCATGCACGAGGTGGATACGGAGCTCGACCGGGTGCTGCTCGGGTCCGGCTAGATTTCGGCACATCGGCCGCAGGATGTTTTCGGTCCGCGTTCGCCGGTGGTGTATCGCATGATTGCTGGCCATCTGCTGCGAACGGCAGGGCTCACCCGCACCGCCGGCCAGACCGGCGTGGTGAGGCTGATTCAGCGCTTTGGCTGAGCGCTGTACCTGAACGTGCACTTTCACCTGCTGTTTCTGGATGGTGTGTATCTATCCGCTGGCGCGAACTCACCCGTGTTTCGACCTGTGGCAGGGCCCAGCGCGAAGGACCTGCAGCGATTGGTAGAGCAGATCGCCGCGCGCGTCGGCCAGGTGCTGGAGCGCCGTGGCGATGCTGTCGCTGACCGGCATACCGCTGTTCCCCGGCTTCGTGGCGAAGCTACTGATCTGCCGCAACGTCATCGAGGCCGGCTAGAACGGCTGGGTGGTGGCGGGCCTGATCGGCAGCCACCTCGGCATCCACTTCCACCTGCGCGTCATCCAGTACATGCTCATGAGCGTGGAAGCGGCGGGTGCCATGCCCTCGCGAGCCATGGTGCTCGCAGCCAGCGTCCCTGCCTGCTGCCGGTGATCCTGCTGACGGCTTTCCCGGGCTGGCAGCTGGATCGCATCGAGCCGCTGGCGAACCCCGCCACCACTTACGGCCTGCAGATCAAGGCCGACAGACCGATCGGTAGTCCTCGGCTCGTATGGCCGCGGACATGTCGACCGGCATCGTCTCGCTGCCAGGCTGGGCGGGAAACACTTGGACCGGAATGCCGGTCGGCCGCTGCTTGAAGAACGTCAGGCGGAATCGTGCGCGTTCCTCCGAGAGTTTCTCTCGCTCGTCGATCCGGTAATACTCGAACCCCCGGTCCAGCGTCAGACGGGCACACGCACACCCCAAGTCGAGGACCTTCTCGACCACCAGCCGGCCATTGGTTGCTGCAGAAACTTCAATCCTCGACGTGTCCTCGTCCAGACGTGTCTCGACGAACCTCTCGTGCGCAATGCGTACGGCGTTCGGCGGAATGGCTTCGCTGGCATCGTCCAGCAGGCCGAAGTCGTCGAGGAGGAACGTCACGGGACCGTCCGTGCCCGTGGTGCCCAGGCCCCAGCCGTGGACCTTCGTCAAGCCGAGCCCGTCGTTCGGCGCGCCGTTGAACACGTCCTCGCGGGCGAGGTCCCGGAAGCGGACCTTGATCTGGCGCCAGCCCGCGACGTCGTCCCAGAACCGGTAACGGAATCGTTCCGCATCGTCCGTCTTCGAGCAGGGATTCCTGTTGTCGAGAATGTCGAAGAACACCTCGGCGCCGCTGTTCGTGCCGTGGAACCAGAAGCTGAACCCGTCCAGCAGATGCCAGTCATGCGGGGTCCATTGCTCAGCCGCCGGGTTCGCAAAGCGGTGGATGACACCGCCCCAGCTGGAAACGTCGAGGTCAAGCCGCAGGACCTGGTTGCCGTCCTTGGTGCCAGCCCGCGGTGGATAGGCGTCCGTCGCTGCAAAGCTGACGCGCGTGTCCGGACCGTTGAAGGTCGAGTATCCGAGCGGCGTTCCCCACTCATCCGTACCCGTCGCCAGCGGGGCATCGAAGTCGTGCAACACGCCGGCGCTGGCCCTGGTGACCGGAACCTCCTCGTGCTGCATGCATTCCCGGGCGCTCTGGATCTGGGCCTGTAGCGCGAGCAGGCCCAGCCGCGTGGCATTCGTGATCATTTGCTGGCGGGCGGCCTCCGATGAACCCGAAGCGGTGAGCCGGGCCTCCGCAAACATCCGGTGATGTGAATTCAGCAGGAACGAGAAGGCGTTCTGGCCTTGCGCGTCGACGATGTAGACCTCGACACCGAACACCGCCTCGTCACCGGGCACGAGGACCTCCATGACGAGGGTGCAGTCCGCCGCGGCAGCACGATTCGCGACGGTTTCCGTGACGGCTGAAAGTCCCTGCTGGAAGAGCACCCACTGGGAGGATCTCTCCAGCGCGCCCAGGTCGATGCGGTCGCGTCGCGCCGTGGCGGTCGCGGTGCCGTTTTCGTTCAGGAAATCAACTATCTGGCGCTGGGACTCGAAGGAATGGGCGGTCCTGTCGACCCTTCGAACCATGGTCGGCAGCACGTCGACCGACATGTCACCCACGTGGCCCAGGAATGCGTGAACATCGTGGCCAGGCGGGCGAAAGCCCGGCTCTGGAGTGGTCTGCGGGGCCTCCTGGCCCGCGGCGGACAGGGAAGCCAGCGCCAGGACGATGCCAACAAGCACCCCGGCGAAGCGAGATCCACGGAAGTTGGCGGGTGCACTCATGACACACCTCCTATAAGTATGTCTGGGCGCGGTTGCAGGCCATCAATAGGCACTTACGCGGACGGGCGCTCCAGGGACGCTCCTGGCCGGTGCCATGGAAAGGGCTGTCTAGCCTTTCCTGTCCAGGGTGCCGAAGGTCTTGCGGCCCCCTCAGGGCCGTAGCGGGACCCCCGCACGTCATCGAGCAACAGCCCCCAGTTGCTCCAGTCGTGACCGTGGGGCACCTCGCGAAAGGTGATGTCGTAGCCTTTGTCCGCGAGGATCCGGCGAGGGCGCCGCACTTCCTGCCCGTTGTCGTTGCGCGTGCCGACGGCGAGCAAGAAGCACCCCGGGCGCCGCTCTTCGACGTTTACTGGCGCGACCTCACCCGTGCTTCGACCTGTGGACGGGCTCAGCGCGAAGGGCCTGCAGCGATTGGTCGGGCGGATCGCCGCGCGCGTCGGGCAGGTGCTGGAGCGCCGTGGCCTGATCGAGCGCGACATCGCGAACGCGTGGCTGGCCGCCGGACTGACCGGCCTAGGACAGTCGGCCTCAGGCCCGTGCTGGACACCTGGCTCGTTTCGCCCGGGCCTCGAGCCTGCCCGCCAGCGCCTCGAATTCCTCGTTCGTCACCCGATGCCCTCACTCCAACACGTCGCCGCCCCTGCCCGGGGGTTGGTGCGATACTCCCCGGGCCGCGGCGAGGGAGCATCGTTGGACGAATCCGCCCGATACAGGGCCTTCATCAGCTACAGCCACCGCGACGCGCGCTGGGGCAGGTGGATTCACCGACAGCTGGAGTCCTACCGGCTGCCCAGCGCGATCGTCGGTCGCGCCACTCCTTTCGGGCCGGTTCCCGATCGGCTCCAGCCGATCTTCCGCGACCGCGACGAACTCGGCACGGCGACGGACCTGTCGACGGAAATCCAGACTGCCCTGCAACGCTCGCTGTTCCTGGTGGTCGTCTGCTCCCCGGCGGCTGCCGCTTCCCGATGGGTGGATCAGGAGATCCGGCTCTTCAAGCGCCTGCACGGCGAGGACCGCGTGCGAGCGATTATCGTCGGGGGCGAGCCGTTTTCGGAGGATCCGGCACAGGAGTGCTTCCCCGAGGCACTGCGCTTTCGCATGGGTGCGGACGGGGAGTCGACCGGCGTGCGTGCCGAGCCGATCGCCGCGGACCTGCGGCCCGGCGGCGACGGCAAGCGGTTCGCGATCTCCAAGCTCGTTGCCGGCCTCACCGGCTCGCGGCTCGATGAACTCGTCCAGCGCGAGCAGCAACGCCGTTCGCGCAGGCTGCGCGCGGTCGCCGCCGGCCTCGCGGTGCTCGTCCTGCTGTTCGCCGGCCTCGCGCTCGAGGCGCTCCGCCAGCGCAACGCCGCCCGCGTCGCACAGACGGCGGCCGAGGCGGCGCGCAAGGACGCCGAGGGACTCGTCGAGTTCATGCTGACCGACCTGCGGACCCGCCTCAACGCGGTCGGGCGCCTCGACGTGCTCGACAGCGTCGGCAAGCGCGCCCTGGCCTACTACGACGCGCGCGACCTCGGGGAGGCGGACCCCGATGCCCTCGGCCGCAGGGCGCGGGCGCAGCTGCTCGTCGGCGAAATCGACAACCTTCGCGGCGACCTCGATTCGGCGCTGAAGGCGTACCTGGCCGCCGCCGCGACGACCGGGGAGCAGCTGGCACGCGATCCCGGCAACGCGCAGCGCATCTTCGATCACGCGCAGTCCGTCTTCTGGGTCGGCTACATCGCGTGGCAGCGCGGCGACACCGCGGAGGCGAAGCGGCGCTTCACCCAGTACCACGACTACGCGCAGCAACTCCTGGCCATCGATCCGGAGAACGACGAATGGCTCATGGAACTCGACTTCGCCAACAGCAACCTCGGCACCCTGGCGCTGGACGAGGGCGACGCCGAGGAAGCCGAGGACTTCTTCCGCAAGTCGCTGGCGGTCTCGACGCGGCTCGCCCGCAGGGAGCCTGGCGACCTGGACCGCGTGACCGCGCAGGGTCAGTCCTATGCGTGGCTCGCGGATGCACTCAATCGGCAGGCGAGGATTGCCGAGGCGCGCGCGACACGCCTCGCGGAGCTTGCCGTGTATGCCGCCTACGATGCGGCCGAATCGGGCAATGCGCAGATCAGGAACCGGAAAGGGACGGCGCTGTACAGCCTGGCCCAGATCGAGATTGCAGCGGGGGAACTGGAGGAGTCCGTGGCCCGCGCTTCGGATGCCGTGCGCATTCTCGACGAGCTGCTGGCGGAGGATCCTGACAACATGGAGCAGGCCGACAGGACATCGCTTGCCCACGCGGTGCTCGGCGAGGCCCTGTTTCACCTGGGACGCAACGAGCAGGCGCGGGCGTCGCTGTCGCGGTCCATCGACATCGCCGAGCGGCTCGTGGCGCGGGACGACAGTGTGGCGCAGTGGCGCGACCAGAACCTCTCCGTGCCGAAACTCACCCTGGCGCGGCTCGAGGCTGCGTCGGGCGACCCGGCCGCAGCCCACCGTCTGTTTGCGGCAGTCGCGAGCGATCTTCGCGGATCGACTCGCAGCGACGTTGCCGACCCGCGAAGCACGCGCATCTATTGCGCGGCGCTCGCCGGGCAGGCACGGCTCGAGCCGCGTTCCGAACCGTTGTGGTCGGAAATCGCTGCGACTCTGTCGCGGAATGTCGACCGGCAGAGTCCCTACGGACTGATCACGCTGATCGAGGCCAACGCCGCCCTCGGCCGGCTGGAGACGGCAGGCGAGATCGCCTCGCAGCTCCTCGTGAAGGGCTATCGCCACCCCGAGCTGTTGTCCGTGCTCGAGCGATACCCGACGCTGGGCGATGGCGAGCGCTAGACACCTGGGCGACGCCCGGTCAGTGCGCCCGCGTCGCCCCGCCGAGTTCGACCGCGAGCCGGAACACGTGGTCGAGACCTTCGTAGAAGGACTGCACCGGCAACCGCTCGTTGAGGCCGTGCGCGTACATCTCGGAGGGCTTCGCGAACAGGCCGGAGCTCGCGAAGGTGGGGATGCCCGCGGTGCGGTACACGAGGCCGTCGGTGCCGCCGGACTCGAGGTAGGGAACCACCGCCACGCCCGGGTAGTAGGCATGCACCGCGAGTTCGATTGCGCTGACGACGTCCGGCCGCA